>Ga0247757_10000602_pt1 | contig 29171 bp, 23 predicted proteins | sample UWRJL126311R4_FD_180929 | JGI IMG/M metagenome (GOLD analysis project Ga0247757, IMG submission 180929) | Plant litter microbial communities from Arlington Agricultural Research Station in Wisconsin, United States - UWRJ-L126-311R-4 | ecosystem: Environmental > Terrestrial > Plant litter >... | reverse complement strand
GATGTGGATATGGTTGTCAGAGTCATCGACCATCTCTTAATACTCATGGACATGGAGCCGAATAAAAGGAGATTCGAGATTTATGTCCCGTTCTTGAGAGCCCTTGCCCAAGGGAAACCTTCGAATCTAGAAAATGGGGTGTGTGAGAAGTTTAAGACGCCCATTGATCTCGATAAGACGGACGAATTAAACCCCATCGCCTATTCATATGTAGAAGAAAAGATGCATAAAGCCCCAAAGCTGGTGGACGGAGATATTTTCGAGCAGTAACGATATTATTAAGGGTTGGCGCTTCCAGATTCTCCACTTGGCATTGCATATCTATGAGAGAAGTATAAAAGCTTGACCCCATAAGTATTAAGTATAAGGAGCCCCTTATTATTATAAACTACTTTCCGAAAAGAATATTAGCTATAATTAGGCTAGTAAACCAGCAGGGAGGGGGTTAGGGTTTAGCTAGGGTTTAGCTAGGGTTTAGTTAGGGTTTAGCTAGGGTATAGTTAGGGTTTAGTTATAGCAGCGCCCCGCTCCTGTGCTGGTAGTCCAACTTCCATAGGCTCTATGTCTATTGAAATATACACCTGAGGATTTAGAATCGTATATTAGATGTGGAGCTATCAAGTAAGGAGATATAAATATATAGGATTCATCACGCGTTTTCCGTCCACGTACTTAATCTCCTTCCTACAATGTCAACATTATCGTCTTCCTCGTCGCTCTCTGACCCACTAATATCTCCAAATAAAATAACGCCTTCATCCTCTTGCGCCCTGTTCCTGCGCGCCATATTGTTGCCGTCTTGACCATCGCGATGGGAAGCCTCGCTGCCAGCACGACTGTTTGCTGCATGGCATGTGTTGAGAGGGGACACCTGGGCTTTCTTCGACTTCCCGCCTCTCTCAGGAGGTTGCACAGGTTTTGCGTAAGTGATAACGGTGTGGCGAACATGCCCAAACAGGCACTCGTAGCCTGTTGTGCCATCGCAAGCACAGCCGCCAAAGTTGGCGAGCACACATGCGACCCAAGGCTGAAGCTTCATGATGTCGCCGTTGGTGACGGGCTTTTTGAGCTGCTGTTTTACTAAAGAATCGATGTCTCAACCGACCGTAAGCACCTCACCTGGTTCAATATCGCGTGTCGCAAGGAAACAAAAGTGGCATTCGCTCTCGGGTCCCTGGGTGAGAATCTGCATAGCCATGGTGTTTTCTGATTCAACTAAGGGGTATCATAAAATCAAAACTAAGAACCATGCAAAGCACCCTTTGCAGACCAACAAAAAAGGCGTGAAGAGGGCAACTACCAGCACTTGATCCGTAAACCAACAGTCAATGACGCTACGAGTTACGTGGACTAAGCGAATATAGCTATAGTGGAGTAGTACGTATAAATTATAAGATACCTGATTATCTCCTTATCCCAACGAAGTCAATATAATACAATAGCTCCTTTACAAGAGGTTAAGGCGTGGGTGGCTACCTCTCTGAGAGCTATAGTTCTTAGAGAGTTGAGCCTACTGCCTACGCTATTCTCTATATAAAAGCCAGCTTCTGTACTGTAATGTCGAACATGCAACATCCAACTCTTCTACATCTATACCACGTTGATTCTACTATAGCTATATCTCTAGGTAAGTATGCACGAATAGCAAGCATAAAGCTAACTAAAATAGTACCCTATATTCCCTCCATCGCCGGAGAAGCTTTGCGTGAAAGTATAGAGTATATAAGAATAATAGGAGCAAAACAACTATTCCACCTAGCTAAAAGGTAGTCTCTATATAATGACGTCGCTGCCGATATCCTTTGGATGCGATAGGAGGTCTGAAAGATCGATAAACCATTTAGCCAGCTCAGCGAGGAAGAGCTAATACTGGTCTACCAACTAGCATAGAGGCTTGTAGACCTCTACTATCTCAATATAACCCTCATACCATCAAGCTTTAGAAAAGAATCAGGAATAAGAGATATATAAAGAGAGAATATAGTATGGATGCGCTGTATCTTTCGTAGGGCGAAGATTGACAGTCCAAATCCCTACTTAGGATAATAGCGCATCCCTCTATAGGTGAGGACAGGATACCTCACGAAGGTAAAGGGGGCGTCAGAATGGTTATGTACTTAAATCAATGAAAACATTCACACTGAAAAGCACATGTTACCACCCAGAAAAAATAAAGAACAACAAGAAAATGACCCTTGTCAATGGTTCAGAACCATTACAGCGACGCGGGCGTTTAATTCCTTAACAGTGGATTTTGAACGCAATTCCATCATTTTATCCAGGCTGCGGAAAAAGCTTTTCTTAACTGGGAGGGTTAAGATATAGTAAGTTGGGCTTTCCTTGTTGACTTTCAACCGTGGGATGATTTCTGAAGCCTATAGCGTAGCATACTCATTAGCGCACGTCGTTCATGAAATATAAATAAAACGTTCGTCCTAGTTGTCAAATCTGCTGATGGCCTTTACGTAGACTAGAGAGTTGAAACTAGTGCCTCCTTATATGGGGTATTGTGACCACGTACCTTGTTCGCAGACTGTTTGAATGGGCGCTCTGGTGAGAATGCCGGTAGCGCTACCTGAGCGGCCCAGTCTTTGAGGCCATTTGGATTTGCGGAACACATGAAAAGGAAACTAGTACCACGTCTCACGAGCATGTTTGCCTCCCAGGGGTCTAAAAGATCCCATACGTTGCGCATTCCGTGTTGATAATAGTTCATCGCATTACCAAATATTATGACGCTTTTGCCAATATAATTCCATAGAACATTGTGCTCCGTGACTTTGTCTCTAAACGAGCCAACTAAGCTAATATTGAAGATGTCTACCGGCAACTGGAGACCTTCGTTGATGAAGCTCATGGTCTGAAGGATTGCTTTATTCGGGGTTGAACCATTAATGACCAGCAGAAATTGCGATAAAGGATTGTATGAATAGCCCAATGAAATTTGGATGCGGAGGTTGAATGTGGTGATCGTCCGTAAGTTTCCAGAATGCGGATCAGAGAGCAGAAGGCGAATGACAATGTAACCAGTAGTAAATACCGGGACAAACTGGGAGACTTGAAAATCCTGTGTCACAGGTACTTCAGAGCCCGGGCTGAGAACATCGATCAGATCACTGACTTCATGCGGCTAGGCTTCGTTAGCGTAACTGAGGTTAAACACTCCGCATTGGTCAGACATATGAGTGCCGGTCAGCCGACGCATCGCACTCTCATTACCATATGCTTTGGTGGAAAAATTCGAAATCTATTGCACGGTTAATATGAAATGTCTTACCATGTCGCGAGCAGTGGGACGAACTGTCCATGAAAACTGTACCGTATCGCCCTTTGCAACGCAGTCGAGATATTTGGGTACACTCATTGCTATGGGGTACCTGTAAGTAACATTAACCCCGCCAGAGAATTCCGGGAGCGGCCTTTGTAGACGCTCGAAGAAGGCCACAAGGGCAACCGTGTCGTCAGCGCGGAATGTTGTCCCGGAAGGCCTCTCCACAGCCTCGTTCCTAATCTGGGCTCTCAGCACTCCTTGCACCCTCACAATAGCCCCTGGGCGAATATCTTGTGGAAGCTCTAGGGGCTCCGAGCTGACCGGATCAAGCCACGGTGTTGGACGGATCAGAACTTTAAGAATATTCTTTTTTCGGCGATGGCATCCCACCTAAAGTGTTCTTTAGACCGAACTTCATGATGGTGCCAATACTAGCTAACTTTCTTACCTATGTTCTGGATTCGAATGTTTTGTACATGCAAAAACTCACCGGGCTCGTTAATACCATCCATATTTTTGTCTACAACATCAAAGCTCTTGATAACAAGTTGGTATCGACTCGTATATATCCCTTCTGTAAGATCGTTATTTAGAACCCGAATTTGGCTGCGTCCATTTCGTCCGGACCGACCATCGTATAGAGGCTCGTGCGGCCCGATCCCGGGTGGACCATCTGGCCCTGAAGGTGCGCCCGGACGGCTGTGGTACGTATTATAATACTTGGTATGGCTATAGCCATTTGAGTCTGTCATGGTGTGTGAGTGCGTTTCAGTCCACGAACAACCACTACCTCCAAGGCCTCCGCGTCCACTAGCGCCTGGTAGGCCATGAACACTGCTGGCGCCTCCTATACCGCCTGAAGTCAACCATTCCACAGCTACAATAGTGTCGAGGTCGTCCTCTCCAACAGTGACATAAACATTACCGGCGTTTCCGCCGTTGGCGCCACTAGTACCTCTTCCACCGTCTCCACCCCTTGCTCCTGGGCCTCCACAGGTAGCGTCTGAGTATTCGGTGGCATTCCGTCCATATGAGCCCTCTCCACCAGTTTGGCCATTCTCTCCCCTGCCACCATCACCGCCATTACCGCCTCGGCAGTCAAGAAGTGCGGACTGGTTCCCTGAAATCTTCCACTTTTTGCCCGTGAGTGGACCTTCTCCTGAAAGCTGCACTAAGCCTGGCTGATCACGCACGTAACTCATATCCTGAGCGCATTCACGAGATAATAGACAACCATCTCGTCAGTACACGAATTCTCAGACATACTAGATCTTAGAGTATGGATTCTCTTAGCCCAAACAATAATCTAGCCCTACGCACGAGATGCACTCAGTTGGTAATCATCCCCTCGCTAAGCCAGAAAGGCACTCCCTCGAGTTTCTTTTGGGTATCACTATCTCTGATCCTTGATCGTATAGAGAGCGCACACAGATTGGCTAGTTTCAGTGCACATGATCCTTAGTAGGTACATTGGTTAAGCATGGCGATGATTGTATGTCGAGACTGCTGCTGACATTTTATGGTGTTTTTTGGAGCCAACTCATAGGTATCATAGAATCAGAAGTAAGAACCATTCAATACGCCCTTTTAGACCAAAAAGGCGTAAAAAACACAATCACTAGTACTTGATCCGCAGACCAACAATAGATGAGGCAGCGAGTCACGTGACCTATGCGAATGCGAATTTACACTTTTCCTTTCTATAGCTTGCTTGGACATCTAATATATCGTTTTACTCTTTATAGTTTCTGAATCGGCGCTCTTAATTAAGTCTTAGGTCATTAATAGCTTGATAAACTCACTTAGACATCTTCTATGCTCTCACCGCTTGGGGCTAAAACCCTACAGACATGGGTTTCGCTGCCGCATTACTCTCCATTACTAGGCTCATGTAATCGCCGACCATAATGGTATGTCAGGCTACGAATTGGAGTGAATGTGAAATCTTATCTGCGTCTGCCCCGCTAGGCAGCCAAAGTCTCTCGCACGATACTATGCTTCATCGCGTAAAACTCCTCATACTACTGACTTTGTTAATTTAAAGTTGGCAGGGGTAAAACGTGGCTGACACTTGGCGGGCGTTATCTTACTTCATTGGTTTTTTTTGCCTACCGAAGGTGGGGCAGTAAGAGCCCAGAAGGCTCTATCTGAACGTAAGTTGAGCTCGGTAGGGTACCTGTAGTAGATCTTTGGATCATAGAACATGAAGTGGCTCGTAAAACATGCAGAGCAGACACATTCTTTTGTAAAGCTAGAATACATCCTTGGTCGCTCTGCAGAACTACGTTCGCGAAGACTACTCCATCAATCTCAGCAATTGGTTTGATTTGAGCTTACAAAAATATCTAACCATATTGGACAGCCTGCCAATGCTAAGATATACTTGGGATTTATGATTCTCGCGCGTGAGCTCCCTGGGCAGGCACACTAAAGTCTTAGCAGGCACACTATTCTTCTGGCCTGACGAAGAATTGTAGCTTTCAGGACCATCATCCCTTCCCCTAAACTCATAGTCTACTTTTAACCAAACCAGCATCCTCTTTGAGTGACTGCATATACGAGTCAATAATGTTGAAATACGCCCCATAGGTCATGATTTCAACATCAGTAGACGTCCAGAGCACGTATAAAAAGGCAGAGAAGTCTCTTCGGTAGTTCTTCATCGCACCTACCTCCTACAATCATCTTTCAGCCTTCTACAAACAAATCTCCAATCCAACCACTATGAGATTCTTCACTATTATCTTCGGCCTTATTGCGGCAGTCTCCGCCATCGACATCCGCCTGCGATCAGGTGGTGGTTGCACGGGGACATATGTTGCATGCATCGGCATAAACCCCAACACTTGCTGCTCTAATGGCGCTACAGCCTTTATTGCTGTTGGCGCCGTCGCCATCCCATCGAACTGGAGGATCGAGCTCAGGGCCTATCAAAACGGTGGCTGCAACACCTTGAGAGGCATCCAAGGTTCCGGTGGAGCCACCAACATGTGTATCAGCGAAAATGATGGCATTGCTCGCCTCACCGGGGGTGGTTGGAACTTTTCTAGTAAAAAAAGGGGTGCGGGCGCCGCAGCTTGCTCGAGTACTGGATGCACCTCCACTGTGAAGCCAGATATCTTGGTTTTGGAAGATGAGACAACTACTTTCGCCATTGCGGAGATGGAGGAACCTCTGCTCAATGTATTGTAAGTGGGCTCTTATAACGAGCGATCTATTAGTCCAATCCAACCCTGCCTCCTCCCTACTTTCCCATACTTCCCTTCTATTTCAAACAAACCTCTGACTATATCGCTACATCCAGAATGGACTATGCTGTCAATGGAACCCAAGCCGCGGATATTCCGCAGGTGTACGAGTCATATAAGATCGAAGCTTAAATAAGATTAGAAATCGCGAAGGCATATGAAACTTTGGAGTTTCATGTGTATATGGGAGTGAAAGTGGTTTCCTTTTTGCTATTTTGGTGGAGGGGTGAAATAGCACGGTTTTCGTTTGTCTCTTAGGGTCACTTGATCCGATAAGAGCGTTCCAATCCTTGATTTCTTTAGAATACATAATCTATATGCGTAAGACCTTAGTATAAGAAAATCTTGTAGCAATTACTACTACTACTGCTGCTATAAATATCCTTTTTATTAGATAACTTATTCATGGTAAATAGCCTTATACTTCTAATATTACTAATGCTTAACTAGTTTAGTTTTATCTACACTCGAAATTAATATTAAAGATGTTATGAGGGTTTAAATTCTACAATATCTTTATTTCTTTGTGCGTTACCCGCGGAATATACTTCATACTAAATAAAGAACTTGACTATAGTCTATAGTATATAAAATACGTTCACGCTGGCCAGCTAGGCTATTATCATTCGTACTATAGTAATAGGAGGATTGATAGTATATTAATTCTCTTACTATAAGTGCTGGCAGACGACTAATAGTAACGCTGTTTCAACAAATGGAAATTTGAAGAAACTTATCCGCTGCAACTACTAGAGAGCAAAAAGGAGGGTGGCGGCTCGCTCGTAGTTGGTATAAGACAAATTTATAATAATAGCGATAGATCTGAAGTACATGTTTATATTAAGCTAGGAAGTACTACTAGAAAATAAGGCTCTAGGATAAAACCTTGCCCCTACGATTCTATTCTACAACTTTCCTAAGTGCATATATAATCTTAAGTAAGAAAATAAAATACATAACTTAAAAAGAAAACAAAATTCTGGTTCTTTCCGCTGGGAAGAGTGTGGTGTGAACTTGAAATCGCTTGGGATATAGACCGCCGAGCGCCTCTTCAACGACAAAAACGACGAAACAGTGACCTTGGCGGTCAACTAAGCTGCGAGGTGTCACTCTTATTGCACAACCGCTTTCTCCCATAAAAAATTGAAGTTCCACTCGGTTTTCTTCGAGTTTTTGACCACCGCCCAGCTCGGCAACGATGTGGTAACGTTCCGGCCTGTTATTCATTCCTACGTCTGAAGGCATATCCTCCCCATCGCCCTTGTATTGTAATCTCGGGTTCTCGAGAGAATAAGTTCTATTACATCAACGAGCGGACCTGGTGTACTGATATTAGAGTAAAACAGCGCGCACATTAAATCTTCTAAAGGCATCTCACCCCTACTTGCTGCCTAGGCGATAAATAAGGTATCCGCGTCTTTGAATGAAGTATCGAAGCGGTCCATCTTGATGTCTCCTTCTATTTCTCCTAACCGCCAATACGTTTGTTCGCTCGAGTTCGTGTGGATGGATCATAAGTAGGGTACGCATTTGCGGGAGCGGTGAAAACGAAAGCGATCGGCGCGGCGGTAGCTGGTATTTATTCTATTTTTTTGTCGTTCCAGAGTGATTGAATGTCATGCTGGTTGTTAAGGTTAATATACGGGCTATGCCGAGTAGATACAGGCGAGATATCTATAGTGTTCAAAAGTGAGTCACTGTGCAAACAAGTCGTACGCTGTGCCTATATCAGTGCTATCGTCTGCGCTGGAAGCCGTGATGCTGTATTTGATCGATCACCTAGCATCTTAACTCGTACATGTCTCTTCCGTTGTAAGTGCGCGCCCGATTTCAGTGCAGTATTGGGTTCTGCTGCCGTATGTTCCGCGGCAGGGCGCGAGGCTTTCGAGCTCCTGAGTTTCCTACGTCTGGCCAAGAGTTAATGAATTGCGACTCTAAACCAACATAATTATAGTCCTACAATACGTGATATTAACCTACTCTCCGCCATGCGCGCAAGTGGGGTACCCGCTCCACTGCTTACAATATGTTTGTGTCCTTTGCTTTGCTTGCATCAGTCCTACTCGACCTCTTCCATGGTGACAGTGGAGCCAGCGACGTTAAGAAGGATGTGGAAGGAGAGGAAGCGGGGTGGAAGTCGTCAGCAGGGATTCGCAGATTAGGCAGGTTGGAGCTACCGCTCTTATCGAGGACGGCCGTTAGCCATTCTTCAGCATCGCTGGATGTTCCGCCAGAACACTAGAACTCAGCCTTATGGTGTCGGATTCCCAAATCACGACCTTATTAGTTAAAAAGAAGTGCTAAAGCCGATAGAAATATACAAGACAGAGGATACAACTATTGTTTCAAGGATTGAGTAAGATCTGCTACAACCAGGGTGGGCTGGTTTGTTCGAAGATGACGCTCGGGAAATGCCGCGATTGGCGCCCGTCTTGGCAAGATTATATTGTATACACGAGGAGCTCCTTCATCATCCATAAATCCTCTCCAATGGCTTTCATGAACGCATTCGTAGAGTAATACTTCCACCTCTCCCGGAACCACTTTCTCTCCACTTTATTGATTAGCTCATATGTAGAAAGTATAAGTACCGATCTTTCTCATTGCCTCTATTCCAACAATTTGTAGATACCTAAATGAAAGCTGTAAGTTTTTCAAATGTCGGATCGGATGAGGCATCCAAGAGGGTTCGGAGTGAAGGATGCCGTATTTTACAGACCTATTGGCCTTATAGTTGTCGATAATTATAAGGAAACAAATTCGAACCCCGGACTCTAAAATTGTCCATAGATCTATGACCAAGTTGTCGCTTGTTCAACTACCTCTGAGCCACTCATCTCTACAATAGCATCTAGTTCAGGTATTTCTTGACAGGACGGTGCTTCTAGTATCTCCCTCCCATCTGCTTGTAAGTGCAACTTACCCTCAAGCTCCAAGTTATTTGTTGAAGGTAGCTCCACTAAGACTCCATGGATATGAGGGCCTTCATCCGGTCTTGTTTTCCTATTGTTTTCTCGCATATTTTTTTTAATTCTTATAAATAAAAGAATGGCGCCGGACACGATAGCTGCTATGGCCAGCACGCCACCGACTGAACCTCCAATTATAGCTCCACGAGTGCTCGCGGATGTGTTCCCGTTCTGGGTGAATGGAATTTCTGTAAAAGTATTGTTGATAACAACTGTCACTCTCTCTGTTGTTGTCACTCCTGGTGCATTTATAGCGCTAGACACTGTGTTTCCATCAAAGGTGAGTTGCATGATACCCTCATAATGGGCAGTAAAACAACGGTATCCAGTCTAAAGCTGCAAGTAAGCATACTTTATACTGGCTTAGTATTTGTGGAAGGAAAGCAGTACCAGGGTAGCCCCATTTGTGAAAACAAACCTCCCAATGAAGCACTCTGTAGCAGATCCACTGGTACATTTGGTTACAAAATTATTGCTCAAGCAACCTTCATCAGTACAGAAATTTGAGATCTGAGTACTTGGAATGCAACTGGTTGGTATAGTGCAGGAATCAAGGTCGTATCTATTGCAACAACCCTGCGCACTATGGCGGGTTACAGTGGCGCACACTTCGTTAGAGTTTGTACAAGTTATTGGTGCGGCTATCAATTTTTGATTGATTAGCTCGAGCTTCCCCAGAAATAGATTTTTGACTTACTAAACAAGTCATTAACCATCCATCCACAAGTATGCACAGCATCGAATGCTCTAATCTTGATGTTTGGCGCGGGCATCGTAGCAGAATGGCGAGGATAGCTGTGGCGTAGACTAATAAAGCCAGTAGGTTCGAGCAGTAACTGAGGTATTGCGAGGACTTGAATAAAGGCATAATTAAGGCAGCTCAATGTGATTAGCCCAAACATGGTATAGGCGCAGTAAGGTGAGAGATACTTTCCCGTATACAGAGCTGGGATTTTGAAGTGCTGGAAGTCATAAGTTTATATATCTGAGGCTTGGATATTTACGATAGGAGGTTACGTCCTACTGAAACAATCGTTATCTTCTTTTCATATCCAAAATGAGGGGCATACAGGCACTCAAGCGAATCAACGGAGATGGCGGCACACCATGAGCCTTGTTCGGCAAGGCCAAGAAGAGCCAATAAATATCTCATCTCGGTAATCGTCAAAGCCCCCAAGACTGATCTTTTGGATTTCTTCTTCTATCATTACATATATAGATTACTTGTAAGCAGCTAGGGCTATGTCACATGATGGGTTCTCGCTATATAAGAGCGTCAAATGTGTCTTCTACACATATCTACATATACATATACACTACATACACAGAACTATACACACAATCAATACATTCAATTCTTCATACTTGCCACTTCCTTACAGTTATGAGCCCGGCCTAGCGCCTTCCACACATCAATTTAACGAGCTGTTCTACTTAGAGTAGCTATCAACATGTCGAAGGCTACTACCGTCATCCTTCAAGGCCCACAGAACTAGGACCTCTAGCTTTACATCCTAGAACAAGAAGCTTCCAACGCTGATGTATAGGTGTACATAGATCCTGACACCAACCTAGAGCCACCATCAAGGTCTCTACCCCCTGTCAACCCCACTGTCACTGCAGCTACTCAGGAAGATGACGCCGCAGCTGCTGAACCCAGCCCGGCTACACAACCTTGAGAACCTATAGTATCTCCTACAGTATCTCCTACACCTGAGCAGATTACTGCATATGCTGCATGGATGAGCCTCTACCATATAGAGCTCAAGGAGTACAGAAGAGCTCGAGAAAGGATTGGGCAGATATAACGCTATATCAACTCGACGATAGTAGTACATCTGACCGAGGAGATTAAATATTACAAATCTACCCGCGAATAACTCAGGGTTCTAACTAGGAGATGCTCGCAATCTAGAACCGATCGCAAGTATCAGGCTCAGTTAGTATATAATACAGCGAAAGTATTCTACTCACGCAGAGAGAACTTCGAGGATTAGGTATCCAGGTTCGAGACAGCATACACTTAAGCGAAACAACTTAACCTGCTAGAAGTATTAGAGTATTCCCCTTATAGAGATCTAGTCAAGGCGATCTCTCAGATCGATATTAGCTATACTGTAGAATTTAGTCGTAGGATATACGCTGCAGAGGAATCTACTAGTAAGTAAGAACTATACAACATACTCACAGAATACCTACGGTACTATCGTACAAATCATAGAACTGCCACTAGAACCAGATTATATGGGGCACATATAGTACATGCGGCACAAACTCTAAATAACGAGCAATCGGCATATAACAAGAGGAAAAGAACTCAGTATAGACCCTCGAAGCTATGTCTATGTGGCGACATGTACTACTGGGGCTAGTGCCTATATATCGACGAAACACTGCAACAGAAGGGATTCCTCCTAGACCCTAAAAAAGCCAAGAAGGTCTTAGAATTCGAGGCTAAGGATCGCGCAGGATTACTCAATAAAATACGAGAGAAGAATAAGCGATATAAGCGCTCTAGATCTTATAGATCTCAGCTACTAGGTTCTGATTCGATAGAAATCGACGCTAGCGATAATCCTACGCCACATTAGTTCCGCGAGACCTACCCCGTATACTCGTCAGCATTTAATAACCCAATTACGAGTAGTTCTTCTTATCTCTAATAACGCTTATAGGTTCTAGACCCTGGCACCGATATCTATATATGCAACAACCCCACAGAATTTATATAGAAGTTGTCAGAATAGCACCTCTTCTAGGAACGCCGCCGGAAAGCCGCCAGCAAACCGGCGGAAAGCTGCCAGAAAGCTGCCAGAAAGCGTACGAGTGAAAGGAATATAAGGACACGCAGAGGACCTTTCTAGAATAGAATCAATCAATTACTTCAATCAAAATCATCCTTCTCAGAACATCGAAAATCTGACAGAAGTATCCCGCGTTACCTGACGATATCATCCTTACTAGCGCTCAGCCAGTTCAGGTACAAGCATGGGGATTCAGGAAGGAATGTACTATATCGCATGCGTCCTAGTGCTCACCCTGTGGATCTAGCCAAGCTTATAAGGGTCGGAGGGTATTGGCTAGTTGTACATCGTACAGACCCACCTACAATATAGTTCCATCCTTATCAACACTATCATTAGGAACTTCCTTATCAGGAACACTATCAGTATTCGCGGCTGAACATAGACGTTAATAGTACTTAGCGCTGCCACTCAAACCAAGGCACCTCAGTAAGCTATAACTACACCTTCTCATGTGTGGCGCGATCTGGATCTCACAGGAAGCATATATAGAGAAGCTACACTAGGTGTTCTTATCGCCGAAACCGTTCATAAAGGCTCCTGCGACTCCACCGCCACTAGAAGAACTACTGCCGTTAGAACAACCGTCCAACGACGTCACAAAACATAAATATGCTCAGGTTACTAGCTCTATAGGCTGTGTAGCTGGGGCTACTAGACCTGACGTCGCAAAAGCGCATTCAAAGCTTACAGAATTCCTTACAAACCCATCGCAACGTCACTTTGATGCGGCATATCAGACAGTAGAATATCTACATACTACAAAGAATTTTGCACTCCACAATAATGCCTCTATTCTAGAAGAAGCTATATATATAGTAGAAGAATATGAGAACAGCAAGCCACTCTTCTATACTGCATCTGACGTATCCTTCGCAGATGACAAAGCCATACGAAAAAGCTCACAGGGGTACATCTTCTACCTGTTCGGCGGCCCCATCGACTGGAAGGCTACACTATAGAGATGCGTCACAAAATCGACGACTGAGGCAGAACTAGTTGCTACTTCTTCCGCTAGTAGAACTCATATAGTGGTCTAGAATATTCCTAGGGATCAACTTCGACCTAGGATATAAACGAGTTCTATACTGCGATAACCAGTAGACGGTTCGTCTACTCTCGTCAACTATTCCGCGTCTTAAAACAAGCGTCAGGCATGTCGATATACACCATCACCGGCTGAGGCAGACAGCACTGTCAAAGGACATCAACATCTCTTACATATCATCGAACTGTCAGCCAGCTGACGGCCTCACAAAACTACTGCCGAAACAGAGACATGAGAACTGGCTCATGCTACTGAACCTCATAGAGTTCCCTACTTCTTCTACTACTACAGCTGAACACTAGAATGCTAGGAATTCTGCCAGCAAACCGACAGAATTCCGACGGCGAACTCGCTGTACCCCACAGGAATTCCAATAGCAAACTCACTGTATTCTACAGGAATACTGGCAGCATTCCGGCGGAATTCCCGCAACTTTCCGGCAGAATTCTAACGGAATTCTACACAGAAACTATCAGAATTCTATGCAAAATACTAGCTCAGAATTCTGACAACAAACTAGCGAGAATTCTATATAGAATACTAGCTTCTAGCTCACACCACACACACAAAAGAGCTTCTTGCTCACATCACACACTCAAAAAGAGCTTCTTGCTTATATCACACATACAAAAGAGCTACTCGCTTACAGTACATACAAAAGAGCTATATGCTCACAAAAGCTCACAAAAAGCACCTCCCTACTACACACAGAACATGAAGCAATCGAGGGGATACATCTCCAGGGACGTCTGAAAACATGAGGACCCACATACACCGCAACGGCGGAGACTAGGACTGCACTAATTCACAGAGACTGATCATTTCTCGCATCAATGCAGCTGTCTACACAAAACGGACAGAGGGGGGACTCATAGTCAAGTCAGCTTCTAACTACGTTCAACCCTAAAGGGGGGTTGTAAGCAGCTAGGGCCATGTCACATGATGGGTTCTCGCTATATAAGAGCGTCAAACATGTCTTCTACACATATTCACATATACATCTACATACACAGAACTATACAAACAATTAATACATTCAATTCTTCATACTTGCCACTTCCTTACATTACTAGATTACTGATTAGCCCTATCCAACCCAACTTACAACGCGCCAACTTCACTGAAACGGATAGCACTGATATACGAATCATTGCCGCCGCTATACTTGAATTTATGCCCGGCATGTTCACTGCGGTAAGTTTTTTCATACTAGATCTTTCTTTTGGTACTTTAGACATTACCCGTCCTGATTAACACATGATATCAGATCCTTTTTAGCACAATCTTCTTCAATTTTGGTCCTAGAGACAATCGTCAGGTGGTCTCAAATTAGATCTGACTGTATTGGGCAGTCGCGGCTGCTTTTGATATTAACGTAATGACTTAATGGTATAGGTTTTCTTGCAGAACTGATCATGAATTGCGAGATCTTTTGCCCTCACGCTTCCTGATGCTGAAAATTTCGCACCGCTGCCTCAGAACGCCGAGAGCAGCTGCATTCAACAACGGCCAACGCCTGCTCTGAGAAACAAGAAATCCATATTGGAAGTCTCGGGTCAGACTTCTAACCCACTTCGTTCTAGCAGGTCATGGATATATTGTACTCAAGTGAGATAAGTTAAGCGCTCGCTCATCCCGGCCAGACAGTGTTTAGACAGAGAACCCCTAAAGGACACTTAAACCCATACAACTCATACCCCCCTTCCAAATTGAAAGTATGGGTTTGAAAGATAACGCAGGCACCATGCCCCTGTCGCATTCGTAACTTGGCATAGGCTCTGTTAGCGGCCACATGGGTCCTAATTTGGCTAGTAGGTAAGTAGACAATAGTAGTACTTGCAACGGCTAAAATAAGAAGAGAGTGTAAAGGTTGAAATGAGAAGTTCATAATGCTCTTTCTTGAACATCGCTGACGCGGCCTGAACCTGAGAGGAAACATGATCCAAGCTCATCCGAGTGCGTATCTCTATTACGAAATACCAGTAATACTACTATACTTCTTATATACAAAATATAGCTAGGGTAATCTCCTATATAAGCTGTATAGCATTCTACGTTTATTCATTTAGCAGGAATAACTGCACTACATAAATATAAAATTGCGATAATATATTACACTCTAAAGAATCACGAACAGTACTATAGTTGAGAGACAAGGGTACATACACCAGCTTATAATTAAGGCAAATCGAAGTTTCACATCTACAGATAACCTATGCTGTGTTATCAAAAGCCGCCATGTTAGGTAACACGCATGTTTAAATTGATAGCATCTCAGTTTTGCGAGCCAACGGAGATAAAAATGATCTCTAGTCTATACGAAAAGAATTGCCGAAGGAAATGCAGACCTACCACCTGCACTGCCCATTTACTACTACCCTTAAGCTCCAACTCTCATCCTCTATCCCCTCACCTCTCTAAACTACGAGCTTGACACTTCTGTAGGCGCGCCTCTCAGTGGCAAGTGATATCGCCGTGATTCCCATGCCCGTCGGTGCACGCGCAAACTTTTCTATCCGGGCAGTACCTCTCGACGGCCCACTTGCGGTTCCTGCAGACCAACTGCTCTTATTAGCACTAGATGCTCTACCATTCTATCAACTTGGGGGGAAAGATGCGAACTTACAATAGCAGCGGGGTTGACCTTTCCGCAGGCGTGGACGCCGTTGTCACCACTGCCCTGGGTGCAGGGCTGGCCGACCTGGCGCGTCTGCCAAGAAGGGCAGATGTCGATGCCGCGCGTGAAGAGGGACGTCATGTCTTCTTTGAAACGGGGGGCTACGGGACCGGCGATGGCGAGAGTAGGGATGAGAGCAAGAAAGGTGGTGAAGTGGATGAGTTGCATAGCGGTGGGTGGTCTGAAAGTGATGTTGATCGGAATGAAATCGCGGAAATGACTGGACTGAAGAAAGTGCGTTAAGCAAGTGAAAGAACGAAGAGAGGAACTACTTTTTGTTGCGCTGCTGTGGGCGAATTGATAATGAACCTTGAGAGGAAAGAAGTATGGTTTATATCCACTTCCAAGTCGTGAGAGCAAAGTAGCCAGGCAACCATCACGGAGAACGCCTAGCACGGTGCAGCTACAAAACTATACATCCGCTGGTCGCCTTTTTCGATATAAATGAGAGCACGCGTACGCTTGTACGTTTACAACCTAGCTGAAATACGGAGGTACTGACGTTGCGTGGGTTCGGTTGCCGAGCATGGAGGTTTCATATGGATCGCGCTAGTCGGGGGTTTCATGATCCCAGTTAGCGTGGACAGGGCGGCGAGGTCGGGCTTCGTTGGTAACGCTACACTCAAGAATAGCACCTTAGTTTCAACGTTGGCAGGCCTGAGGTTGAGACTGGAGCTATGGACTGCGAAGATGTGTTTCTGCAAGCTGGGATTCGTTCACGCATATTACATGGCTAAATGCCGCACTGCACTTGAACTTGCCCATGACGTGAGTGGAGGCACTTAATGTTGGAATATCCGTTGCCGTTGTTTTCGTGGAGTCAAATCGAGGTGACTTCGTTGGCGACTGCGTTCACGATGTTCTGATGGAGCGAGGGAAACATGAAGCAGACCCTCATCTCTCGCTTGGGCTTGGAGGATTTCTATTTTGCCATTTTCGAGAAAGGTTGGTTGTTGTAGGTAATGGTAGGTAGGACAGGTTTTAGGTAAGAGGAAGCGCAGGTACGAGAAACTGCGTGTTCGTTAGTGGTGGCGCGTAACGGACAAAATACGGCTTCGACCAAGCCATTGGGCGGGGTGAACTTTTGGTGAATGGGAAACGTAGTCGTGTAACTCACCGATTGTTAGATTCTCCTTTCCTGAATAATTAACTTGTTTCCCTTTGGATGAAAGAGCCTGAGGCGGAGTTGTAGAGTTGCTAGGTTAAAGACGCCGGATGCGCGGTCGAGCAGATACAATAGGTTGAGGGTGGAGCTGGATGTAGGTTTTAGCGTGGGCAAACACATAGCTGCTAGCCGAGACGAGCTCACAGTGAAGTGAAAGACATAGATGACTCACCATTTTGCAATCAGGCGCCATGTAGTGGATGCGTTTGCATCTGACTCGTTGTTCCAGAGTTTTACAGTTCCATGTAACAGCGCGGAGCCACAAGCACAAATGGGTTCGAAAATTAGACAGAGTCAACGATTCTAATACTATCCCTTTGTCCACAAATATTGGCACTGGACAGTCGTTTGACTACCATCACGCGCTTTCACCTTATGTTTGACGTGACTACCAATTGCACAAAAGCAAGTTATTTGATTGTCTTTCGCTGTGATGCGCGGCGGAGAGCCATGGCTCTTGGGGTCAACGACGCCTTCCCGCTCGCCATGTTCCTTCACGCTAGCCGTCCTGATGACGTCAAGCCTCATCATCTTCAACGCCACGGCACTGTAGTACTGGTTGATTCGGTGGTAAACAGTGGTAGACTTCATACAACACATTCGTAACCTCCATGCCACTATTCGCATTGTCGTAGTTGCTGGTGTCGTCCAAGCGCAGTTCGTTAATGGAGGAAGTCTTGAGGCACTTGGCCGTTGTGGAGATATCAGTCTGGTCGCTCTTCGCCTCTCTGAGAACAAGTTCACTGGCACTAGGACCACTGATACGGGGAATCGCTTGTACAACACAACGCAGCTAGTTTGATTGCATTTGTCCGCTACATGAACGAGAGGCACGAGGAATTTCCCCGGATTTAGTGTCGGTTTTACTTTCGTTAGATGGAGAAGATGTGAGGAGGGCTGTACATGGTCACTTCCCGAATTCATGAATGGACAAGATAGTAAACTAGTAGATAGACTGGATGGGTGGGTGGAGCTAGCATATTGCATCTTGGTTTAGTAACATAGCTACTCGCTGGATCTGCCCAATAAGTTCATCGGCTATGTAGGTTACTTCTGTAGATATTCTGGCCAAGGAAGAATAAAATCGTGTTTCTCCATTTTACTTAAAAAATTTAAGCTAGTAATCTATCGCTTACTACTAAGATTCACTAGTTGATAAAATAATATTTTATCTATACTGACTTCTATAGACATATATATTTAGCTCAACTAGTCGAGAAATCCTGTTGTTCCTATCCCGAGAGTAATGTTCAAAATCTAGCAAAGGTACGCATGACTTGACTCAAGGTCAAAATGATGAAGCCAAATACCTTGTCCACGAGCGAAGCAGGTATGGAAATGCTTTCATCCAAAACTCATATAGCAAATCTAAAAGTACTCCTGAGTGCGGGCTTCACACTTTCTCAAGTGTCACCAAAAAACTTGACTATGTCGTAAGCAATGTCTGAAATCCAATTGAAGTTGTTTCAAACGTTGCTACCATGGATTTTTGACTAAAAGATATGCTTGTAAACGGTTCGTAATGTGATGCACGGACGGCGCGAGTGACGATCCTAGTTTGTCAGGGATTCTAGATTGGACCCTTTCGTGTCCATTCTGGTACTGACTCCGCCACGACGGTGTAATCTACTGTTTTTGGGCAATTCACGGGCGGACTATTGGTATATTAAGCATTTTGGAGAAAACCTTTGGTGGTGTACCTGGGCAATTGAACTGATGCACGTTGAGTTGGGTCGGCCACAACCGTACTATTCTCAATCTGAGTGAAGCAAGAATAGAATCTCCGATGCATTGCATGATATTTGCGGTGCCCAATCGATCTGTCACAGCGTTGGTTGCGGGTTGCTTATTTTGCGTGTATGTGCCATTGTTGATGGTGACGTAAGCCCACTCTGAGGGTAGTGCCTGCAAAGAGCAGCTAATCTGTCTTAATTACCTCAACCTGGAAAACGACACATCTCTTCACCTTAAGAACACTATAGCACAAAATCATATCTTGTCTCCCGATATGCCAAGGATCGTATCCTTCCAACGTATATCCGCCATATCCCTCTGAAATGTCCTCATCCGTTACGCCATCTGTATATGTAGCACTGACCTCTAATCCCGCTTGGTTCAGATTCTCACCAAGCTTGTACTTTAGTTTCGTTGGTAAACTCTTAATAATAATGGATGATAAGTTAGCCCTACGAAGCGCGGCATGCTCAGCAGTAGTCAGCGCCTCAATATGACCGTGTCTTATGACCCCAAGCGCCAAATCATATTTGGGCTTCCTGGTCCAATTAATTGCCGTCCACTTAGGGTCATCCAGAGAAACAGACCAGTATGGGCTGTACTGCTCTTCCATCGCCTGTCCGGACGGCGAAGCTACCCACTTCTGATCCGCGTACATGTAGTAACCCAAACCGCGTATATCACCAGGGTTTGCCTTGATGACTAGCGGGCCTTCAGCATAAGTTGTGTTCATAGCATTGTGTGTGATACAACCCGTGACGAGCTCCCATTCATCCGCTGGAGCAAGTATTGAGCGGGCCCGCTCTTGGTAGACGTCTTCGCCGCCACAAGGCACATATTTGGTTAAGTTCACGCCCGTAGAGATGCGATCGCACATAATACGGTGATAGTATCCGGCTTCTTTGTCTGGAATAATCACAGCATCAAGTGTCCCATGATTAGAGCGTCCACTCATGATCTGCGCTGGTGTAAAGGAAATGAAGTCTCGCGTTGTGGAATACATGATCTCGTTTCGCGTTAATGGATATCGGCCTAGAGGATCTGAGGTGTCATTCGTGAAGTGTGTCCCAGAAGAGTATATCGAAGAAGTCCAGTACACCACGTAAGCGGCGATCTCCGGGTCCCATATGGCCTCAGGCGCATACACCATGCCAGCCTCTTCAGGTGCCACGAGGACATGCCGCTGTGGGGACCAGTGTCGCAAATCATGCGACTCCCAGACCTCGATGTACCGGCTTGCAGCGCTTTGTGCCCAGTTCCATCCCTGCCAGCCATATGCAAACCCATCTACATTGAGGTCTGTCGCAACCATGTAAAACTTATCGCTGTCGGGGGAGCGGACAATGGAAGGGTCCCGAACGGCGTGCATGCCTTTTTTCGAATTAATATAAATATGTCCGTCATTGACAGCGATCCAGTTTGTCGCGTCATTGCCGACGCTGTAGGCCATATAGATTTGCTGACCCTCTTGGCTGTTGGAGCGCGCAAAATTCACCATGGCATACCGTGAAAGTTTGGCGAGCTTCACAGCGGGCTGTACGGTAATATGGAAGTCTCTACATGCATGGTCATACCGTCCTGTGACGCAGCATGTTAATGTGACGCTCAAAGGGTTGCTCCCAACAGGTGGCCGCTTGACTACGCCCGCGGCCTTCTTTCCGGATGATTTATCTGACACAACATTTGGGTTTGATGAATGCCAAGTTATCACCGCATCCGGCGCCAGGTCCAAGGCTGTTGGTAGAGCAATGGATCCGCGTATGTCGTTTGCGTTGGGGATGATGACCGCGTCCAATATATCTTTCGCGTAGCTGACTCCGGTGTTGTTGGGGGAACTTGCCACAACTCCGCGAAGAACTAATGTTGGGAGTATGAGACGGACTATCCTATCCCCACTTCGCAGTCCCATCGTAAAGACGAAGGCGAAAAAAAAGAAATTGTTTAAGACGGACGTTTCGACTCCAATCAATCCTTTCAGTTCCGCACATCTGAGACGTATTCTATATTATAGATGTCCAGTCTGACCCCTCTTTCTGAGTGCATTGACAACTGCGGGAACCCAATTTCTATAGCCTTGGGAAGTTTTTACGAGGAATGAGAAGATATTCCGCTGCCACTGACCTGAGTCGTTGATCATACTAAGTGTGGAATAGTTGTACGAGAGCCTTGTACTGAAAGCCGATGGAGAAGCGGGGTATTGTATGTACCACCGGATCTCAGCCATTCCTCCAATCAGGTCATTTATTCACCATAGAAGTCAATAAAAAGCGAAACAAATAAGAGAATGCGGACCTGAACTAATCTGTAGAGGTACCATGAGCAAAAGCCACAGCGATTGAAAGACGAGCCAAAGCTAGAGAGGAAAAGGCTGTGACAAATAAAGGAATGGCTAACTTAAAGTAAGTCGGATATGCTAATGATAGGGTGGAAAAATTAGCATATTGAGGAACCGGTACGAGATATGTTATACCGTAGGGGGAGGTCCTTTTTCAATACTATGTTGTGACTACTATTCCTGAATGCATAGCTCTGATCAGCTGCTTCTGACCCTAAAGATAGCTAAACAGAGGGCGTGGGAGTTGTGGGAAATCAAACGATGATACGTGTAAGAATGTGGCACGAGTGAAGAATTGAATGAATTGATTGAGTGTGTAGTTCAGTGTAGGTGTCTATGTGTAGCAGACATGTTTGACGCCATTATATAGAGAGAACCTATCATGTGATATAGCCTTGGCTGCTTACACACCCCCTTCAGCTTCGAACATAGTTGGAAGCTGATTTGATATTTAATATTTTTAAAGCTTGATTTGATATTTAACTATGATTCCCCCTCTGTCTATTTTAAGACAGCTACATTTAAATTAAAGTAAGAGGTAATCAGTCTCTCTTATTCGGGTGTAGTTCCTAGGTAGGTAGTCTCTGCTGTCGCGGTGTATGTAGGGTCCTTATATTTTCAGATGTCTCTAGAGGTGTCTCCCCTTTTTATTGCTTTATGTATAGGAAGGTACTTTATTTAAGCGTTTTTATGAGCATATAGCTCTATTAAATATAGTAAGGACTAGATAAAGCTGTTAGCTTACTTATTATTTTAAGAGGGATGATTTTGATTAAAGTAATTGATTGATTTAAACTAATTAATTATCTATAATAATTGAATATAATTATTCTATCTATAGAGAGAAGGTCTCTATTCTTCTTATACTTATATACTTTCCATTGGTTTGCTAGCGGAATACTATTAGAAAGCTACTAGAAAGCTGCGGGAAAGCTGCTAGAAAGCTGTAGGAAAGCTGCTAGAAAGCTGCGGGAAAGCCGCAGGAACGCTACCAGAATTGCTATAGAGTATAGCGAGTTTTCTGTGTAGAATTCTGATCGATTTCGTAATAGAATTGAGTCGGTTTACCGCTGGAATACCGCCAGAAAGCTGCCAGCATACCGCCAGCTTGCCGTCGGCGTTCTAAGCTAGAATTCTATATAGAATTCTCGCTAGTTTATTATTAGAATTCTATCGGCTTAGGAATTATTGTAGATTCAGTAGTTTAACCCAGTTCTTATAGCGTTGTTTTGGTAGTAGCTTTGTAAGGCCGTCAGCTAGCTGACTATTTAACGATATATATAAGATATTAACGTCCTTTAATAGTACTATCTACCTCAGCCAGTAATGGTGTATATTAATATGCCTAATACTTATTTTAAGACGTAGAATGGTTAACGTGAGTAGACGAATTGTCTACTAGTTATTATAGTATAGAACTCGTTTATTTCCTAGGTTAAAGTTGATCCCTAGGAAGATTCTAGACTACTATATAAGTTCTATACTAGTGGAGGATATAGCGACTAGTTCTACCTTAGTTATTAATTTTATAACGCATTTCTATAGTGTAGCCTTCCAGTTGATAGGGCCGCTGAATAGGTAGAAGATATACCCCTATAAGCTTTTTCGTGTGGTTTTATCGTCTACGAAGGACGCGTTAGATATAGTATAGAAGGGTGGCCTATTATTCTTATATTCTTCTACTATATATATCACTTCCTCTAGAATTAACGCGTTATAGTATAGCGATTAATCCTTTATAGTATATAGGTATTCTACTATTTAATATACAGTATTAAGGTAATATTATAATAGATTTAGGAGGAATTCTACTAGTTTTAAGTACACTTTAGCGACGTTAGGTCTAGTAGTACTAGCTATATAACTTATAGAGCTAGTAACCTATATATATCTATATTTCGTAACGTTATTAGACTATTATTCTAATAGTAGTAGTTCTTCTAGTAGTAGTAGAATAGCTGGAGCCTTTATAAATAGTTTTAGTAATAAGAACTTTTAATATAGCTTCTCTATATATACTTCTTATAAGATCTAGATCGAGCTACTATCGTGATCTCTATATACCTATATACTATAGAAGGTTTTTAGGGGCCCTAGTAAACGGATCTTATAGTATTATAGCAACTTTTATTCGAATTTATTTAGAGAATCTATATAGGCTAGTAAACTAATAACTACTATATTATCTATATAGAAGAATACTATAAGTTTATTACTCTACTATAGATAAGGAGTATCCTTAACTTTATAAAGGCCTAGTTCTTTAAGTATCTTTATTAGCTCTTTATACTATAGTAGTAGTAATATCTTAAGGCTATATAGCGCGCGAATCAGCTTCTAAAGAATATTAGAATTAGAGAATCCTTCTAGTAGGTAGTAATATACTAGAGTAGCTAGTTCTATATTAATAAACGCGTTAATAGCGTTATACTATCTAATTTCTATATTAAAGAATACTATTATAGCTATTAGTACTCTAAATATACACGTAGCTAGTATCGCAGCGTAGGTATCTTCTACTATAGTCTATAGGTCACCTCTTATATAGATTCGAGCTTTATACTTAGCTAGATATCCTTAATTATCTAACTTATATTTAAATACCTATATAAGTAGTAGTACTTCTTCCTCTTAAGGATTAAAGTCTTGCTAGGTTATCGTCTTATATATTTACTTTTATTTAATTGTCGAGATCTCTAGAGATATAGCCTATAAAAATCCTTCTCTATAAGGTGATAGTATCTTTATAATATCTCTATATAGCTTAGGTTCTAGTAGAAGCTCTATAAAATGGAATCGCGTTTTATTAGTTAGTAACACTACTAGGTAGGCTAACTAGTAAGCTCTAACGAAGTAGCTAGAGTTCTTCTTTTATAATAGTTTTCTAATCCTTATAGAACCTATAGGTAGTATATATAACTAACGTAGGTTGCCATTAATTAGTTCTCTATTCTATGCCTAGTTAACGTCTTAAGGATCTAGGTCCTCTTAGTATCTTTACCTCTTTATAGGCTAAGGTAACTAAGCTCGTTCTAATATTATTATATATTCTAATATTACTATATATCCTAATATTACTACTCGTTCTAATATTACTACTAGCGTAGGTAGGTAAGTAATCTTATAATTTTAATAGGTTACGTTTTTAGATAGCTAAATAAGTAGTATCGTAATAAATTTATTATTAGAAGATTCTTCTAATAATAATAGGTAATAGTCGCGAGCGAGTTATTCTAGTTCTATTCTTTATATATATAGAACTATATTATTATTACCTTCTAGCGTGTAGGATAGATCTTCTCTAAATGTTATATCTCTTATATAAATTACCTTTCCTTTTCTTCCTACTTTTAGTAGCTAGATTCTATAGATATTTATTAAGTTAAACCTAATAAAATATCTAATTAGTACTTTTAGGGTAAGCTTATTAGTTCTAGCTATCTATTTTCTTAGTAGATATACGCGATAGTTATATCTATAGAGATATATAAGTATTAGCTTTTTCTTATATACTATTTTAAATAGGGTCTTACTACCTAAGGATCTCGTTGGTATACAATTTAGGAGGTAGGCTACTATTATATATACTTCTAAACTAAGTAATAGAGGTAGATTCGTATTATTACTTAGAGATTGACTTTTCTTTATAAGATTCCTTCTAGATCGTTTAGCTATACTATTCTATTTAGGAGTATATAGAGATCTAACTTATAGCTAAATTCTTTCCTCTTTATAGTATACTCGTGTTAAGTTATCTATTATACTATATCCTCTCTCGTCGTTAGCTATTAGGAATACTATATAATAGTTAAACTACTATTTAATTATTTAATCGATTTCTCTAATTACCTTAAGTAGTATATACTTATTCTTTCTATATAGAGGGATAATGAAGTTAAACTTCGAGTAGACGTTATATACGTAGAAGATATATCTATATCTATTAAAGGATATAGTATCTAGTTCTATAATATCTATAGTTACTATCTTAAATAGGCGAGTAGCTCTAACTTTATACCCTAATCTCTTAGAGATCTTCTAATAGGCTTTATTCTATATATACTATTTATAGTCTATCGTTCATAGTACTATACTACCTACTATTATTAAGCCTATAATATTCTTAACTAGTTAATCGATAGCTTCCTTACTTAGATAACCTATAAGTATATATAGTTATTCCTTACTAAGGTATCTTAGCTTAAGTAGTAATGCTGAGTACTATAGGCGTCGATATTTAGCTATAAATACTAATAGTATTCCTAATAAGGGAGTTAATAATAAGGATATTCCTAATAAGGAAGGTATTAATAAGGATATTTCTAATAAAGAAGGAACTAGCGACGATATAAATACTAACGCTATAGGTAGGTCTATATAATATATAACTAGCTAATAACCTTTAATCCTTATAAGTTTAGCTAGATTTATAGGGTAAGTACTAGGTTGCATGCGATATAGTATATTCCTTCCTAAATTAAAATATATATATAATAATAATAGATGCGAGAGCGATATTAGGCTTATAAAAAAGCTAGAAATTAGAGTAATATATTTAAGTATTATAGTTTTCTTCTATCCCTATAGAGTCGAAAGCGAGATATTTACTTTACCCTATATTTATACCTAAACTAACTAAGCGCTAGTAAGGACGATATTATTAGGTAATACTAGGTATTTCTATATAAATTCTACTAGATTATTATATATATAGATATTAGTACTAGGGTCTAGAACCTATAAGTATAGTAGGGGATAAGAAGAACTATTCGTAATTAGGTTGTTAAATACTAATAAGTATACAGCGTAGGTCTTATAGTACTAATATAGGGTAGGATCGTCGCCTATATCGATTTCTATTAAATTAGAACCTAATAGTTAAGATCTATTAGATCTAGAACGCTTATATCGCTTATTCTTCTCTCGTATTTTATTAAGTAGTCCTATATAATCTTTAGCTTTAAATTCCAAGACCTTTTTAGCTTTTTTAGGGTCTAAGAGGAATCCCTTCTATTACTACGTTTCGTCGATATATAGATATAGTTTCGATAGTATATTATTCTAAGTTCTCTTCCTTTTATAATATAGTAATAGTTCGCTATTTAGCGTTGGTACTACGCGTACTATATATACTAATAGCTAGTAAGCTAAGTAAGCTGGTTTTATCTCTACTATTTAATAGTAGGCTAGGTATTTTACTAGGAGTTAAGGTACTAATAGGTTAATAGGTTCGCTACTAGTATATACTTCCTCTACGTTATAGATAGTCTAACTTAGAAGTAATATATATAATAGATAAATCTAATCTACTACTCTAAGTAGATCTTAATATAGATAGAAGTCTACTACCTCTAGTAGATTTAGCTATTTTACTCTATCGAATACTATTAGATATATAATTACCTAGTCTTCTATATTTTCTCTATAGTTATAGAATACCTTAGTAGAGTTATATATACTATAAACTTAATAGTCTTATATCGACTTCAATAGTAGAAATAGAGCCTATAGTATTTTAAGCTTATCGTGGATAGATTTTTAATAGATAATATAATATAGTAGGCTCTACTAAATTATATTAGTTATATAATTTCTTACTTAGCTAATCTTATCCTAAGTCCTTTTATATTCTTTAAGTTCTACTCTATATAGTATTATATCTTGAGTAAGAGCTACTAGGTTAGGTAAGGTAACTAGTAAGCTATTATCTTATTTAGAAGCGAGAGTAGTAGGTGGCTTAGGTTTCTAGCTAGGAACTATAGCTGATTTAGGATTAATATACTCCTATATATTAAGAGTTTTAGCTAGTTCTTATAGTTGGCTATACTATAGGTCCTAGTCGCGATAGCTGCGAAGGATAATAGCTAGGGAGGTAGTATTAAACAATATTATATATAGAGTTAATAGTAATAATAGTAGTATAAGAGGCGCTAGGCTAGGCTTATAACTATAAGAATATAGTACGAGTGAAGAATTAAATAAATTAATTAAGTATATAGTTTAGTATAGGTATCTATATATAGTAGATATATTTGACGCTATTATATAGAGAGAACCTATTATATAATATAGCCTTAGCTGCTTATAATATATTTTAAAGAGGTAGGGGGCGCTTATAAAAGTGGATGATTTTTATCTAGTATAGGAGGTAGACGTAATATATCTAGAGTTAGGTTATAAAGTCTTTTTAATATATTTAAAAAATATTAGTAATTATATTAATATAGAGTAATTACTAGTTAATCTAATAGAAGAGTATACTATACTTATATTAGTATAGTAATAGGTATACTAGGTGAATTAGTCTATAGCTATAAAGTAGGTTCGAGAGTAGATAATTAATTCTATAGAGAGAGAACTATAGAGGAGTTTATATATATAAAGACGCAATTCCTTCTATAATATATAGAGCGCTATAGGGCCTAGCTTACGCGCTTAATAATTTATAGTAAAGGGAAAAAAAAGAGGTATAGTAAGGGGCGTAGTAAGAGGCGTAGTAAGGGGTATAGTAAGGGAATGCAGCTAGTAAACGTAGCTAGTAAATATAGCCATTATATAACGAGTTATATAACTTGGAGAGCTGCTAGTATACTGGTAGAAAGCTACTAATAAGCTACTAGAAAGCTATAGGCGAACTAATAGTAAGTAGTTACGTAATACTAGTTATATAACTATAATAGAGCTGCGCTACCTATTATATAATTACAAGGTTTATTATATACTTTTATTATATAGTAGGGTAACACTAAAAAAACCAATCAAAAAAGACACGATTTTTAAAAGGCTATAACTATATCAATTTTAATGTTATAATAAAAACGAAACTAGAATTTTAAAGAGAAAATCTAGAATTATTATTTTATATTTAGTAATCCTAATTATTAAGCAAGTTTGATAAGGGATAAATCGCTAAATAGGAAGAAAACAAAACTAAAAGTTTACTTTATAATAACTTTTTAATAGAAGTACTAAAATTTTTTCTTTTATAAAATATTATAATTAACCTAAAAATAAGCTTATATATTAAATTTATTTTAAAATTATTTAACTAAAAGTTAAGTTATTAAAGATATAAATAAATTCGCGTTTTTAGCTTAAAATTAGCTATAAAAGAATATTAATTACTAATTAATATTTAGTATACTATCCTTTAGCTATTTTAACGTCGTTATAATATTTAGGTAAAGATAATATACTATTATCTATAGCTTCTTAAGGTATTAGATCCTACTCTTCTTCTATAGCCTTTTTAAAAGTTTCTATAGAATTTTTATTAACTCCTATACCTAAACTTCCTTTATATCTTTTATTTAGTCAATTTTTTAGAACTAACTAGATATTTTTAATAGGATTTAAATCAGGACTATAGGTAGGATAAGGATAAAGGTTGATTTTATTTCTTTTAAACTAAGCCTTAATATATTTTATAGTATAGATTCTTAAATTATCTTACTAAAATTGCTACCCTATATAGATATTAGTCTATATTTTATAATTATAAAGCGATATCTTTATATATATAAATATATATAAAGATATAATAGATATAAGAGTAAAAAACTATTAAATAACTAACCTTCTTTTATTATTAGCTTTACTATAGGATTAAGAACTTTTTAAATATAGTTTTTATTAGTAAAGCTAGAAGCTATATTTAGTCTAGTTATAAAGGCTAGTTTTTATCTTCTACCTATATATATAGAGCCCTAAACTTTAAGGGATATATCTTAGCCTATAATTAAGTTAATAAAATAGTTATTAAAAAACTAAAATTTTAGAATTAAAATAGACTAAAAATAGTCTATTTTAGTATAAAAAAAGTTATAGAAAACTTACTAGTTAAATAGCTAGAAATAAGTTCTTTTCCTAGTTTCTTATTTCTCTTTTTTCTTATATATTCAGCCCTAGAACCGTGTCCTC
>Ga0247757_10000601_pt1 | contig 29175 bp, 29 predicted proteins | sample UWRJL126311R4_FD_180929 | JGI IMG/M metagenome (GOLD analysis project Ga0247757, IMG submission 180929) | Plant litter microbial communities from Arlington Agricultural Research Station in Wisconsin, United States - UWRJ-L126-311R-4 | ecosystem: Environmental > Terrestrial > Plant litter >... | reverse complement strand
GTGTAGACGAGGCCCATGTTGTGGGCATCTGTGAAGGCGCGGAGGAGCAGCATGGCGTCGTCGACGGCGTTGTAGTCTCGCACGCACCGCACCAGGTACGAGAAGCCGGGCGCTTCGTGCTTGCGGCAGGGCAGGTCGACGAGGGCGTAGCGCATGTTGTTCTTGAGGAAGGCTTTCGTGAGGGAGCGCTCGTTTTGGGAGAGGATGTTACGGATGTGGGGGTGGATGTGGAAGAGGGTTTGGATGATGGTTTCGTCGTCGACGGGCAGTTCCTCGATGATGGAGAGGATGAGCTCGACGGGAAGGTGGAGGAGGGTTTTTGTAGGCGCCTGGGGAATCTTCTTGTATTCGTCCATGATGTTTGGTTGGTCAAGGAGCACTTGGTTGAGAGTGTCTTGTGGTCAGAGTTCCTTGACGGGAAGAGTGGCTCAGAGCGTGTATGACTGGTGCGTCCGTATGTGCGCAGATAGAGTATTTGTCGAAGACTGCAAGACTGCAGCTTTTTTATATACTCCCTCGGCGCAGCGCGGAGCACCATGTTGGTTGGGCCCGGTAGTACCCCGAATGAACCCCTCTAAAAAAAAGGCCCTAAAAATTGTGACTCCACCACATCTTTTTAGTGTTTAGTTCTTACCCGATGACCATGATGGCTGAGGTTGTGTGTGAAGTGAGCCAATGGAAAACCGGTGGTTGTTCTATAATGGAAAACGCGAACGCTAGTGGGCTCAACGCTTCACGGTATCCAAACCACGAATGTTCTCAAAGTGGGTCATGTTGCGTGTTAACATGCCAACATTTGACGTTGAGCAAGCTGAACCAAACCAAGGTTGTTGCGCAGAATTCACAGGAAGGGTGGAGAATAACAAACACAACGTAAGGTGGACGTAGGCCATAAAGGGCAACTTATAAATGGTAAAACCCGGCGACGAACAAAGCTAAACCAAGGAAACCAAGGAAACCAAGGAAACTAAGGATATTATGCAGAATTCATTTTGGAAGGGTGGAGGTTACCACTAAACAGATAAGCACAATTGTATGGTAGACGCAAGCCATAGAGAGCGAATTTGAATCGAATTACTACAAGCGAGAGCTGGATTACACCAAACCGACCCGGGACCCACCTCCTTGCCTAGTCCCAACAGGTGTGCAAAGAAAAGAGCGTTAAGAACGACGATAGCGAAACTGAGGTATAACTTTTGGCCGCGAGGCGCTTGTCTTTGGTATAGGCGTGATGTGTGATGAATAAGTCCATGGATTGAACGTTGCGATGGAGTATTAAGGTGAGCCATGCTGCGTAGGGAACATGGTTGCAACGATGAAAAACGGGTTGTGAAGGAGCGAAAGGCTAGATATTCAAAGAGGCCAAGGAGAGGAGATTGAGCAGCAAGATTGTACATTGTATCAAAGAGAAGAATGGTACCCGTCTTCTTTATCATCCTGTGTAGTCTCGGATCCTACACATTAACCTTCAACTCTTTCTCCAAACCGCCATCAGTAACTCCAAATGGAGAAAATAAAGGAAACACTGCGCAAAAGCACAAAATGCAGATACTCAAATGCTAACGGCAAACACGCTAACGTATAACAGCCCCCGCTCCTTTCTTCGACTGAAAGCCTAGAAAGGAGCTTTGATGATGGTGAAGTAAAGGGTATCGACATTTTCGCAGCGAAGCGTATGGAAAAGTTCCAATCCAAAAGTCCTTTAGAGAGTAGAATGGCTGCTAAGACAACAAAATCGATGGTAACAATCCGCTAATGATACTGACAGAGATAAGAATGCTAGGCTTCAAAACAGCAGCAATGTTAACGATGCGAGTGATAGTTTGAAAAAATATAGCTTGAAATGGTCGTAAAGTCGTCTCGATGGATACATGTGTGAAATTCGAAAAGCAATGGCTTAAAAGGAAGCTTTGTTGGAATAGAATATCATAGCGTTTTAGATCATTGGCGGTTCGACGGGCTGGTACACGCCTGGTTGGAGGGTTTCAGGGGGCATGTTTGCGCGCACTTCCCTGGGATGTTTATAGCCGGTAAATTGAGGGATATCCATTGGCGATATGACTTGTTCCATTGGCTGGGGTGGAGGCGGGGGAGGAGGTGGTGGCGAGAATTTGCCAAAGTATTCACTTCCGTGGCCGTCAATGGGGGATCGCGCACTCGCACTTCGTGGGAACGAGAATTCGGGAACGCTCTCGTAAGGCGGAATCTCAGGCCGAGAGATTGGTGGAGACTTGTTGCGAGAGCGGCTCGTGCTGCGCATTCTCTCCGTCACCCTTTTGAAAGTCATGCCGATGTTCTCGCTCACGCTTCCACGGCCGCGTCGATGAGACATAGGTGACGTGGCTATGGGCGATACTGCCTCTTGGGATTTCTCCGTAGGGTTCTCATCAATAGCGATATTTATGAGGCCAATACTACTTTTGATGCTTCCACTGTCACGCGAGGGAGCTGGGGGTGGAGGAGGTGGCGCAGCCAAGTGCTGAAGCTCAGCTAGGAGGGGAGGTGCGGCATTGTCCTGCTCAAGAATGACGACTTGATTCTCGTGGATTGTCTCGTCGATGCTTGCAGTAATAGGAGGGGGGCTGACGCGCTTGTAGTTTGCCGTCACCGGAACTTCGGGCGAAGTATTCATCCTATTATGGCCGCGATTACCACCCAGTGAGCCACGTCGACCCAGGGGATATGTTGGAGAAACCCGAGGGGCCATATTGACAGGCGAGATATCCTCTGGTGGTGCGGACGCGGATCGTGGTACGAATGGCTGTCCGAACGATTGTCCGAAAGTTGTTGCTGGCAACAAAGGACCCAAATCATCTTGGGGATCTTGAGGCTCCTGTACCATTGCAACAATGTTGTCAGGGATGGAAGGAACGGCAGGGATACCTTCTCTCTCATGGGGATCGGAGCTCATGTATCGCGGATGCCGCATCGCCCTAGGAGTAGCTGGAAGACCTATAGGGACCGACGGTGTGGAAGTAGCACCCATATGCATCCTATTTGTAGGCGAGTACTTCTTTGAGATCTCGGGATCGGCAGTCTGACTGCGTTGAATGGGATCCCGATGCATTGACATCGTGTTCAAAGACTCTTGACCATCGGTATAAGCGCGCTCAAAAGGCACAGGCCGCTGTGCAAGGTCGCCAGGGTGGGGGATGATTGGCGCGGAAGGGCGTCGAGCCAGAGACAGTCTTCTCTCTTCGAGTTCTTTAGCAGCCTGCTCTTTCCTAGTTAATGTCATGGGACGAAGGTGACCCGAACGGCTGGACATGTTTGAGTGACGAGAAGCCGGCCGGCTTTCAGACGCTCTCTCCGGTTGACGCTCCGGTGAACTTTCTCGCAGATTGATTCGTGACCGACTTGATTCACGCAAGGCGGCTGCACCCTTGCGGCTCATTGAGCGGTCACGTGGAAGTCGACGATCAGGAGATTGTTCTCTTCTTGTGCTTGACGCCCGTTCACCGGGACGGCGGCTTGTGCTCCGTTGGCGGGGGCGGACGGGCTCGTAACTTTCTTGAGGTAGTACATCTGGAAGGAACATTGGCTTGGGCGATCCAGGGGACCGTTTTGCGGAACCCTCCTCCCGGGTAGAACTTCGCCCACGATCATCGTTACGAAGGCGACTGGAAGCTCGGCTGGCTCCCCGGCTCTTGACACGCGGTGCAGCTTCAGGGGACTCGGCACGGCGTGCCATTTTAGAAGATGATCTCGGCTTGCTTAATCCTGTCCTCGCACGGCTTCTGTGAGTGCGGCTGCTTCCGGCGGATTCGGTGGCAATGGGGGAAGTAACATCCACTTTATAGAATCGCTCGTCATCGAAGCTTTCGGTGTTTGTTGCAGCTTCCTTGCTTGTCCTCGCATATATACCGGCATCTTCCGGGGACATGGGCACTGGCGAAGATGGAGACCGTTTGGCAGGACGGATGTAGCGAGCACCAGAGCGTCCACGGGATTCCGAGGGATCGCGAGTTCGGCTGCGGGTTCGGGCGGTGCGGCTTTCCGGGCGAGGTTCAGTGCCGGTCCTAGAATCTGAACGCTTCCGAGAATAGTAGTTAGCTTCCTCTAGACTGCTGATGTACTGATCAATACCCCGAGCCTTAGCACTCTTGACACTGGCTCCTGTCAGGGGCGGGCTCAGATTACTGTATCCGGTGTCGGGTCCTTTCTCTATAATGGTTTCAACGACATCGAGATGTAAGTCTTGAACATTTCGGGTGCGGGAGCTGTTCCGTGACTCAGCTTCTTTCTCCCTAAGTGTGTCGAAAACCCCAGCCGCCGGGGAAGGAAGATGCTCTTTCGACTTGGATGGATCATAGGTAGCAGCAGTCAAGACAATTTCTTTCTCGCTAGCCCCGGTGGATGCCGCACGGCGTGTTGAGAATGGTAGCGTCTCTACCTCTCGTCCGATATTGTCTACAGCTGTTCGGGGAATCTCCTCGCGTTGTCCACGATTGGGCACTGCAAGCGACGCAAGGTACTCATTATTCGTGGTTGAGCGTTCTGTGTCGGATCGAGAAGGGAGGCGTTTCCGCCTGTATGAGCCAGGAGTGGCAGTCCGAGCGGATGATGGCTCACGAGAGGGGTCACGTGCAGACCTTACACCGAGCCATGGGTTTCTTCCATTAGTTGGGCTCATTGCAGATTCTGCGATCGGTGTAGCACCGACATTCATTGGAGTCTGCTCTTCGTCCTCTGGGATCATCTGCTGTGGTTGAGGCCCCTGTCCAAAGTCGGTGACAAGCTTGAGCGAAGACATTTTGGCGGTTATCCTGCTTCCTCCTGCGCTGGGTGGTGATAGTGGTGGACTGAGTTGAGAACCTAGAAAGTGTTGCTTTTGAGCAGCAAAAACAGCATCCTGTGCACGTGGAGAAAACCAGGGCTCAGATGATTCGAGACCCATGCAGGAGAAGCATTTGACGGCAAGCTCTGCCTTGCCATGAGAAACGGCGGCCTCTCCCCACTTCCTGACGAGGAACGACTGTCGTTGCCAGTCGGTTGGGAACATGAGGCAGGTGAGCAGAATAGCTTCCATGAAGTATTTACGGGATACGTAAACTTCAATAGCGTCGTTGTGCTCACCCAGGCCGAGAAGAATGGCAACGGCAGGGTGAATGTCGCCTTTCTCTAGCAGTCGTTGGACGAATGTCTCACCGACCTTCTTTTGTGTACCCTGACCCATGGAGCTGAGGGCGAGTAGCATCCAATCCGATGAAGTCATTGACTCGGCTCCCACCATAGATGCCATCAGATCAGCACCGACGTCGCCGAGCCATTTAGAGAGCAAGACAGCTGCGGCCGAACCTTGCGGATGACGTGCAACTACATCTGTTAGTATGTGGTAACGGCAGGGTGTATGCAAAACTTACGTTCATCGCGGACAAGCTCTTCGATATCGTTGTCCCATCCGAACACTACGCGAAGCATGTTTTGGCGGAGGTCATCTGGAGACCTCTCAGAGCCAAGTTGCGAGTGACGATAAGGTACATCGCTGAGTCTTGCTTTGGTGAAGGGAAACAGGTCCATGTGCTTGGTACGGTGTGACTCGTCGGGGCTTCTCAATACTTCTTTGCGTAGCTGAGAGGAAGCATAACGTGAAGAGGCTGCGGAGGAGGTGGAACGGATAGAAATACTCTCACGTGAGGTGCTCATCATGGATGAGTTCCCTGAGGAGAAGACGGTACCGCCTGAACTTTTGGAAGACCGCGTGACCGCAGGTTTGTCGTAACGGTACCGTGGGCCACGTCCACTCCCCGAAGACCTCGAGCTCTGTGAACCTCTGCTGGAGACAGGACTGAGAGGCCCGACGCGATCTCGACGCTCTTCCTCCAGTTGATCCATTTCTTGTGCAATCTTCTGGAGGGGTGAGAGAACAGCCTGACCCTCACCTTCGCTGCTCTCCGACTCGATTAGAATACTCGCCGCTAACTTGGGCTGTGCAGTCAGCGGGGTTTTGGTAGCCTTGTCGTGCTCATCAAGGGAATGGGGAGGGGATGGTGGAGTGTTGGCAGGGGGGTGTTGAACGTTCTGAACAATGGTTGGGGTTCCATTTGGGTTCAAGTCGTATTGCTGCACGCCATAGTTACGACTCATGGTGAAGAGCGTGGCTGTGGGGCCATAGTTGCAAACGGCGGCAACATTGTCGACCGTGGGCACACTTTCATAGGAGACTCGCTTAGTGCGGACGTCCCAGGCGCAGGTTTGCCTGTTGGTGATGAGTGGTCAGCGTGGAAGGGTTAAGCGCCGGGCGCCCGCCTCATGCAGGGTAGCCCTGTGTGACAGATGTGGAATACGTACCCTTCAGTGTATTGGACGATTCGGCCATTTTTCGACCATGCAAACCAGCATGGGCCGGGTTCTCTTTGATCCGATTTGTTGAGGATTCGGATCACACAAGGCGAGTCACCCCCGTGTGATATCTTGGGGATGCTCCACACTCTGAGATCGCCGTCGGATGTCTGAGCCGCTAGCATTTCAGACTTCTGCTTTGACGACGAACCGTGCCATGCCAGCCCTGCAATAGGGGAAGGGGCTCTCGGCGTGGTTAGTGTGTGGAGAATTGTAAATGAAGGTTGGAGGGTGGCAATGAGGATTGAGCCATTGAGGTATCTGGATTGGCTTAGCATGAATGTCGCTAGCACGTGGATAGCGTTTCAGATACTCACCCAATGGCAAACGTCCTGCAATCTGCTGCGGGGGCGAGAGCCGTGATGGGATCGAAAATGGTCCTGGCCGAAATGTGTTCAGAGGTTTGCGGTTCGAAGAGAATGACGTTTCCCTGAGCATTGCCTGTGGCGGTTCAGTAGGGAAAAGGAGGCCGGATGAATGGGAAGTAGGTACCAAATGCGACATTTCCATTCCTCATCCACGAGGCAACGCGGATCTGGTCATACGATGCAAATCGGGCCACTTCGTCGCCGGAGAGCAAGTCCCACACGATTGCTGTACTCCCCGCATCGTAGCTCACGACCAGGCGGCCAGCTCCGCGCTCGCTGACGGTGTCGGCAGCAATCCACGAAACGTCCTCGCGATGCCTGGTAAACCTTCGCTCTACGGCCAGAGTGTCGTGGTGGAGGCAGAGGATGACGTTGCGCTGGGCATAGAGCAAGAAGGAGGCGGTTGCAGCGCATGGTTCGAAGGCAAATTCGTCGCTGCCAGGCGTGATGCTGGGGGTTGGCGGCTTAAGGTTGACGTCGGAGCGCACCGAGGAGCCTCGCGACGCGGAGCGCTGTCTGGAAAGCCCGGTGGACATTGTGCGCAGCTGGCTCACTGTCGTCGGCTAACAACTACCAGTCAGTGGAAGTGGAGGGCAGAGCTCTGGCGCATAACGAGGGGAATTGTTATCGATTAAGGGACTCGGGGACACAATCAGGGGCATCCAGAAGGGCAATGATGAAACTGGGAGCTTCATGGAAAAAGTCGACTCACAGCAGGGTGCGCGCTAAAAGAGCAGTGCAGCTGTTCCCAAGCTCGACGGCGTTTAGAGGGCGGTATACTCTAGCCCCGCCCTGGCTGACTGGGGTTGGGAAGCTGGCGGTAAACGAGCCTGCATGCGTCCGTTTGGAGCGCACTTGAGGTACCACGAAACGGGGCGGTTGGGAGAGGCAGAGCTGGGCACTGGGAGCAGAGGCAAGAAAAGGCAGAGAAGGAGAGAGAGGGACCGCAAGAGCGCGGGCGAGGGAGAGTTGATGCCGTTGCGGCCCTGGGCCTATGGCGGGCCGGCGCTTAGGAAGTGCAGATGGATTCCTGCTCAGAATAGGACGACCCTCGACGGGGGCAGGGCCGGGGGACGGTGAAGCGCGTCTAACGGCTGGGGGGGTGTGGGTAGCACGACGCTCGACAGGCCATTTGCTGGCGGCGGCCGACAGTGCTTGAGACGGTCGGTCACGTCGAGCAGCGGTCAGTTCCCTTCGAGGCAGGCCAGACGAGAGCGCGCTGGGCATTGGGCGCTGGACGCTGGGCGCTGGACGCTGGACGAGAGGCGTGAGGGTGGTTGCTCGAGGCGGGCGGCGTTCGTTGGCCATCGGTCGCGCAGCTCCAGCAGCGGTGCCTGCATGGGACCGCCTCGCTGCAGCCTCTCAGGGCCAGGGACAGACATGGACGGGGACGAGGGTTCAGGAAGAGGGCGGGATGCGCGCGTTGGATTGGTGGTTTGCAGAGTGACGAGGCAGCCGAATCACAGCCAGCGGCCGAATCATGTCGCGCCGCCGCTGGTACGGCCCGCGGCCTGCTCGTTCCAGTGCCTTAGTCGGCGCAGCGCTTGGCCAGTGCAACCTCCCTCCCCGCCGCACTCGATGCCTCTCCTCAGCGTCCCTCGACCGTGGCCATCTATTACCATCGCCCAGCCCCTGCCCCGCAGCAGCAGAGAAGACACACCACCTCCGTCGACGACTGCGCCCTCGGACCTGCGTTTCGCATTGGGGCCGCTGCCCCGTCCACGCTGCCGGGCGTGCGTGCGTGCATGCTGCTTCACCTCCGCCCTGCTGCTGCTGCCCTGCTGCCCTGCTGCCCTGTGGCACGCTGCAACACGAGGGGGGAGAGACACCGCGACCGCAGATGCATGGCTCCAGCGCGGCGGTCAACCCGACCGGGCGTGGACCCGCCAGAGCGTATGCGAGGTACACAGCTCAGAAACGCAGCCCTTTATCCAGGAAAGCCCCCTTTTGCAGTCTACAAACATGTCGTCGTCTGTCTCTGCTGCCCGCCAGCACCAGCGCATCCTACCGCCGGCACAGGCGTGCGGGCGCTGCGCCGTTGCCTCGTCCCGCAATTCGTCTTCCCGCACTGTGACTTACAGCAAGTCCAAGCGCCGTCGATCCTGGGGGGCTCTTCTGCTCAGTGCTCACTGATAGGCGTGCATGCTGGGTGCCCTATATGATATGCGCATATTGCCTCTCCTGTCCAGTTAATCCCCCTCCTACCCGCGCAACAACGGAGGCATGAAGCGGAAGCAGAAGCAGCTCTGCAGCAGGGGCTTCATGCTGTCGTGACTGCATCCTCTGATGATAGCGGGCGCACTTCTATCACATCACATCCATCTCCCTCCGAGCCCTCAATCGACGGTGTGCGGTCGGTAAGCGCCAGCACTAGCAGTGAGCATATTGGACTAGGCCCCTTTTCCACCCCCATCCCTGCTCTGCGTGGGCCCAGCCACCCCAACCTCCCACCCGCGACAGCGTGGGGAAACTGCGACGCAACCTTCCCCTCAATAATTCACCCTTTCCAGAACCTCTCGGCACTTCATTCTGGCGCCGGCGCGCTGTGCGAGCACAAGAGGTCTGCAACCAGTCCCACGGCCGTACAAGGCCATGCGCCTGCCGCCAGAAGCGTTGGTGGGAAGCAAAAGGACTGGCTTGTTTCCGCAAAAGCCCTTGCCAGGGCTGGATCGTGAGGCTTATTTTTGGCTCCACCCTGCAAGTCACGAGCTGTGCGTGACTGGTCTGTGGTCCTCGACCGTGTGTACGTACCCTCTTCCATGTAGCTATCCACTTCTGCGCTCCGAGCACACCATTCGTCCGGCTCCGTCGGGGGAATACATGCAAAAGATCAAATCACCATCGTCCCTCGGGCCCCTTTGTGCCTCCTGGGAATTCTTTTGATGCCCAACCAGCGTCACGGGGGATTTTTATTCGACGTTGCTGGAGCATTCCACGTTCATGCGGTACTCGCCTGCGAGCCACTTCACCGCCAGCTGAATCCTCTCTCGAGGGATCATCCTGTCACGACGTCACGTTTTTGGGACGAATATAGGCTCCATTATTGGGTCCACGGCCATCCCGCCTCACATCATGTGGCACGTACAAGAGATTAACGTTGATGCCGAAAGTCACAAATGACATTGTTCAACACGTTTTCTCAGCGCATAAAGTGACAACTCGGGGAAAAAAATAAAAGGGTAAGCGATCGACTTTCCCCAAGCGTCGGCCCGGCATCCAACCAGGAATCCGGCTTGGGAAATGCATTGAACTTTTTTGCCCGGCCCCCCCGGACGCTTTCATCAGGTCCTCCAGCGGGTCTAAAACAACAAAACAATGAAATACAATAATAATAATGCAACAGAGAGCCTTGTATTCAGGCCGCCTCATCCCTGCCCCGCTGGGGCGACGAATGAGACTGCTCATCACGAGCGAGTTAGACATGCAGAAGCGAGGCACTTTGATCGTTGATGCACAAACGTGATCCAATTATAGCCCCGCACGGTCACCTGATTTGCCTCACATAGCGAAATGGTTGGATGTGGCATTTTCGAGGCATGAAGGAAAATAGAAAAAACACATGACAAAGTACATACCCAAGGTTTTTTTTGGGGGGGGAAACAAGCTTCTTGTACGCACGCAGCCTTTGCCGCTTGAGGGCAGGAGTGCGATGCGGTCAAATCTGACAACCGGCTGGGGCGCGCCCTGTGCGGGATCCCACGAGTCAAAAAGAGTACGGTGCGAACTGATTGAATTTCGCAATCTGATGCACTGAAGCGAAAGGGTCAAGGGGGGGGTGGTGAGCCTGACAATGCTGGTGTCAAGTTCGTGTTTCTTCTCGTCACATCACACCGCTTCACATTGGCAACGAGGTGGAAAAGAGGTGGAGGTAAGGATGTCAATTAATGGTATTCGCTGGATAACTACATAAATGTCTGGATGCGGGGATGAGGGTATCATAAAGGGGGAAAGCGTGAACCGCCACGCTTCCCAGCCCAACCAGCCATGCGGCGCCAAAATGGGAATGCAATGCATGAAAAAAGCGCATCCCGTTTCCCAGGTTCGCCAATGTTCCGTATATCGGAAAGAGGGGGTATCAAATGCAAAAATGCCAAAATAAAAAACTCCTGCAAAATGCCAAAACTCGTCACAGCTGCAGCGCAGCTGCGTTCCACCGATTACCCTTGCAGGAGCCTGGTCGACTCTGGACGCGACTCGACTCGACTCGGATCGTGAGCGGGCAGCAGCCTCAGGCACGGCCCGGCACGCCGATTCGTGGAAGATCCTCATCTCTCTCCCTTAGGCTGGGAGGCCTGTCGAGGGTCCAGAGTCAGCACGGCGAGGGGCGACCCCATGGGACCATGTCAGCCTCGACTGTGTGCTTGCATCAGCCTCAGCCCCATGCTTGCGCTAGGGTGGATGCGGAGGATGTGCATGCTGATGGACGACCAGTGCTTTCGGTGTCCGGGGGCTGAGGTGATCAATACCCGGATCCGGGTCGGAGCGCGAATGCGATGCGTGATGAGCAGTACGCTCACGGCATGCATCGCGACTCCCGAACGAGGATGCAACGTGGCTAGGCGACGAAGACGGTGATGATAATGATGACTCATCCTTGTGATGAAGATGGGTCACATGAAAGCTTGGAATGGTGAGGCTGCAGCGCTTGTGACATGTGCGTGCGTGCCTCAGATGATGGAAGGACAACAAATAGTACTGGGCAGCACGTTAGCAGCTGAACCAGGCTGAGGAATCCATGCAGGGTAGGCTTACTGTTGAAGGAGTGCTGAGGATTGGTTATTCACTCGCGCTGGGCTTCAGGTGACTCTGAGATGGGAGTCATGGGCTTGCTGGAGCGGCGTTGCTTGCGGCCACTGCTGCGCCTGCGCTGCTTCTTTGGCTTCTCGGTAGCGTACAGAGGCGGCAAGATGGGAAATGCCTGGGCCATGGGCGGCTGTCGTGGCGGTGCAGGCGCTTCCTGGAGGTAGGGGCAGAAGTCGTCGTCGAAGTCCTCGCCGAAGAGGTCGGCGTCGCTGATGAAGGAGCTGGGGGTGCTGCGGTACTCGAGCGAGCTGCCCGTGGGCCAGGATGGATAGGCACACGATGAGCCGCGGCTGGAGGTGGAGGACTCGATGGAGGCGTTGCTGTAGAGGGAATCCGTGGGCGAGGCCATGGTCTTTGTGAAGGAGATGGGAATCGACTTGGAGGGTGACGAGCCTGGGGAGGTTTCGAAGTGCATGTTGGGCGGCGGGTGGGGCGTGGACGGCTATATGGGCGTCTTGTTTGCGATGGCGGCCTCAGCAACAACAAAGCAGGTCGGCAAACGCGTCGGGCCTGCACGTGGACGACGTCAGGCTGGTGTTGGCGGGGAGGTTGACCGAGCAAAGGCGAAAAACGGCCGAGTAGTGTATGACGGCGTGGCAGGGTGGGACCGGATCGATGGTTGCGAGAGGATTGCGAAATGGCTACGAAAACCGGATCTGGGATCGGGACCCGCTTGTGCAGAGATCTGAGATGGGAGGCGAGATGGGAGGCAGTTGCTCAGGACGAGCGGAGGGGGCCTGGGCGGATGTAAATAGTGCTGGATAGGGATGGGGTTGTGTGGTGGATCAGGAGGCCGAGTCAGAAGCAATGTGTTCCCGACCACGCAGCGTCTCGAAGCGGAATCAGATGGTCTACGTGTGGGATGCGCTGGCCCTGGCGGCGTTATATCTTCCGTCGCAAATTCCAACACTACGCCACAGTTCTCGTCGCATGAAACGCCTGCGCGCTGTCGGGTCCTGATTTGCTTCTTCTGACTTACGGTGAGTGACCGCTACTCCCCGTTGGGGGCACTCGATTGGTGCGCCCTGTCACCGCCAGACCCGCGGAAGGCAGTGGGCAGCCCCATCATCTGCACCCTGGCCCTTGAGCGCAACCCCGGCCCGGGCTTTGAACACCGCCTTTTCGAGCGACAGCCTGGCATCTGCCACTGGGAACAGTCATGCTGAGCCTGCCTGCTGCGTGCTGGTGCTGCCTCGCCGCCGTTTCTCGGACACCCTCTGGATGAATCATACAGGTGTGTGCCACGACACACACACACGACACGACACGACACGACACAGCACACACACACACACACACACATACACACATACACACACACACCCGCGACGCAGCCCTGCGACGAAAACACACCCGGACCATCGCGACACTTGCCGGGCCTCGTCTCCCTGAATCAGGATTCAGAATCACCGTGGAAGAGAGAGGGCACGTCCGTCCGCGCCCCCACACCCGCGCACGCGGCGGGAGAATGGGGGTGCACGCACACTTGCCTCCCAGTCTTGTCCACTCCTCCGGCGCCGCGCGAGTAAGCTTCTTCGGGCGATCCTGTTCGGGCGGCTGTCGGTACGCTCCCACGCATTCACCCGGCCGTTTCCGCTACCCAAAGGGGATCCAAAATCCAACGCACGGCTGGCGGCTTGCTTTCCGCAGCTCCGCCCACGACTCCTCCTCGCCCTGCCTTGCCCGTGCGTGCCCAACGAAGCGCGCCCTACGCGACCACAGAGTTTGAATGCTCTCGAATCCGTCCTGCCAACTTAGCCTGTCCCTCCTTTGCCACCCGTGTGGCCACGAGCCAAAACGAAACAGCTCGTAAACCTTCGTCCAGCCTGGAGGACTCCGCCGTCTGACCGGGCTCGTGTCGGTAAGACCGTCCGGAGGCGTCTGAGCGCCTCGCGTGGGCCTGGGGTACATGTACATTAGCCCCCCTCGAGACGACGGCGACGATCCCAGGGTCCAAGACCTTCCTAAAGTCCCCTTCACATGTTCTGGCCACCGCGACTATCATCCAGACCACAGCCAGCCTATTCACCCGGGACGCTCGCAGAGAGCACGCGCACAGCAGTCGTCGTGGTCGCCGTCGCGGTCGTCGCGGCGAAACTGCCCAACACCAGCTGCGCCAGCGTCTCGGATGCCTGCGATAGGAAGGCCTGGAGGTGGTCAGCTTTCCAACGCCGTGCCGCCTTGAAAGTGCGATGCCCGCAGATGCGGCCTTGCCCCATCTGCAACATGTACAGATCGCGGGCAACGGTGCAACCCCAGACGGCTGCTTTTGGGTGCAGGGCTGAGTAGACATGTGTGAGTACCGGTCATCTCTGCAGTCAGCGCTCCCGTCATCCACCCACCGTTTATTGCCTTGCCTGCATGCATCGGGCAGTTACACAGAATGCGGTGCTTCCGCAAATAACCACAATCTGGGATGTGGCTACCTGTTTCCAAATGCTCACGGCTCTCGGCTCTCCTTCATCTCGACTGCGCACCGCCATGTCTGGTTCCGTGGCTATTTTGTCCTGAGACCATTTTTTGGTTCGGCTTGCAGGACGCTTGGACGGCTCTAGTTTAAATTGGAATATGTCGTGGTCCATCCCTGCAGCCTTAGAACGCGCGAAGAAGAACTCTCTTCTGCCTCGGCACGAGGTATTCTGCCGACAGTTCCACTTACAATATCCACTTGGTCTTTTCTCCCTGCTTCTGCCAGGAAAAAAAATTCCTTGTGGAAGAAACTTCTTCGAGCGCTAATGCAGCCGGCCGCGACTCTGCTTTCGAGCAGCAGGTTTTGTGACTCGTTTCACTCGAAATTTTCTTCGTAAAACCTTCAGCCCTCGCCAGGGGCAGACAGTGTTTGTAAATGCCAGCCCGGCACGCAGCCTCCCGTCGTGGGCAACGCCCGGCACAGGTGCCGCGAGTCGCTTCGTGAGTCGCGCAAGCGAGCCAAAACGGTTGCAAAATCCTGTTCCGCTTCCGCGAGAGCAACGATCGTCTCGTACGCGACTCGTGCCTCCACCAACAAGCCACAGAGTTCGCCGGCAGCCACGGTTCCTTCCCCGCGAAATATCTCATTTTACATTTGTGTGATTCCTGTATCGCGAGTAGGGAGGCAACTCGCTTCGTGTTGCATCCTAGCATTATTTCAGCTTCCCAAACGGGCATTTTACCGCCGACCCGCCGTAGCAAGCGCGGAAATAAGTACATGTAACCCACGCGAGGTCGAAGCTGGACAATCTCACGTGTAGAATGGCTCCGTCGTTTTAGTTTACTAAAGAGCGGATCGGTCGTCGAGCTTCCTCAATAGGGGAGCCCACCCGACCACGGACGCTCATACGTGGAGAAAGAATGCCCGAAGCAAAGAAATCATACGCTCGCTGGACCTCCCCGGTGGCCGGGCTCCCGTACTGCGCCAGTACTGGCTGGAACTACACAGCGTCCAGACAACCGTAGTGGGAGTCCTGACTGCTGCGCGCTGTTGGTATCTATCGTGTTTGCGTTTCCCATACTATTGAATTATTATCTTTGCTAGTTGGTGGGAAAGTAGTGTGGCTCGAATTGACCATACAAGTGGGTCACCTCGCTGAAAGTAAGGATCCAGGTTGGTTAAAGGCAGAGGGCCAACTCTGGCTTGCAGCCAGCGTGTTGGAAGGATTGAATGATGCTGCTCCTCCGGGAACGGCCCTGCAGCGGACAATAGACTCGCTACATTGTCATCTACTTTCTCACGAGCGCTTGTCGCGCTGTAAACGCTGCCCTTGAGTCTTTTGGAGATCATTTCTATCATGCCAAATTCCAGTGCCGTGTCCATGGTACGTGGGAATATCATCGGCGATCGTTTCCCCACGACCAACACCAACACTGTCCAGGCAAAGGTGTACCTATCTCCAAGCCCGCAGTTCGTTCTCGGGGACAACAGTGCCCAAACCCTCGAGTTCCGATATGCCATTGTGTGCATGAACGCCGTGCTCTTGAGAGCAACTCCGCCGTCTCCACTTACATCGATAAGCATGCGATACGAGCAACATATCGATAGATACACAGGCCACCAGGCGCTGAGGCCATAAGAACATCGCGGGGTATGCTGGGCGATGCCATGCCATCTCCACTTTTCGGCGTTCAACGAGAATCTTACGTAGGTTCATTCCCCTCAGCGTACGGTGGGAGGCATTCAGCCTGCGATACGGCGTGCACGGTCGGGGTATGGAGGGAACTCCAGTTGCACGAGTTTCAGGTACTGGTGGGTGAGAGCATGCGATGCACGCGGTGATTGAAGGTCGCTGGCCTAATCTGACGTGATAGTTCTCCTTATCCCAGATTTACCTTGTTCTCAAGGCGTGCAGTCGGCCTGCAGCGGGAGCGGGCCTGGAGATCAGATATGTCGGGGGACGAGACTCGCACGCCGTGGAGGCGATGGAGTGTCCCAACGTGATGACGCCATCCTGCCTTTACGACAGACATGTCGCCCCAGGCGTTCGTCCATTTTCATATCTCTGCAAACGTACGGGAGTAAGCATGGGGTGTCATCAGTCATCCGTACATCGCTCGCCATGCAGGGCCGTCATCGCAGCTCGTACATAATCAACAACCACGGACAGTCTCGCGGTTGTACTACCACACCCAATCAGCGGAATCAGCAGAGGCATGTGTGGCGGTGAAGCACCGTCGTGAGCTGTCTCGGTCCAATTACCGGTATCGCTCTCTGCTAAAGCAAAGCAATGCAATGCAACGCACCCGGCCTCGCGGAACAGCAATAACAGTGACTCAACTCGAGCACAACAAACTGGCGGCGTGAGTTGTCATGCTCGACTCACCGACCGCAACATCCGCTTGCATAGGGCTGCGGGGTCGTCGCAGTGGCATCGCCCAGGGATTTACATGGCTATGAAATGTTTCGCGACGCGGCAGATCAAACACCTCTCCTGCCCCGGCCCGCGACGAATCGGTCCGCCCGAGCATGAGACGAACAGGTAAGTGTGCGTTATAGGATACGACATGGCCTGCGACGACTGGTGCTGGATGGCCGTGTCGCGGTATCGGCGCGATCGACAAGTCATCGTGAGTTTTGACAACTGAAAAGGGGGGTAAGCCAGAACGATACGACCGGTTGATGGTTTGCTTGCCGTTGCCCGCCATCGTGTGTCACTTGCTCCCTCCTCTCCCACCTTCCCACCGCGCACACGCAGGGCACGCGGGGCACGCCGGACACCGCATGTGAAAAGGGCCCCCCCGCCTTCAGTAATAGTAGTGAATCACTCCCAGAACAAACCGGCTTTTTGTCGATCCTGAGCACCTGCGCCCGAGGGACTATATCGCCGTCACGAGGATTATTCTTGGGCACGTTTGCCCTCGCGCCCACGCCGAGTTGAGTGGTCGGGCACTTTCCGTCCCATCGACTCGACCTTGATTTTTTTGTCCCTTCCGCCTTGAAACCCACCGGGGAAATGAAGCCCCAGCGCGTGCCCGCTCGCCGTGGGACAACAGGCAGCGAAGAAGCAAGCAAGCGAGCGAGCGAGCGGGGTCTTTTCTCCCGTCCAAGTCATCCCCACGCTTTTCCCGCAAATCGAGTGAATCCCCACTCTCCGCTTCCTGTGAGGAAACCCCCCCAAACCCGTGGAGCACCACCCCCAAAATAAAGTGGGGAGCCGGCATTCGGTAGACCGCAGGCGCCCTGCATAAGGACAGGCGCCCACCACCTCCTCCGAGGCGTTACAAGTAGGCGTAGGCGTAGGCGTGGGCATGACAACCAACCCCCACAACCCACTGCCCAACTTCATGCGACTTTTGTTTTTTTGATTAGATGATGATGCGAAAAGATAGTCTATGTCGTGCGTGTTTTTCTTTGACACGAGACAGGCGGCCAAGAGGGCGTGTGTTCCTCGCGCTATCGTGGAGTACCCCGTCCCGTGATGAATAGGGACCGGACATGTCCATGTCCACACACCAGCTAGTTAGTCCGGGGGGGCTGGGGGCGCTGTACGGAGTGCATAGGTATTAGCGCAGTAACTATGCTGTGTACCGAAGGGAAATGCATTCTGCAGACTAGCTGGCTGACTGGCTGGCTGGCTCATTGGTGATCTCCCGACACTCCGGAATACCGTCGTACACCGGATAAGTCTTTCGGCCTGGGAGACAGAGAGGGAGAGGGAGAGAGAGCCTCATCTATGCACATCCCGGACGCAGATTGCGGGGGTGTTCTGCGCGCTACTCCGCCCGTCGATCCTTGGGACCCTAACCATGCACACACACAGTAACTCGTCGGGGTCTCTGGTACACATAGATAGATTCCAAGGCGGAGCAGCTTTGATGAAAAGCGTCCTTGGAAAGTCCCTGCGGAAAGTCCGTACATACACCTCCCCAAGGAAGCGGGGAGGGGGTAATAATATAAGCGGAGGATGTCCGCTGGCGTTTTGCGTGCGTAGATTGACGCGGCATAAGCCCGTCGAATAAACTAGGCATGGCTATTCGGAGCTGGGTATTAGTCTTACAATACTCGAGCGTTTATCCGCAAGACGGCCCAGGTGATCGGCACCAGGTAATCGACCGGGTTATGGAGAACAACCATCCAGCCGGCTGCACGACAACGCGGTGATTTACATGTATCGCGAACATTTAACCACGTGCGCAGAAATTTGGTTCGCAAAGCACTTCTGCGAAAGTAGTAGTAGTCTATTCGTACAGTATTACCCTATCTACGCTTGATTGCTAATAACACAAGTCGGAAAGGGGGCTCCAAAGGGCGCTTCAGATTGAAACTGACATCAAGGATCTGATGCCCAATACTTGTCCCAGTTGAACTTAATCACCTCGTTGCCCCAGCTCGTCCACCCCGAGACCAGATGCCGCGAGAAGACCTCCAGGGCGCTGTAGTCCTGCGCATCAGGCATGTACGGTTCTAGTAACTCCTTCAGACACGGTTTCTGGGAGTGCATATTGGGTACCGCTGCAACGACCCTCTTCTTAGGCATCGGGACGTGGCTCACGGTCGTCCATGAGTTGGGCGCAGCTCGGCCCAGCAGCAGCACTTCATAGGGTTTGCGCACCGCGCTGGCGAGGTCGAACATGGGCTCGCCGCGGACCGTCGTCTTGACCCATATCCACTCCTCGATCAACCCGACGCCCCACGCTTCGAAGAGACCGCCGGGACCAAGCACGTGGTTTCGCAGGCCTTCTTTGTTGGTGATCCAGATGCCGACTAGAGCATCGCTCTCGAGGTAATTATCGAGGTTCATGCCCAACAAGAGACGCTTGACATAGGGCATGCCGCCACCAGAGCCACCCATCTGTTCGTATGCGTGCGTGCGCTTGCTCGACCTGTTTGGCCATGGCGGGTCGAGCACGACTAGGTTGAAGTGCCGTGGGAGCGAGTGCTCATCGGTAAGGTCGCGGAACGCTGCACGGAAGCTGTCTGGCTGCGTCACGTCGCCGAGGAAGAAGGTGGCGCGTGGTGGGATCGTGAAACGGTACTCATCTGCCTCACGATCCGTCTGCGCAACCTCGTTCCGTCGGACGCACAGTTCCAGCGGCCGGTCGCAGGGGTTGTGTAGCGACGCCGTCCACAGTTCCTCGACAGCGGCCCCGTCGCACTCATCGTCTTCCGGCTGATCAGATGCGGAGCCCTGTGTAGCATCGCGGGGTGCGCGTGGAAGATGGTACGACGCGTACCACTCCCGTGCGACGGCATCGTTTGCAGTAGCAGGCTGCTCGTCGGTCGCACCGAGCGAGGCCATCATTTTCTGGAAGTCGAATGCCTTGTCGTGAGTGCCCTTGCTTTCCCCTAGCGCACACCATTCCTTAAGCCGGTCCTCGAGCTCCCTTTCCGGGTCGTCCTCCTGTAGCTTCTTCTCTCTAGTCTTGGGGACCGGGATCGTGAACTTGCGCGGCGCACACCAGGCGCCTGGTACGTGACTCCGGATTTCGGTAAGAGCTGCACGGATGGCATCCTTGTAGTCGGCGCTCACGTTGGGGTTGGTAAAGTGTTTGGAGGTGTTTTTCACTGCTTTTGATGATCTAGGCTCTTCTTTCATGGACAGTGGGGAATGTAGTGGAACCGTGGAGAGCAGGGAGTCTGATCGACCCTGGGCTACCGCGATGGAGGTGGGAATGTCGATGAGCGTGATGTCGCGGTCGGTGTTTTGATAGAGAATTGCAGTCGGAGGTTCGACTGCATCGACATCCATGTCTTCCATGGCTATCGTATATATGCTCAAGTAGAGCACTAAATATCCCAGACAGGTAGTGTCTGGATAGAAGAAAGTAGACCGTAACGCTAAAGAAATCTATCTTTGCAGCTGGAGATTTGGTCGAATTTGGATGTTAACGCCCGCCTACCTTACAGCAAACACCTTATTCAGTGATCCTCATCTTTTAGGAGGAATCAACAGAGATGTGCTAAATGCTGTATTGAAGTGTTGGACGCAGGCTCGGGCGGTAGCCTGGGAAACATTCTACAGTTGGCCGGAGCCTACGAAGTTCACAGGAATGAGCAACTTACCAAGTCTGGACAACTCAGCTGGTTCTGTCTGATGGAAGTAGTGAGTTGGGCCTGTGTGTTTTGCTACTCAACGCGCGTCGGCAGATACAAGCATCACAAACATGTGAATGGACAGCCTGTGGGGTGGTTTGAGAGCGCGCTTTGTATCGGACTAAGTTCTAGACCTGCCAAGCCATGTTTCCAGGTGCGCCACGGCAATCCGTCCATCCTCGGCAAACAGCGTCATTGTCTCCGGCACATGGCCCCAACGCACTTCGCCGTCTTTCTCCACAAAACACACTCACCCTCGTCTTCTTCCTACCTGCAAACCACCACGTTCAAAGTCGCCTTGTATGCCAGCATAAGGCGCAGTGAAGAAAGAGCCGGAAATACAGTGGGATGTCCTCGCACATCCTTCGTCATGACGAAGCTAAAGATTCCCGAATCATGACCACAACCGCGCAGGTGCTTGCACCACACGCATCGCGCCAGCAAGGACCGCCCTTACTCTCTACAGACGACGCACCGCTTACCCCAGTCAAGGAGCGCAGAATGGGCGCAGGCTCGTCCACCCCGAGGAAGCTGGACAAGCAGAGTCCGGAATACCTATTGAAAAGCGGACTGGCGGGAGGACTGGCAGGTTGCGCTGTACGTGCCATATCGTCTCTCGCATCCAACCTGGATGAAGGACAATAACCTCATGAACCTGAATACAATACTGACATACCCCTTTGCAGGCCAAGACCGTCGTCGGACCCCTCGACCGCGTGAAAATCCTCCTCCAAACCCGGAACCCCTCGTTTATAAAATATGCGGGCCATTGGTCTGGCATGCACCACGCACTCCGTGATATATACGCTGAAACCGGCCTCCACGGTCTATTCAAGGGCCATTCTGCCACCCTCCTCCGCATCTTTCCTTATGCCGGTATAAAATTTCTCGCCTACGAGCAAATACGCTCCGCCGTGATAAAAGACCGTTCTCAGGAGACTGCGAGCCGGCGCTTCATCTCCGGAAGCCTCGCAGGAATGGTATCTGTGTTCTTCACCTACCCTCTTGAAGTTATCCGTGTGCGCCTGGCCTTCGAAACCCGCGCCGAGAAGCGCAGCACCCTGCGCGGCATCTGCAAGATGATATACAACGAGACCCCCCGGCCCACGGTGCACCACCCCTCGAATCCGCTCGCCGCAACCGCGGCCACTGTGGTCGAGAAGGCAGCGCCGCGGTCCGGCCTCGCAAACTTCTTCCGTGGCTACACGCCCACGCTGCTCGGCATGATCCCCTATGCCGGCGCGTCTTTCCTCGCTCATGACACCATGTCCGATGTCATGCGGTACCCCGTGCTCGCTCCTTACACCACGCTTCCGCACACCGAGCGCTCTGAGTCATCAAGCTCATCTCACAAGCCCGCGCAGCTGCGCTACTGGGCCGAGCTCGGCGCCGGCGGCTTCGCAGGTTTCGTCTCCCAGACGGTGTCTTATCCACTCGAGGTGGTGAGGCGGCGAATGCAAGTCGGTGGTGTAGTAGGCGACGGGCACCGGTTGGGCATTGCCGAAGTGACGAAGCGAATCTTCATGGAGAAGGGGTGGCGAGGCTTCTTTGTGGGCCTGACGATTGGGTACGTCAAGATCATCCCCATGTCTGCGACCGCTTTCCTAGTCTACGAAAGAAGCAAGTACTATTTGGGGGTTTGATTGATGGCGTACCATGCAGCATTGGCGTTCCGCGGCGTTTTTTCCCTGTCCAGGCAAATAGCATCCTGAGCGACGGGGGAAGGCAGGGCCAGTTTTGCATATGTGCTGGGGTGGGTTTGATTATGGATTTGAGCGCTACGTATTGCTAGGGCGGGCTTCGTTTTACGGGTACACATATATCATTTCCAGCGGTGGCATTGAGCAAATAAGCGAGAATAGAATACCAGGCCTTCATAGAATCAAAAAAAGTCGTAAGACTTCAGACACCATAACCTTATTTTCGTCTATCGATTTGCTCAAAGCACCCTCACGAGAGATCTAAAGGGGTTGGAATGTCTGATTTTTTTTTGTTTATGCAAGAGCTAGACGCGCTTAAGCATCTGTTAGACACATGTTATTGTCTAATGTGCTTCTATCTAAGCCATAGTGTACCTGTGTCCAACCAAGTACTCACTGCGCTTGCCATGGATGCTTGTTTATTGTAGAACAAACAGCCTAAGTAGTAAAAGGGAGAAGAAGAGTGGCACTTGTTTCATGACAGCTTCGTTAAAGAAACTACAGTATAGTGTAGCGAATACTACATGCTAGCAAATCCTTTCAACTGCATGCCAGAAGCATGCCAATCATCAGTGGGGATCTATGCTTCAATGTAAAACCGATCGCCAAGATAGATACATCTGGTATTCCATGGCCCATAATCCCACTATTAACTTCCTGGAAGTGAGTAGCTGTGTAGGTTATCGGCCAAACGTAACGGATTGACAAACCATCGAATGGATCCGCTAGGAAAGCTTAGTTAAGCTCCTACTAAGTATGAACCAGTATGTGCCGTGTAAATAGGCCTCACAGGTATTCGGCATCTTTGTGCCACGTCTCTGACCATATTCCGTTCGGCGTGCAGAGAACGGGGTGACTAAAGGCTGGATATCAGGTGGCTACGCCGGCAGCCGGCGCAGAAGCAATAGCCGCCGGAGCAGGTGCTGGTGCTGTAGCAACATCGGAACCAGAGCTGGCAGCCACCTGTCCACCACCCCTTCCGCCGCCTCGGCCACCACGTCCTCGTGAAGCAAACCCGCCACGTCCACGAGGAGGTCCAGAAGGGGGTCCGGGGAAGTTGGCACGGTTTCTGGAAACCTTCTCTTTACGCTCAAGCACTTGAACAGCTCCTTGAGCGACCTTGACAGTACCCTTGGCCACTGCTTTTCGCAAGCCGTCCGAGTCAGCAAAGTCTACGTATGCGAATCCCTTGCGTTTATCGATTTCGACCTTCTCGATTGCACCAAATTCTTTGAGAGCTTCTTCGATAAGCGGTTCCGTAATGCCTTGAGACGCGTTGGCATGTTTGAGAAACGCCTGCTTGCCCATCGGAGCAGGAGCAGGTGGAGCTGCAGAATGAGAAGGCGTAGGGTTAGCTGGACGCGGAACGGGGCTTGCTTCACCCTTAATAGGCGCATTCTGAGCTACATTTTGCGTGTTCCTTGCTGCTGCTGGCTCAGTAGGGGGCGCTCGTGAAGCTGCGTGTCCTTTTTGGGATGCATTTGACTGGTTTTGCGCACCTGATGGTTTCTTGAGAATAATCGGCGGCCCTGGTTTGGCCGTTGATTTCGAGTCTTCCCCACCAGCTTTGGCATTCAATTTTTCTGCCTTGAAAGCACGACGCTCTGCTCGAGATGGTCTCTCTTTCTTAGGAGACGATAGAGTAGCTTTCTCTGATGTGACAACAGCAGCAACAGGGGCAGAGACGGGTTCTTTCGCCTTCTGCTTGCTACTCGCGTTGTCGTCTTGCTGGGGTGCAGCTTCCGGAGTAGCAGAGGCAACTTCGCGTTTCGTTCCGCGCCGACGATTAGGAGCAGGTCCGATACCCAAGTCGCGCTGCAGCATTGACTTCGCTATGCTGACATTTCCGCGTTTGCGCTCTGGAGCTGCTGAAGACGCTCCTACAGCAGCCTTATCCGTTGCAGCAGATGACGCATGTTCCTTTAAAGCTGATGCTTCCTTGTTAAGGGCTTTGACTGCTTCTTTTTGCGCCCTCTCTTTCTCAGCCTTAGTGGTCCTACGGCTTTTCTCTCCTCCAGCATTCTCCTTCCCAGGCTTCGCCAAGATCTTCTTCTCTGTAGCGTCATCTTTGTGCTCGCCACGACCCTTCTTCTGTGGTTTCTCCTTGTTGGCTTTCTTCTCTCGGAGGGCCTCGATCAGCGGCGTAGTCTTCACCTTCTCTTCTTTCTGAACTTCGCCCTCTGGAGCAGCCGGTTTGGTGATGGGAGCGGTCAAACTTGCAAGGAACTCCTTGAACTCGGGGTCCTGGTCGATAGTGCCTTGGCGCGCATCGTTCCTCCTCCTTCCGCCAGGAATTTTAGGGTACGGGGCGAACTCAAGAGCCGGTGGCCCAAGCAGAGCAGGGTCCTGAAAGGACTTGGCTGCATCATGGAAGGTGGAATCGCGAATGTGGTCGCCGAGGGCCGTTACAAAGGCTTGCTGGGTGACATGAATATAAGCACGAGACGGTTTAGATGGTTTAGCAGTGCTGTGCCACCTTAGTGTGTATTCTGCAGGCCGAGAACAAGACATACTCTTTCGAGACTTTCCCCAGGTCGTAGCGAAGATAGTCCACCTTTCCAGCGCCGAGCTTCCAATCTGCACCGAGGATGGATTCGAACTCAGCCTTGGTAAGGCCAGGAGGCAGTCGTCGGCAGACCAGCTTCAGTCGTGGCGAGGAAGCTTTAGGGCCGCGGGGTGCTGCTGCGGGGGCGTTCTTCTGCAGGACCGTGACGGGCAAGACGCCATTAACGCCAGCCTGAGGCGCCATGCTGTAGCCAGGTAGGTGCTCGGTGCTGGGGGTGTGTTGTGGCCAAGCGGAAGGCTAGACGCGCCGACAGTTATGATGGTTGAGTGATAGAAGTGTTGCGGGCGGAACAGTGGCTGGCCGACACGGACATTGGAAGGGGGCCGGAAACAGCAGCTCTCTCGAAGAAAATGGCAGCAGCCTCTGGTCTAGTGAAGTTACCGACTGCAGGCTAAAGGCGTGGGTTAGGTAGTCAGAGGCAGGCAGGGCGGAGGTTGCAGTGCAAGATGTAGAGAAGCGAGACTGTGGTGGACAGTGGCATGGCGCTCACCGCCTGCCAAAGCGGGACATTATTGCAAGCGCCGCAGCCCAACTGCAGCTCCCACCGCGCTTCGTCGGCTGTCACTATCCACATCATCGTGCATCGTGCACGTTGCTGAGCTTTCCACCTGAAACTGAACCCTCATTTTTTGATATTGACTATCTTGCTTGTCTCTCGGCACATGACATTGCAGAGATTCGCTACGTCACCCGTTCCCGTCACACGGCTCCCTTACTGTTTTCCACTACTACTAGGCCAATCCACCTAAGAAACGTACTCTGGAACCTTTCCAGTTGTCCATCGTATCACGTCGTGAGCCATGGCAAAAGACAGCGATGTACCGCAGCCCGGGCCCGCACGTCTGTCCAAAGGTGCGGGGCCCGACGAGTGGTTGGAACAGGCAAAGCAGTGCAAGTACCTGCCAGAAGCTGACATGAAGCGTCTCTGCGAGATTGTCAAAGAGTGTCTCATGGAAGGTGAGTTCATGGTCTGGTAACACGCTGGTATCCTCGAGTGTGGAGGCCGGTCTTGACATGCGGGACAATCTCTCTACTTGCAGTGGGGCTTGATGCACTGACACCCTACCTCCAGAGTCCAACATTCAGCCTGTCCGTACACCCGTTACAGTGTGTGGTGATATTCACGGTCAATTCTACGATCTCCTCGAGTTGTTTCGTGTTGCAGGCGGCATGCCTAGCGACGCACCCACTGCTCCAATTGCCCCCACGATACCCCCCACGATTAAGCCCGAAGACATTGAGCCACCAACCACCATTACGGATCCAAAAGCAAAACGAAAAATGAAAAGGAGGTTCCAGCAAGACGAACGATATACCGGTCCGAGCAGCCCTAACGATGGTGAAGAGGTCGAAGAGGAAGAAGAGGAGGAGGAACGAGGCAGAAGTAGGAGTATAGGTGGCCGGCCGATCACAGAAGAAGAATCAACCACTCATAATGTTCCTGCAGGTAATGGGCAGCAGAACTTTATCTTCTTGGGCGACTTTGTAGACCGAGGTTACTTCAGCCTGGAGACATTCACACTGCTGATGTGCTTAAAGGCCAAGTGTGTGCGCTTTTTCAATGTCTCAGTTCGATGCTAATCCATTAGATTTCCTGACCGGGTTACTCTCGTCCGCGGAAACCACGAATCAAGACAGATCACTCAAGTGTATGGCTTTTATGAAGAATGTCAGACAAAGTATGGCAATGCTTCAGTCTGGAAGGCTTGTTGCCAGGTTTTCGATTTCCTCGCTCTAGCTGCAATCGTGGACGGCAAAGTTCTCTGTGTGCACGGTGGATTGAGTCCTGAAATCAGAACATTGGACCAAATCCGCGTTGTCGCACGAGCTCAGGAGATTCCTCATGAAGGCGCCTTTTGCGACCTGGTGTGGAGTGACCCAGAAGAGGTTGATACCTGGGCCGTGTCGCCACGAGGCGCTGGATGGCTATTTGGAGACAAGGTTTCATCGGAAGTTCGTGCGACTAGCAGAAACAAGAGTTTCAAAGCTGACAAGCACCAGTTCAACCATGTCAACGGTCTACAGCTCATTGCCAGAGCACATCAGTTGGTCAACGAAGGGTACAAGGTAAGGAGCTCCTTAATTACTAGTTCATACGAGCTTACTTGTTGCAGTATCACTTCAAGGATAAGGATGTCGTTACGGTGTGGTCTGCACCTAACTATTGCTACCGCTGTGGTAATGTGGCATCCATCATGAATCTGGGCGAAGACTTGAAGCCAGAGTTCCAGATCTTTAGTGCCGTCCCGGAGCATCGACGCGCCATACCAGCAGGAAGGGGTACCCGCGGTGAATACTTCCTGTAATAGTTATGCATGCATACGTTGGACAGTATCTATTATATGGCGTGACGATACACGGCGTAGGTTGGGCCATGTACTTGTTCAGACATGGCCAGTATATTGTTACGAGATTAGGAATAATACCCAGGAGGAATTGGCGATGACCTTGTATTATATGATGCAGCATCATCATCCACCAACACGTAGCTGAAAGATATAAGCATCGTTGGTTGTATGCACGCCTCTTGCAGTGCTTGATCACAATACCCGATAAATCGCTTGCACAAGCAAAAGTCTGAAGATACTAAGTATCATTGTCAGAAGGCTCTAATGACTTTAATTATTTTTGTTTCGAGGGTGTTCATTGGCGTATCAGCCTCTTTCATTTTTACAAGAGTATAACGTGTTGGGCCTAAAAAAGAGTATTAAGAGGCTGGAAAGTCGAAACCGAATTCTCAACCCAGCTAATTTTGGTTGCTGGGGAGTATTTGAACAACTGTTCTACCTACCAAGGAGCTATTGTTTTTATTTTGAGATGATGTGACTTTACTCAACTAATTTCTTAGGGGTTCTGTCAACTGACCGTCCAACAGACCACTGCCATTCGGCGAGGTGTTTTCAGCCATAATCAAGTCAACTGATGGTTTGCCAATTTTTAAAAATTTATAGGTCCAGTGTGTTGTTGACAGAGATGGGCGGACATGACCCATGTGTGGGCGAGCGTAGAGGTGAACGATGGGAGGTAGACAAGGCAATCGTCGTGTAGGTAGGCAACGAGAAGGAGGAAAAAGCAAAAATATCAGTCGAACGACCTTTCCGTCCACACCTCCCAACCCCAACCGGAGTATTCCAGCATCGCCGTCTCATGGTGAATACCTGACTGCAGAATTGCTTCCCTCATCTATTGTATTCATTGCTTAAGTCCACCCAGCATCGCGAGTTACCTACGCGAGTGGGATTGATTTGGACACCACAAGACTCGAACTGGGCTCCTGTTGGAGTGATCGCTTGGGAGGCGCGATAATTTGGATTTACGGCCTATCTTCTGATGGTTGGACCCATTACAGGTAGCAAAATTTCGGATTGTAAATATTATATCTACACTAAATTTCAGGCCGGTTCCATCCGAACTGAAAGGGTGGGGGTTGATGACCATAGGTGCTGCCTTTTCTTTTTTTGTGGGTGCGGAGAAATCTGTGGGGCTCGGCAATTTTCTCCGAGTTTTGAGTGCTTGCCTCGTTTGCTCACGGCTGCCACGACTGACAACCTCGATCACGATTCCTCAACGCCAATGTGGAGACTGTGTTTACTAGTTCCATTATCTGTAGACTCGATTCCATTTCGACCTAGATCACCAATCCTCCCTGAGGCCGGTTGGGCCACCAACCTTCCCAGAATGTAGTTTATGCAAACATTGGCCATAACATGCCTAGCAAAGGTACGCTTTTATTACTACAAGCGTACGCAACAGAGAAAGCCACAGACAAAGCAGCAGTCAACTTGAACGCTCATATTGAGGTGGTGCGCGCGCTATGGGAAAGCTACTTTTGGTGCTGGTCACGATACACGACCGCCCAGGAGCAACCAGCGTAGATGGGATACCCCGAGCTCTACCATCCAAATTAGGACGCAGGCGGTACACATCCCTGTTCCCCATCCCAAAAGGCTATATAGTGGTGTGATCAGAGCAACGAGCAGCAGACAAGAAGCAGCCCCGACGGAACAGAATTCCCCTTCCCCTCCCCATCCATTCTCGCCCACAAGCAACCGCGCCTCACCTCTGACACCGCACCCGCCTCAAGGCCTAAAAGCAAGAGAGAAAACAACTCGAACAGCTCAGCTACGCAATCCCTCCCGGCTTACGTAGTAGCAGCCTGCGCTCCAACAGCTCGCCCGTGCCACTTCTCGTCCGCCGTGCTACGGAAAACATGCATCCTGCTACCCATCCGGCGAAACAAACATGCTAGCCGCTGGCGAGCTTCTGGAGCACGGGTACGTACTGCGACGTGGGCACTTGGGGTGGCGGGTAGCATGGCATGCACGGTATGCCAGCACATCCGTACCGTGACAGAGTTAGGGGACATGCCTGCACTAGAAAGGACTAAATGAAGCCACAAGGGGGAGTGTAGGAACCTGAAATCATGCGTTAGTTAGGGCATGGGCACTAATGGCCTGCCACTTGCCAACACTACGTCGTGACAGTAAGGACCAGCCCCGCCAGACAACACCAATTTCACGTAAAACAATGTAGGCTAGATGTTCGATGTTTGACTCTGTTCTCGATTACCGAACAATAGGAAATGTGGTATTATTCAAATCCTATTCAACACACCGGTGAACAATTACTAAGGAGCCTACAACTGGAGCAAAATCCGACACTATATATTCTAACATAGAAAAAAAAGGGCTCCGTTCTGCTCAGCTCACCACCCAAGCCTTAGGGGCTTATCAATTCTTTTGCCTGTGCTTCTTGCAACCACTCCACTCCGAAGGCCCGCTCCGACGGCTGACTTCCTGCTGCTGCTGTTATGGCTTCTCGAGCCTTTCAATGAGATTGTCCGGGGCGACAACTGACAGATCCTCGCTGGATCAAATAACAAGGTAATAA
>Ga0247757_10000600_pt1 | contig 29200 bp, 27 predicted proteins | sample UWRJL126311R4_FD_180929 | JGI IMG/M metagenome (GOLD analysis project Ga0247757, IMG submission 180929) | Plant litter microbial communities from Arlington Agricultural Research Station in Wisconsin, United States - UWRJ-L126-311R-4 | ecosystem: Environmental > Terrestrial > Plant litter >... | reverse complement strand
GCCGGCGATGCGCCGGGACCGCTCGTGCACCTCACCCCAGGTGTGCCGCACCGGCTCGTGGGGTTCGCCGGTCACCATGCCCCTGGTGCTGGTCCTGGCGTTGTGGAACATCTTCTCGGTGAATCTGCTCACGACGACCTCCTCGCCGACATCTGCCCCTGCGCACATGCCCGTTTGTCATGTTCCGCCTGTTGAGCGGCCTTTTCGTGGAGGCGCGCACACTTTTGAGCAGCGGTTGTGTCTCGAATCGGTGATGTCGCGTGAGGACGACGCGCACCGCGGTTGGAACGACCAAAGGGTCCACCGCCGGTGTCGACGGGGGAACTCATCGCGTCCACTGCTTGACCGCTAACTCTCACCGTCGACCATCTTAGAAGACTCTTAAGTAACTCCACAAACGCGCCGTCGATTTGAGGCCTGCGTCACAGCAGCCGAGACCACGGCCGGCACAGGTCCGGGCCGACGGTCAGGCCGATCCCTGGGGCGTCGGCACCACCCGTGCGCCCTGCACCGGCCCGCTGGCCACCCGTACCGTGCGGCACACCCCGGCTCCGGCCAGCTCGGTCCCGACATCGACCGCCGAGCCCGCCGAGGTGCACAGGAACGCGCAGGTGGGTCCCGAGCCGGAGACCAGCCCGGCCAACGCGCCCGCCTCCACCCCGGCGCGCAGCGTCCGTCGCAGCGACGGGTCCAGGCTCAGCGCCGCCGGTGCCAGATCGTTGCCGAGCAACGGCGCCAGCTCGGCGGGATCGCCCGACGCCAGCGCGGCGAGCACGGGTTCAGCGGAGTCCAGGCGGGCGGGCAGCGTGCGCTCGGCAGGCTCGCGGCGCAACCGGTCGATCTCGGCGAACACCTTCGCCGTCGACAGGCCGCCGTCGGAGAACGCGAGAACCCAGTGAAAAGTGTTGCGCGTCAACACCGTTGCCAGTTCCTCGCCGCGGCCGGTGCCGAGCGCGGTGCCGCCGTGCAGCGCGAACGGCACATCGGAACCGAGGCGGGCGGCCAGGGTGTGCAGGTCGCGGCGCGGCATCCCCAATTCCCACAGCTCGTTCATCGCGACCAGCACGGCCGCCGCGTCGGCCGAACCACCCGCCATACCCCCGGCCACCGGGATCGTCTTGTCGATGGAGATCGCGACGTCGGGCGCGCGGCCGGAGTGCTCGGCCATCAGCTCGGCAGCCCGCCACGCGAGGTTGCGCTCGTCGGTGGGCAGGACATCGGCACCCTCGCCCGAGAGCTCCAGCGTGAGCAGGTCGGCAGGCGTGACCGTCACCTCGTCGAGCAGCGACACGGCGTGGAACACGGTGGCGAGCTCGTGATAGCCGTCGGCACGACGATCGCCGACTTCCAGGTAGAGGTTCACCTTGCCGGGCACCCGGACCGTGACCGAACCGGTGGGAACCCATTCGGTGGCCGTGTTTCCGTCGCGCGCCGACACCGCACGACCCTAACGCCGCGGCGCCTTCCGACGCGACAAGACCGACGCGAGCGCGCGGTTGCCTCCCGGCCCTAGTCTGGACGCGTGCTTTCGCCGGGCCAGCATTTCGAGGGCTATGTGGTGGAGGCGCTCGTGGGCCGCGGCGGATCCTCGACCGTCTACCGGGCGCGTGAAACCGGGCCGCTCGCCCGCACCGTCGCGCTGAAGGTGCTCACCGACCTGCGAGCCGCCGATGCCCGTGGCGGCGACGAACCCGCTCGTCTGGAGCGCGAGTTCGCCTTGGCGCACCGACTCGAACACCCGCACGTCGTCGCCGTGTTCGCACACGGGCCGGGGTGGTTGAGCGCCGAATACGCGGCAGGGGGTCCGATCACCGGTCTGGCGACCATCCCCAACCGTCTCGCCGCACTGGCCCAGATCGCCGACGCACTGGACTACCTGCACGGCCAGGGCATCGTGCACTGCGACGTCAAACCCGCCAACATCCTGCTCCGCCAGGACTTCTACCGAGACGGCGCGGTGCTGGTGGACTTCGGGTCCGCACACGAACGCGACGAGACGCTCCGCCCGCGCACCGCGCGCGTCACCGCCTCGCTGCCCTACGCCGCACCGGAACTGCTGCTGGGCCGCGCCGTGAGCGACGCCACCGACGAGTACTCGCTGGCCTGCACGCTGGTCGAACTGATCACCGGCGCACCGCCGTTCACCGCCGCCACCGCGGCGGGCCTGACGGCGGCCCAACTGACCAGGGTGCCACCCCGCCCGTCGCGCCATCTCGATTGGCTCCCAAGGGCATTCGACTCGGTGCTGGCGAAGGCCATGGCCAAAAATCCGGCCGACAGATACCGATCATGCGCCGAAATGGTCGGCTTGGTTACCCGCATTCTCCGCGACTGAATCATCAAGATCGTTGTGCCCCTGGCGTAACGCAGGTTTTACTCCCCCGAATTTCGCTCCGCGCCACACAGGGCTAGCGTGCCGTCCATGGACAGTGCGGTGGAATACGACAACTCGGCCCTGGCGCACGAAGAAGAGGGCTACCACAAAGGTCTGAAACCGCGACAACTGCAGATGATCGCGATCGGCGGTGCCATCGGTACCGGCCTCTTCATGGGCGCGGGCGGACGGTTGAACACCGCGGGTCCCGGCCTGTTCATCGTCTACGCCGTCTGCGGGCTGTTCGTCTTCTTCATCCTGCGGGCCCTCGGCGAACTGGTGCTGCACCGGCCGTCGTCGGGTTCATTCGTCTCGTACGCCCGCGAATTCCTCGGAGAGAAGGCGGCTTTCGTCGCGGGGTGGATGTACTTCTTCAACTGGGCGTGCACGTCCATCGTCGATGTCACGGCGGTCGCGCTGTACATGCACTACTGGGGTGCGTTCGGCGGGATACCGCAGTGGTTGATCGCGCTGATCGCGCTGGTCATCGTGCTGACCGTCAACATGATCTCGGTCAAGCTGTTCGGTGAGATGGAGTTCTGGGCCGCACTGATCAAGGTCATCGCGCTGGTCACCTTCCTGGTCGTCGGCATCGTCTTCCTCGCCGGGCGCTTCCACATCGAGGGCCAGGCAACCGGGACGGGCGTCGTCGCCCAGAACGGCGGCATCCTGCCGACGGGCGCGCTGCAGTTGGTGCTCGTCACCTCGGGGGTCATCTTCGCTTACGCCGCAGTCGAATTGGTGGGGACGGCGGCCGGTGAGACGGAGAACCCCGAGAAGGTCATGCCGAAAGCGATCAACTCGGTGGTCTTCCGTATCGCGGTCTTCTACGTCGGCTCACTCGTGCTGTTGGCACTGCTGCTGCCCTACACGACCTACCGCCAGGGTGAGAGCCCCTTCGTGACGTTCTTCTCCCGGGTCGGTGTGCCCGCCGCCGGCGACATCATGAACTTCGTCGTCCTCACCGCCGCGATGTCGAGCCTCAACGCCGGCCTGTACTCGACGGGCCGGATCCTGCGTTCGATGTCGCTCAACGGCAGCGCACCGCAATTCACGGCGCGGATGTCGCGGCGCGGTGTGCCGTTCGCCGGCATCGCCCTGACGGCGGTGTTCACCATCGTCGGCGTCTTCCTCAACCTCGTGGTGCCCGCGGAGGCGTTCAACATCGCGCTCGACCTCTCGGCGCTGGGCATCATCGCGTCGTGGGGCACCATCGTGATCTGCCAGCTCCAGCTGTACCGCTGGTCGAAGAAGGGCATCTTGAACCGTCCGTCGTTCCGGCTGTGGGGCACTCCGTACACCAGCTACGCGACGCTGATCTTCCTCGCCGCGGTGACCGCGCTGATGTGCTACGAGAACTACTGGAACCTCGTAGCGCTGCTCGTGATCGTGCCCGCTCTCGTCATCGGCTGGTTCTGCGTGCGCGACAGGGTGATGGCGGTCGCGCGTGAGCGCGTCGGGGTCACCGGCAACTACCCGATCGTCGCGGAGACACCGCTGCTCGACGAGTACAAGAGCAGGGACGATCCGAAGCGCACCGAGCGGCCGTGAGCGCGGACCTCGCCCGGGGACGGCGTCCCCGGGCGGGTGCTGGCTAGGAGGACGTGATCTGCGCGTCGAGCCCGTCGCTGGTGGGCTCGGCCGTCACCGTCTTGGGTACGACGTGCCAATCGGCGTTGCGCTGGAGCAGCCGGACGAAGTCGGCGACCGCCAGCGTCTCGCCGCGGCGGGACGGGTCGATGCTGGCTGCGAGCAGCCGGCTGGCCGACTCGTTGCCCGAGCCCGCCCACTCGGCGAACGCGTTGCGGGCGGTCTTGCGGCGCTGCGCGAACGCGACATCGATGAGCTCGAACACCTGCTGACGGAACTCGGTGTCGGTCGGCCAGGGCGTCGTCTCGTGACGGTCGATCCGGACGAGCCCGGAGTAGACGCGCGGGATCGGCCAGAACACCGTCGGCGAGACCATGCCGTAGCGGCGGACGTTGCCGAAGAACCGGACCTTCACGCTGGGCACGCCGTAGTCCTTGCCGCCGGGCTCGGCGGCCAGCCGCTCGGCCACCTCGGCCTGCACCATCACCATCACGGTGCGGATGGAGGGGAATTCGGCGAGTAGATGCAGCAGCGCAGGAACAGCAACGTTGTAAGGCAGGTTAGCGACCAATGCGGTCGGCTCGTCGCTCATCTCCTCGCGCTGGAAGGTGAGGATGTCGCGGTTGAGCACCCGGAGTCGGTTGATCTCGCTGTGCGAATGATCGGCGACGGTGGTGGGCAGCTGCTGGGCCAGGATCGGGTCGATCTCGACGGCCGTCACCTTGGAACCGCGATCGAGCAGCGCGAGGGTCAGCGAGCCGAGACCCGGGCCGACCTCGAGCACGTGATCGTTGCGGTTGACACCCGATGCCGAAACGATGCGGCGGACCGTATTGGCGTCATGGACGAAGTTCTGGCCGAACGACTTGCGTGGCCGGAAGTCGATGGACTTTGCCAAGTGACGAATCTCAGTTCGCCCGAGCAGTCGAATTGTCACGACGCACCGATCCTCCCGCTACACACCGGCCATGCTCCCCATCCTTGGCGAGCCCTAGTCACTTCAGCTATTGCGATCTGCTCTTCACGTGTTGCCAGATCTGCCCGCTGAGCATACCTCAGACCCCCGCTGCGCTCCCAGGTGTTTTGATCGAATTGCACACCTCCGAAGAATCCGTTGCCCGTGTTGATGGCCCAATTACCTCCCGCTTCGCAGCGCGCAAGGGCATCCCACTGCCCCGAATTGCCCACCGCGGGGACCTCGGTACCCGGCTTCGCACCGACCCTGAGAACCCCGTCTCTGGCGGGAACGACAACGACATTGGCTACTGGCAGTCTGCCTGTCTCAACGCCATTGACCCGCGCGACGGAGAACGTGACGTCCTGGGTACCCGGCATTCCGGGGTCCTCCACGATCTGTCGGCTCATGTTCAGCGACACGTCCTCGATGCGCTGGTTGTTCGGCGCCAGAGGCAGTCGCTCGGTCAGCTTCTCGATACGCACCCGGGTGACCGCGATACGCATGCCATCAACGATGGGAGCCGAGGGTGCTGGATTGACGATGTCACTTTGCTGAAGTGGAACGCCGGCGGCGTCGAGCAGTGCCGCGACGTTGGGCGCCGCCACCCGCACCAGGCGCACCGCGCCTGCGTCGTCGAGCTGAACTGTCCTGGGGCTCACCACAGGAAGCGCCATCCCGCCCAGTGGGACACGGCTGCCGCGCGACGCCGCGACGGGCGCCTTGTCGGTCATCCGCAGCTGCGCGAGGGCCTCCTGGACGGTGGACGCCGTCGTCCACACCTGCTCTGTGCCGCCGCCGTCGGTGGAGATGTCGAGGGGCCTACTGCGCCGCAAAACGATCGTGTCCGACTGATGGACGGGTGTCTCGGCGGCGGGGAACAGGTCGTCTCGATCACTGACGTCGAACCCGTTTTCCTTGACGACGTCGATGACCCGGCTCTTCATCGTGGGCACCGTCATCGACGCGCCGTCGACGGTCAGCGTGACGGTCTTGTGCGCGACAACAGCGGTCCCACCTGCGAACGCCAATGCCAGCAAAGTCGCCGCCACGAGAAATCGCAGAATCGGCGAGCGCGTCTGATGAAGTTTTGAAATCGCATTCACGTCGTGGTTTCAACCCCGGCTACAAGAGGACGCGCAGAGGATCGGACGGGCGCGTGCATTATCACAAGACGGTAACGAATAGGACTACGGGCGGCAACTCTGCAGCCCATACACCCGTACCGCCGTCGCCGAGGTCTCCTCGGCGATTGCTTCCGGCGACCGGCCGACGAGATCGGCCAGTGCTCGAACAGTGTAGGGCAAGCAGTACGGCTCATTCGGCGCGCCACGGAAGGGGTGCGGGGTCAGGAACGGCGCGTCGGTCTCGACCAGCAGCTGATCGGGCGGGATCAGCGCAGCCGCTTCGGCCAGCGCGCGGGCGTTCTTGAAGCTCACGGTGCCCGAGAGGCTGAGCAGCCAGCCCTGCTCGACGCAGGCGCGGGCCATCGCGGCGTCGGACGAGAAGCAGTGGAAGATCACCGTGTCGGGGGCGCCCTCGGCGCGCAGCACGTCGAGCACCTCGGCGTCGGCGTCGCGGTTGTGGATCATCAGCGGCTTGCCGGTGCGCTTGGCCAGGTCGATGTGCCAGGCGAACGCCTCCCGCTGCACGGCGGGGTCCGCGCAGCCCTCGAGCCGACCCGGCCAGTACAGGTCCAGCCCCGTCTCCCCGATCGCCACCACCTTCGGGCGGGCCGAGAGCCGCTCGATCTCCGTACGCGCCGCGTCGGTCAGGGCGTCCGCCCGCGTCGGGTGCAGCGCCACCGCCGCGTAGACCTGCGGGTTCTCTTCGGCCGCGTCGGCCGCCCACCGCGCGGAATCCAGGTCGTCGGCCACGGTCACCACGGCACGAACCCCCACGGCCGCGGCCCGGTCCACCAGGGTGCGGACATCACCGGCGGTGACCGCCCCGCAGGCATCGAGATGGGTGTGCGCATCGATCAGCGGCGACAGCGGCTCAGGCAGCGGCGGCGGCTCACGCCGCTGCCGGGAGGAGGAGCTCACCGTCCACACCTTAGGGTGAACCTCAAATGAGCGAGCCCTACTACATCACCACGGCGATCGCCTACCCCAACGGCGACCCGCACGTCGGACATGCCTACGAGTACATCGCCACCGACGCGATCGCCCGCTTCAAGCGGCTGGACGGTTTCGACGTCAGGTTCCTGACCGGGACCGACGTGCACGGGCTGAAGATGGCCGAGACGGCCGCGCGCGAGGGCATCCCGACCATCGAGCTGGCGCGCCGCAACTCCGACGTGTTCGAGGGGCTGCAGCGCAAGCTCGACGTCTCCTTCGATCGGTTCATCCGCACCAGCGACGCCGACCACTACGAAGCCTCCAAGGAGATCTGGAGGCGGATGGTCGATGCGGGTGACGTCTACCTCGACGCGTACGCGGGCTGGTACTCGGTGCGCGACGAGCGCTTCTTTGCCGAGAACGAGACCGTCGTCGACGGTGACGGGGTCCGGATGTCGATCGAGACCGGCACCCCGGTCACGTGGACCGAGGAGGAGACCTACTTCTTCAAGCTGTCGGCGTACGCGGAGAGGTTGCTGGCGCACTACCGGGCGCATCCGGAGTTCATCGAGCCCGAGGTGCGCCGCAACGAGGTCGTCAGCTTCGTCGCGGGCGGACTGCGCGATCTGTCGATCTCCCGGACCACATTCGACTGGGGCGTGCCGGTGCCGGGGCACCCTGACCACGTCATGTACGTGTGGGTCGACGCGCTGACGAACTATCTCACCGGTGCGGGGTTCCCCGACACCGATTCCGAGCTCTATCGCCGGTACTGGCCAGCGGACCTGCACATGATCGGCAAGGACATCATCCGCTTCCACGCCGTCTATTGGCCTGCCTTCCTGATGTCGGCGGGCATCGAGCTGCCCAGGAAGGTGTTCGCCCACGGTTTCCTGTTCAATCGCGGCGAGAAGATGAGCAAGTCGGTGGGCAACGTGGTGGATCCCAACGACCTGGTCGACACGTTCGGCGTCGACCAGCTGCGCTACTTCCTGCTGCGCGAGGTGCCGTTCGGTCAGGACGGCAGCTACAGCGAGGACGGCATCGTCGCTCGGATCAACGCCGACCTGGCCAATGAGTTCGGCAACCTGGCGCAGCGCTCGCTGTCGATGGTGGCCAAGAACCTCGATGGCGTGGCGCCCGAACCCGGCTCGTTCACCCCCGAAGACCTGGAGCTGCTCGCCGCCGCCGACGCACTGCTGGAGCGGGTGCGCGAGCACTACGACGCGACGGCCATGCATCTGGCGCTGGAGGCGATCTGGGCGGTGCTCGGGGCGGCCAACCGGTACTTCTCCGCCCAGGAACCCTGGGTCCTGCGCAAGACGGACCCCGACCGCTTCGCGACCGTGCTGTACACCACGCTCGAGGTCGTCCGCATCGCCGCGCTGCTCAGCCAGCCGGTGATGCCGGAGTCGATGGCGCGTCTGCTCGATCTGCTGGGCCAACCCGCGGACCAGCGGGCGTTCACCGCCGTCGCGGTCCGGCTCACCCCCGGCATCGCGCTGCCCGCGCCGACGGGTGTGTTCCCGCGCTATCAGGCCGAGTGAGCCCTGCGGTGTGATACGCATCACGTCGTGTCACACCGAAGCGGCGGCCGGTGTCTGGAGGTCACAAGCCCTCGGACACAGGAGACACCATGACCGCACGACAGATTCAGGTCCTCGTCATCGGCGGCGGTTATGCCGGCGTGATGGCCGCCAACCGACTGACGTCACGTGATGATCTGGCCGTGACGGTGGTCAACCCGCGCCCCCACTTCGTCGAGCGGATTCGGCTGCATCAACTGGTCGCCGGCAACGACGATGCCATCGTCGCTTACGGGGAGGTCTTGAACACGGGCGTGCGCCTGCTCGTCGCCGGCGTCGAGCGGATCGACGCGGCCGCGCGCCGGGTGACGCTGTCCACGGGCGCGTCCCTTGCGTACGACTACCTGGTCTACGCGGTGGGCAGCACCGGGGCGCCGCCGGTGTCGGTGCCCGGCGCGGCACAGTTCGCGCATTCCGTCAGCGAGTGGGAGCACGCGACGCGGCTGACCGCGCGGTTGGCCGACGTCGCGCTCAGCGCGCCGATCGTCGTAGTCGGCGGCGGCCTGACCGGCATCGAGACCGCAGCCGAACTCGCCGAGGCGGGCCGCTCCGTCACCCTGGTGAGCACCGTCGTCGGCCCGTCGCTGAGCGGGCCGGGCCGCCGCTCGGTGACCAAGCGGCTGCGCAGGCTCGGCGTCGCCATCGTCGAAGGCGTCACCGTCACCGCGGTCGGTCCCGACCATGTCGCGCTGTCCGGCGGGCGGCACCTCGCGAGCGCGGTGACGGTGTGGGCCGCCGGCTTCGGCGTGCCCGGCCTCGCGGCCGCCAGCGGACTGACCACCGACGGCATGGGCCGGGTCGTCACCGACGAGACGTACACCAGCGTCGACGACGACCGCATCGTCGCCGCAGGCGATGCCGCCGCACCCGCGCGCCTGCCCTACCGGATGAGCTGCCAGGCGAGCCTGCCGATGGGGGTGCTGGCCGCCGACACCGTGCTCGCCCGCATCGCCGGTGATCCGCTCGTCGCGGCGACGGTGCCGATGAGCGCGCAGTGCATCAGCCTCGGCAGGCGCGCGGGCACCCTGCAGCTGCAACGCAGAGACGACACGCCCGTCGGGGTGTACATCGGTGGCCGCGCCGGCGCGCTGATCAAGGAGCAGGTGTGCCGCTGGACGGTGAAGTGGATGGCCGGCGAGGCGGCCGAACCCGGCTCCTACCGTTCCATGAAAGGCCCCGCGCGGGCGGCTGCACCGGCCGAGGCGATCGCATGACAGACGAACACGCCGAGCGCTTCACCGCACTGCGGCCGCTGTTGTTCACGATCACCTACGAAATACTCGGCAGCGCAACGGAATCCGACGACGTGCTGCAGGAGTCCTACCTGCGGTGGGCTCAGGTCGACCTCGCCGCGGTCACCGACACCAAGGCCTACCTCGCCCAGCTCGTCACCCGGCAGGCGCTCAACGCGGTGCGCGCCCAGTCCCGCCGCAAGGAGACCTACGTCGGACCGTGGCTGCCCGAACCGCTGCTCACCGACGCCGATCCGGCCGCCGACGTGGTGCTCGCGGAATCGGTGTCGATGGCCATGCTGGTGGTGCTCGAGACGCTGAGCCCCGACGAGCGGGCCGTCTTCGTGCTGCGCGAGGTGTTCGGTTTCGACCACGAGGAGATCGCGGCGACCGTCGGCAAGTCACCGGCGGCGGTCCGGCAGATGGCCCACCGGGCCCGCGAGCATGTGCAGTCGCGGCGCAAGCGATTCGAACCCGTCGACCCGGTGTTCTCCACCGAGCTCACGACGCGGTTCTTCACCGCGGCCGCGACAGGTGACCTCGACGGGCTGATGGCGATGCTCGCCCCCGACGTGGTGTGGACCGCCGACAGCGACGGCAAGGCCAGTGCCGCCCGCCGGCCGGTCGCGGGCGCCGACAAGGTGGCGCGCCTGGTGCTGGGCCTGGTGCGGATGGGCGGTCCCGGCGGCCGGGTCGAGGCGGCGGTCTACAACAGCACACCCGCACTGGTGCTGTACACCGGCGATCGCCTCGAGAGCGTGGTGCTGTTCGAGGTCAGCGACGGCAAGATCGCGAACTTCTACGCGATGCGCAATCCCGACAAGCTGGCCACCGTCACCGTGCCGCGGCAGATCGGCCGATAATGAGCCCGTGCGCACCGACCGTCTCGGCGACCTGGGCGCCCCGCCGACGGTGCTGGCCGCCCTGGCCGCCGCCACCGCGGGCTCGGGCCTGCCCCCGCCCGCCGCGCTGATCGGCGAGTGGTTCGAATCCCGCGCGGTGATCGCGCCTTCGGTGGCCCTGTCCCCCGTCGCGCCAGGCGCGGTGTTCGACGTCCCGATCGCCGGCACTGAGGCCGGCGGTGCAGTCGGCGGCGGGTGGTTCGGTTACCTCTCGTATCCCGACCCCGGTGCCGACGGTCGGCCGCCACGGCTACCCGAGGCCGCAGGCGGCTGGTCGGACAGCGTGCTGCGGTGCGCACCCGACGGCACCTGGTGGCACGAAAGCCTTTCCGGTGTACCACTTTCCGACTGGGTAGCCGCCGCGCTGCGGGAGCAGGCAGAACCGCGGCCCGCCGTCGTCACGTGGGAGGAACCCGACCGGGCGGCACACCAGCGCGGCGTGCGCGACTGCCTGGCGGCCATCACCGCAGGCGAGGTCTACCAGGCGTGCGTGTGCACCCAGTTCGCCGGCGCCCTCGACGGTCGGCCGGTGGACTTCTTCGTCGATGCGGTGGTCCGCACCGGTCCGGCCCGCGCGGCGTTCCTGGCCGGCGACTGGGGCGCGATCGCCTCGCTGTCCCCCGAGCTCTTCCTGTGCAGGCGCGGCGAAACCGTCACGTCGAGTCCGATCAAAGGCACGCTGCCGCGGTATGCGGATCCGGCGGATCTGCGGGCGTCGGTCAAGGACGTCGCGGAGAACATCATGATCGTCGACCTGGTCCGCAACGACCTCGGACGGGTCGCGCGCACCGGGTCGGTGACGGTGCCCGAACTGCTGGCCGTGCGTCCCGCACCGGGGGTATGGCATCTGGTGTCGACGGTGACCGCCGCGGTGCCCGCCGACACGCCGACATCCGCGGTGCTCGCGGCGACGTTCCCGCCGGCGTCGGTGACCGGAACCCCGAAGACGCGGGCGAGGGAGCTGCTCCGCGGCTGGGAACCGCACCGTCGGGGAATCTATTGCGGCACAGTCGGTTTGGCGTCACCGATGGCCGGCTGCGAATTGAACGTCGCCATTCGCACCGTCGAGTTCACCCCGTCGGGAGCCGCGACGCTCGGCGTGGGTGGCGGCATCACCGCCGACTCCGACCCGCTGCGCGAATGGGAGGAGTGTCTGCACAAGGCGGCCCCGATCGTCGGCGCCTCAGTCGCGGGACCGCAGCACCGCGTCGTAGAGCTCCCGGCGTGACGGTGCGCCCGGGTGCGCGGCGACCACCGCCGCGCACGCGTCCTTGACCCGGGCGCCGTCGGCGACGAGCCCGTTCACCTCGGCCACCAGCGTGTCGAGGTCGGCGGTCGGCGTCGCCCCCTCGAGCACCACGGTGATCTCCCCCAGCACCGGCCCGGTTGCCCAGTCGGCGAGCTCGCCCAGCGTCCCCCGCACGATCTCCTCGTGGGTCTTGGTCAGCTCCCGGCACACCACCGCACGGCGCTGCGGCCCCAGTACCGCCACCGCGTCGCGCAGACAGTCGCCGAGCCGGCGCGGTGACTCGAAGAACACGCACGTGCGGGGCTCGGCGGCCAGGGTGTCCAGCCACGTCCTGCGGGCCGACTGCTTGCGCGGCGCGAACCCCTCGAAACAGAACCGCTCCGAGGGCAGGCCCGCGACCGCCAGCGCGGTCGTCACCGCCGACGGCCCGGGGAGGCACTGGACCGGCAGTTCGGCCGCCACGCAGGCCGCCACCATGCGGTAGCCGGGGTCACTGATCAGCGGCATGCCGGCGTCGCTGACCAGCAGCACCGTCGCCCCACCGCGGATGTCGTCGAGCAGCGCGGGCACCCGCGACGCCTCGTTCTGGTCGAACAGGCTGACGATCCTGCCGGTGGGACGGACCTCGAGCGCGTGGGTCAGCGCGCGCACCCGGCGGGTGTCCTCGGCGGCGATCACATCGGCGCTGGCCAGCGCCCGCACCAGGCGCGCCGACGCGTCCGACGGCTGCCCCAGCGGCGTGGCGCCGATGAGCAGTCGTCCAGCGGCCATGCCGTACAGCCTACGATCGCAGGCGTGACCGCCCCGCCCGACGAGCTCGTAGTCGAGCAGCGCCCGGTTGCGGTGGTCAGCCCCGCGCCGCTGGCGCCGGTCGCCGACTTCGGCCCGCTGGACCGATTCCGCGGCTGGGTGATGACGGCGGTCGTGACGGCCCTGGCCGCGGTGACGCGGCTGCTCAACCTGGGGTCGCCGACCGACGCGGGCACCCCGATCTTCGACGAGAAGCACTACGCGCCGCAGGCATGGCAGATGCTGCACAACCACGGGGTGGAGGACAACCCGGGATACGGCCTGGTGGTGCACCCCCCGGTCGGCAAGCAGCTGATCGCGCTCGGCGAGGCACTGTTCGGATACAACGGCTGGGGTTGGCGGTTCACCGGCGCGCTGTGCGGGGTGATCATGGTGCTGCTGGTCGTCCGGATCACCCGGCGGATCAGCCGGTCGACGCTCGTCGGCGGTATCGCGGGCCTGCTGCTGATCGCCGACGGCGTCAGCTTCGTCACCGCACGCACCGCGCTGCTCGACGTGTTCCTGGTGTTCTTCGTCGTCGCCGCGTTCGGCTGCCTGATCGTCGACCGCGACCAGGTTCGTGAGCGGATGCACGTCGCCTTCACGGCCGGCCGCATCGCGCAGACGCGGTGGGGGCCGCGGCTGGGGGTGCGGTGGTGGCGATTCGGCGCCGGCGTCCTGCTCGGGCTGGCCTGCGCCACCAAATGGTCAGGCCTGTACTTCGTGCTGTTCTTCGGGGCGATGAGCCTTGCCTTCGACGTGGCGGCACGCAAGCAGTATCGGGTGCCCCGGCCCTGGCTGGGCACGCTGCGCCGCGACGTCGGGCCGTCGCTGTACGCGATGGTCGCCATCCCGTTCGGCGTCTACCTGGCGTCGTATGCGATGTGGTTCGCCTCCGAGACGGGCGTCAACCGGTACGAGGTCGGCCGCTCCATCGGTCCCGACAGCGCGCTGCCGATCCCCGACGCGCTGCGCTCGCTGTGGCACTACACCCACGCGGCCTACCGGTTCCACTCCGGCCTGACCAACGCCGACGGCAATCACCACCCGTGGGAATCCAAGCCGTGGACGTGGCCGATGTCGCTGCGCCCGGTGCTGTACGCGATCGACAACCAGAACGTGCCGGGGTGCGGTGCCCAGTCGTGTGTGAAGGCCGTCATGCTCGTCGGCACCCCGGCGATGTGGTTCGTCGCGGTGCCGGTGCTCGGGTGGGCGCTGTGGCGGGCCTTCGTCAAGCGCGACTGGCGCTACGCGGTGCTGCTGGTCGGCTACAGCGCGGGCTTCCTGCCCTGGTTCGCCGACATCGACCGGCAGATGTACTTCTTCTACGCGGCCACCATGGCGCCGTTCCTGGTGATGATCATCGCGATGATCCTGGGTGACATCCTGCATGCCCCGAACCAGAACGCCGAGCGCCGAACGCTCGGCCTGCTCGTGGTGAGCATCTACATCGCCCTGGTCATCACGAACTTCGCGTGGATGTACCCGATCCTGACGGGGCTGCCGATCTCTCAGACCACCTGGAACATGCAGATCTGGCTGCCTTCCTGGCGCTGACGCTCGCGAACGTGCGCTGACGGTAGCGCCGAGCGCGGGTGCGCTACCGCTGGTGCACGCTGGCGGTTACAGCGGCTACAGCGGGTCGCGGGCGGCCGGGCACGACATGCAGCGCGGGCCGCCGCGGCCGGTGCCCAACTCCGACGCCGAGATGGCCAGCACCTCGATGCCCGAATCACGCAGGCGCGCATTGGTTTCGGCGTTCCGCTCGTAGGCCACCACCACACCGGGCGCGAGCGCCAGGGTGTTGTTGCCGTCGTCCCACTGCTCCCGCTCTGCGGTCACCGGGTCCAGACCGGTGTCGATGACGCGGAGCTTGCCGATGCCCATCGCGTCGGCCGCGGCGTCGACGAACGGGGCGGCGCGATCGATGCGCACCCCGTCGCCGGACTGCCGGATCGGGAAGGCGGTCAGCGAGTCGACGATGTTCGGGTACATCACCACCGCGTCGGTGTCGACCATCGTGCACACCGTGTCCAGGTGCATCTGTGCGCGCTCCTGAGCGATCGGGACGGCCAGCACCGTGTGCGCCAGTCCGTCGTCGAACAGGCTGCGCGCCAACGCTTCCGCGCCGGCGGGGGTGGTGCGCTCCCCCACGCCGACCGCCACCACACCGGGTGCGAGCAGCAGCACGTCGCCGCCCTCGACCGGAGCCGACCGCGACTCGTAGGCGCGGCGCACCCCCAGGAACCGCGGGTGGTGGGCGTAGATCAGATCCGTCAGCGACGTCTCACGCACCCGGGCGTGCATCGCCAGCGACGTGATGGCCACGCGCGGTCCGATCCAGAACGACGAGTCGCGGGTGAACAGCAGATTGGGGAGCGGGTCGATGACGAAATCGCCGCCGTGGTGCATCCGGCGCACCAGGGACAGTTCGTTCTCGCCGAACGGCAGCTCGTCGAAGGTCATCCCGGCCATCAGCACGTGGGCGAGCGCCCCGGCTTCCAGGGTGCGTAGGTAGGTCGAGAGTTCCTGCGCCAGCGGCACACCCAGCCGGCGGGCGTCGACGGCGGCCGAGATGCCGTGCATGCGGGCGGCACCGCTGTGGGCCAGGGCCTCGGTCAGCAGATCACCCAGCAGCAACACCTCGACCCCGCGGGAGCGCAGCAGCCCCGCGAACGCGTCGTGTTCCTCCTGCGCGCGGCTCACCCACGGCAGACCGTCGAACAGCAGGGTGTCGTTGTTGCGCGGCGTCAATCGCTTCAACTCCGCACCCGGCCGATGCAGGATCACCGTCCGCAGCGTGCCAACTTCCGAATTGCACCCCAGCGCGGCATTCGTCACATGTAGCACCGTAGCGGCTGATCGACCTCAACTAGGGTTCACGTATGGAGAGGGCTTACGAGCTCACGCCCGGCGAGATGGCGCTGCGCAGCGGCGTCGCGGTGTCCGCCCTGCACTTCTACGAGCGGGAAGGCCTCATCGCGAGCCGCCGCACCAGCGGCAACCAGCGCCGCTACCCGCGCGAGACGCTGCGCCGGGTCGCCTTCATCCGGATGTCACAGCGTCTCGGCATCCCGCTGGCCCGGATCCGGGAGGCGCTCGCCACGCTGCCGGTCGACCGCACCCCCACGAGCAAGGACTGGGCACGCCTGTCAGCCGGCTGGCGCGAGGACCTCGACGAGCGCATCGCAGCGCTGCAGCGGCTGCGCGACAACCTCAGCGGCTGCATCGGCTGCGGCTGCCTGAGCCTGAAGACCTGCGCGTTGGCCAACCCGGGTGACCGGCTCGCCGAGCGCGGCCCCGGCGCCGCTCGCCTGTAGCGGATTTCGAACGCCTGTGCGATAGACTGCGGCCATGGAGCAGGCGGTGCAGAGCTCTCTGTTCGACCAGGCGGACCGGCGGGAACTGGGCGATGGCGCATGGCTGGAGGTGCGGTCGGGCTGGCTGTCGCAGGACGGCGTCGCCGACGACCGGCTGTTCGCCGAACTGCGCGACACCATCCCCTGGCGGGCCGAGCGCAGGCAGATGTACGACCGGGTGCTCGACGTCCCGCGCCTGGTCAGCTTCCACCACCTCGTCGACGAACCGGCGCCGCACCCGCGCCTGAAGCAACTGCGTCGGCGTCTCAACGACGCCTACGCCGGCGAACTGGGGGAACCGTTCGTCACCGCGGGCCTGTGCCTGTACCGCGACGGCACCGACAGCGTCGCCTGGCACGGTGACAACATCGGCCGCAGCCGCACCGACGACACCATGGTGGCCATCGTCGGGCTCGGCGCCACCCGGGTGTTCGCGCTGCGGCCGCGCGGCGGCGGACCGTCACTGCGACTGCGGCACGGGCACGGTGACCTGCTGGTGATGGGCGGATCCTGCCAACGCACCTGGGAGCACGCGATCCCCAAGACCGCACGGCCGACGGGTCCGCGGATCAGCATCCAGTTCCGGCCGTACGACGTGCGTTAGCCCTTCACCGCGTCGACGGCGCGGGTGAGCAGATCGCGGGCCCGCTGGGTGTCGACGTGCGCGACGGGCCGGTCGGCCTGGACGAGGGGGTTCGCCGTGACGATCACGATGAACGTGCCGAAGTCGGCCAGATAGTTGTAGAGCTCCCCGGTGCGTGGCCCTTCAGCGGTGACGGTCTGCAGCACCCGATGCGTCGCGGTGGTGTGCACACCCTCGATCTGCGGGGCGTCGACCGACTCGACGAGGCCGCGCACCCCGGGTCCGCTGAACGTCACCTTGTGGCACTGGTCGGTCGTGATGGGCAGGGGCACGTGCTCGGAGGTCTCGAGCGCCAGCGCCACGTAACGCACCCCATCCCCCTCGGCCGTCACCGCCGCCATGTTGCCTTTGACGTCGGCCGGAACGGCCTGCTGCTGGGCGGTCTTGCCACACTCGGCGGGGTCGAATGTCAGACCGGGCGGCAGTTTCTGCGGGCCGAGCAGCCGGGGGTCGATCGCGGCGGGCCCGGCGGTCTTCACCTGGAACGGCGCCTGGAACACGCTCGAGACGTCTTTGACGCGCGCGATGTCGGCGTGGGAATAGTCCTGCTCGGGATGGCTTGCGCAGCCCGCCAGCAGCCCCGCGCAGACGACCAGCATCATCGGTTTCGAGTGCGACATCGCCGTCAATGTACTCGGGCGGACTCGGGCACCCGGGCGGTGCTCGTCAGCCGCGCAGCGCCGACACGGTCTCGGCGAGCAGGTTCGACGCGAAGTCAGGCGCCAGCGCGGGATGCGGTGCGCCGGGGTCGGTGACGAGCGCGACCAGACACACGTAGCCCTCCAGGTGGGCGACGAAAGTGTCCGCGTGCGAACGGGTTTCGGTGCCGCCCTCGACCACCGTGGCGGCCTCGGTCCGCATGCCCATGGTGGGCGCCGCCTCGATGGCCGGGCCGGGTACCTGTGTCACGGTCGCCGTCGTCGGGCCCGATGACACCGTCCACCGCGGGCAGTCCGCCATGAGCCGCCCGGCACTGGCGGCCGCATCGCGGGTTTCCGGCGCGACCACCGCGCAGGCGATGCCGCCCGGCCCCGACGCCGACCAGCCGTGCGCCGACGCCGCATCGACCGAAGGTGCTGACAGCTCGGCGCACTGCGCAGGATCGACCAGCGCCGGGTCCCGCAATCCCCACAGCGCTGTCGCCGTCGGGCGGCCGGTGTACGGGATGACCTCGTACCCGGCGGGCAGGACAGATCGGCTGCGATCGATCCGTGCCGGGTTGACGGCCGCCGGCGACGGGACGGCAGGGGCAGGCGTCGGGGCCGGGGCTGGGGCGGAGCCGCACGCCGCACACGCCGCAGCCAGCGCACAGAGGGCGAGAAGCCGCACGCGCCGTTGATACCACGCGCGTCGCGGCCGATCGTCCATCGACACCCGACCCGGTGGTGACGGTCGTCAAATGAGCGGGCCTGTCCGCCCGGCCGGTTATGCTCGCGCTGCCGATCGGCGGACAGGAGACCACATGACCATGGCCACGCGAGCCGGCCTCAAGGCCGTCGGGGCCGTAGGGGCCATCGCCGTCGCTGTCGGTGTGTCCGCCTGCGGATCGAACACCGGCGGTTCCGCCACGACGGCCTCCTCAGCGTCGGGGACGGCTTCGTCGTCGTCCGCGCCGACGTCGTCGAGCGCCGCACCGAGCACGTCGGCGCAGGCCGCCGCGCCGATCACGACGCTGGCCGACTACATCCGCGACAACAACATCGTGGAGACACCGGTGCGGCCGGGCGACCCGGGCTCCCCCACGATCGACATCCCGCCGCCGAAAGGCTGGGAGGACATGGGTTCGAACACGCCCGAGGGCGCCTACAGCGGTCTGGTGTTCACCGGCGACCCGGCGATGACGAATCCGCCGACGGTGATCACCAAGGTCTTCAAGTTGACGGGCAACGTCGACCCCGCCAAGGTCCTCGAGGCGGCGCCCGGCGAGGTCCGCGCTCTGCCGGGCTTCCAGGGCGCGGACTCCGGGCAGCCCAGCAAGTTGAGCGGGTTCGACGCCGCGGTGATCGGCGGGACCTACCCCAAGGACGGTGTCACCCAGATGGTCGCGCAGAAGACGGTGGTCATCCCCGGTCAGGACGGTCTGTACGTGCTGCAGATCAACGCCAACGGCACCGAGGACCAGGCCTACCCGTTGATGGATGCGACCGCATCGATCGACGAACAGGCCAAGATCACCCCGTGACGCCGCGTCAGGCGCGCGAGATCTCCGACGCCCGGGCGATCTGCTCCGGGCTCGGCCGAACCCCGGTGTAGCGCTCGAACTGCTCGGCCGCCTGCAACGCGATCACCTCGGCACCGGTGATGACCGGCACGCCCGCCGCCTGGGCCGCGGTGATCAGCGGTGTCTGGGCAGGCAGCGCCACCACGTCGAACACCGTGCGCGCCTCTTTGATGGCGTTCTCGGCGAACGCCGTGTCGTGTTCCTCCGCTCCGCCGGCCATTCCGATCGGTGTGACGTTGACGATGATGTCTGCGGTCTGAGCACACGGCCCGCCGGTGTCGGGCCGGTAGTCGAAGTCCAAGCGCTGCGCCAGGTTTCGTCCCGCGTCGCCGTTGCGGGCGACGATCGTGCCGTTGCCGAACCCGCGGTCGGCGAAGGCGGCACCGACCGCACTGGCCATCCCGCCGCTGCCCCGGATGAGCACCGACTGCGAAGGGTCGAGCCCGTGGTCGTCGATGAGTTGTTGTACGGCAAGGTAATCGGTGTTGGACGCGGTCAGCCGGCCGCCGGGCACCGTCAGGTCGTTGACGATCGTGTTGACCGACTGCAGCACCTGCGCCGAGGGCTCGACGTGGTCGACCAGGGGCAGCACATCGGCTTTGAACGGCATCGACACCGAGCACCCGCGAATGCCCAGCGCCCGCACCCCGCCGATCGCACCCGCGATGTCGGTGGTCGTGAACGCCTTGTAGACGAAGTCGAGGCCCAGTACGTCGTAGAGGTGGTTGTGAAACCGGGTGCCGATGTTGCTCGGGCGCCCGGCCAGCGAGATGCACAGAACGGTGTCCTTGCTCAGCGGCGGCCTGCTCATCCGACCGCCCGGATGACCTGCCGCGCGACACCGCGGATCTGGCCGATCAATTCCGAATCCAACGCCAGGCCAACGGGATCGGGGACGTCGATGTCGGTGATGACGACTCCGAGGTCGTCGCGGTGCCAACAGGCGCCGAAGTGACTCAAGATCGCACGCATCGGAACATTGTCCGACAGCACGCGCGCGGTGAAGCGCCGCACCCCGTCGTCGTGGGCGGCGACCGACAGCGCACGCATCAAGAACGTGCCGATACCCCGGCCCTGGTAGGCGTCGCCGACGATGAACGCGATCTCGGCCTCCTCGGGATGGTCGGCGTCGCGCACGAACCGGGCGTCGGCCACCACGGGGCCGTCGACTCCGTCGGTCAGCACGAACACGAAGTGGTCCAGGTAGTCGACTTCGAACAGATACGTCATCAACGACGGGGTCGGCGATCGGACGGACTGGAAGCGGCGGTAGAGGGTCTCGCTGGAGAACTCGACAGGCCCCTCGACGGTGCGCTGCCGATCACCCGGCAGGACCGGGCGCAGGTGCAGGACGCCGCCGTCGCGCATCGTCACCGGGATCGGGGTGATGAAGGCGGCGAGGCGCTGGCGCGCCGTGCGTACCAGCCGGTCCATCATGCCCGGGATCTCGAGCATCGTGGCGAAGGCTTCCCGGCCGCCCACCCAGCCGGTCAATGGGCCTGTGGCCACCACGGTGGCCGTACGCGGCGCGTTCCGCAGCAGGGCGATCTCGCCGACGATCAGGCCGGGCGGCAGATCCACGACGGTGTCGTGACCGTCGGCGCCGACGTGGCTCACCTCGGCGTGGCCCGAGGCGGTGACCAGGAAGCTGACCGCCAGCTCGCTCTGCTGCATGAGGACCTGGCCCGCGGCAGCCGTCAGCGGGCGCAATTGTTCGGCCAGCGGAATCAGGGCGTCAACGCGCACCCCGGCGAACACGTCGAGCGCGGCGAGTTCGTCGGCACGGACGGCGGTCGCTCCGGACACCTCTCGAGGCTACGGGCGGGCGCTGAACTCGGGCAAGGACGTGGCTGTGACGGCACCCATATTGCTTGGGCACTAACTATTAGCGCACTATGGGTTGGTGACCGCCGCCGCCGACATCGATCCGCTCGCCCTCGAGCAGCAGGTGTGTTTCGCGCTCGCCGCCACCAACCGGGCGGTCCTCGCGGTCTACCGGCCGCTGCTGGAACCCCTCGGGCTGACGCATCCGCAGTACCTGGTGATGTTGGCCCTGTGGGATCACCGCAAGCGGACCGGCGACGATCCCGCCCCGCTGTCGGTCAAGCAGATCGCCGCCGCGCTGCAGGTCGACTCGGCGACGCTGTCGCCGATGCTCAAGAGGCTGGAGGCGCTCGGCCTGGTCACCCGCACCCGCAGCGCCAGCGACGAACGCGCGACCGACGTCGAACTCACCGCCGCGGGCGTGGCGCTGCGCGATCGTGCGCTCGACATCCCCCCGGCGGTCGTCGCGCGCCTCGGCGTCGGGCTCGCCGAACTGGACAGCCTGCGCAACGCCCTGACCCGCATCAACGCCGCCGCCCTCGCGGCCGGCACCCTGTAATCGTGAGATCCCCGGAAGGACCTGCCGTGACTGCCGCCAAACCCAACCTCTGGCAGTACCTGACCTACGTCTACGGCCGGCGGCTACCGGCGTCGATGCAGCGCTGGGTCGCCGAGGATCTCGCCGGGGAGGGCGCGGTGCGCAGACACATGATCCGCTATTCCATCCCACCGATCTTCGTGCTGGCGCCGTTCTGGCTGATCCCCGTGAATCTCTACATGCACCTGGAGATGACCGCGCCGATCTACATCTGGGCGGTGCTGATGGCGCTCGCGTTGAACAAACCGTGGCGGCGGCACCGGCTGGCGGTGCACAACCTGGACCCGAGGTTGATCGACGTGATCAAACGCAAGAGGCAGGCGCACATCCACGAGGATTACGCGCGCCGCTTCGGCCCCCGTCCGGAGTCGGCCGAGTGGCAGCAGAACAGCAGTCCGTTCTGACGCGATCCTTGCTCAGCCGAGGCCGGGTGTCGGGACCAGCACCTCGGTGACATTGCCGTCGACGGTGACCTCGTTGGCCGGATCGTTGACGTCGATGTCGGAGTAGTCGGTGTGCCGCTTGCTCATCTGCCCATCCACCGAACGCTGGTCGCCGGGGATGAAGAAGCAGAACCCGTCCCACTTCCGGCAGATGTCGACGACGTGGTAGGGCGTGTTCTCCGGAATGCCGAAGCCCTGCCCGGCCCGCCAGCGGTTCTTGCCCTCGGGATCGGTGTAGACGTATCCGGTGCCGCGGCGTTCCGGAGCGCCGGTGGTGACGAAGCGGAGCTCGCTCGGGGGCGGCGCCGTCGGATCGAAGGAGAACTGACGCAGCCACCGGTAGATCACGTTGGAGCCCAGCGAGTGCCCGAACACCACCTTCGGCCCCGGGGTGTTGCGGACCCAGGCGTCGAGCTTGGCCACACCGTCATCCAAGCTGGCCTGCCCGATCGCCGGCCCGAGGAGGCCGACGTTCATGTAGTTGAGCGGTTCGCAGACATTCGGCGGCGCGCACAGCGAGCCGTGCAACTGCTGCATCGTCCGCTCGGGCTTGTCGAGGGCCCCGGCCAACACCGCGACCCGCGCACCGGTGCCCGCCCCGTCGTCCACGTCGGCGTGAGCGGCCGGGGTGAACAGGCCCATGAGGATGGCCACCGTGCTGCTGATGGTGATCAGTCGTGCTCGCATTGCGTCATTCCCTGCGTCGGCCCGGTTACCTGATGACTGCATCGCGTCCGGACACCGCAAGGTTACGCCCGGATACCAAGAGGAGCTAAGGGCTCTCTCGAGGTGCCGGATGAGCCTCGACTCGTGTCCCCGGCCGTCACGGTGTCCCGCTGGTCGGCTCCTGCACACCTTCGGCGAGGGCGGCGAGGAGTTGGCGGCGAGACGTCACTCCCAGCTTCCTGAAGACCTTGCTCAGGTGGTATTCCACGGTGGACTTGGTGATGAACAGCCGACCGGCGATCTCGGCGTTGGGCACTCCGGAGCCGGCCTGACGGGCCACCTGGAGTTCCTGATGAGTGAGGCCGAGCCGATTGCGCGGTGAACGGCCCCCATAGGACGGATCCCCGGCAGCTCGACGTTCGGTGCGGGCGCGGGCAGCGAACGCGCCGGCGCCCATCTCGATGAACATCTCGTGGGCTGTCCGCAAGTGCCGTTGGGCGTCGCGCCGACGCTTTCTGCGGCGAAGCCATTCGCCGTACAGCAGGTGTGCTCGGGCGAGTTCGGTGCGTACCTCCGTCGCGGTCAGATGGTCGATCGCCTGCCTGTAGTGGGTCTCGGCGTCCGCGTCCGCGGCCATCAGGGCCGTCGAACGAGCCAGCACACCCAGCGCCCACGGTGTCGACGACGCGGTCGCCCGTTCGGTCAACCGCGTCAACGCCTTTCGAGCTGCGGTGAGATCGCCACTGCGCACGCCCGCCTCGACGACCTCGGACAGCACCCGATTCCCGAACCCGGGTGGGTCGTCCTCGACGATCTCCGAGGCCCAGCGGAGCGCTTCCGGATAACGCCCCAGCCCCACTTCCAGCACCGTCAGACCCATCAGTGCGAAGATCTCGAGAATTCGGGCACCCTTCTGCCTGCCCCAGTCGGCGGTCAACGACGCCACCGCCCGGCTCTCACTCTCCCGCCCCTGCCACGCACGCACCTCCAACAACACCCCGGTCGTCGCCGGTGGTGGTACCCCGATCAGAGCCGAGATCTCGGAGGCTTCCCCATAGCTGTTCTCGGCCTCGGTCATGTGCCCGGCCCAGGCTTGACTCACCGCGAGTCCGGCCAGGGTGATGCGCATCGCGCCAAGGGCGCCGTGGCGGCGTTCGATGGCCTGAGCCCGTTCGAACATCGCGCGACGACCCTTCTCGTCCCACACATCGTCGGCGGCGAACCAGCCCAAGATCGTCGAGGGGATGTCGACGTCCGCGGCGGTCTCGTCGGTGAACATCGATGCCACAGCGCCTTTCAGGAGCGGTACCGCGTCGGCATAACTGCGGACGATGCGGGTGGCGAAACCGTCCAGAAGCAGATCCTTGGTGCTGGGCGAAGACCCGCCGGCCCGCACCGTGTCCAGCGCTGCGTGGGCGACCTCCTCCACCGTGACGTCCACGGTGTACTGGCGGGCCACCACAGCTGCCTGCATGGCGTCGAAGAGGATCTGGCGCCGAACCGACACGTCGGTCACATCGACTCGACTCGCGGCGTCCAGCAGAATCGCCGGCGCATCCTTGTGCCGCGAGAAGAAGACCGCGATCGAGGCGCGCATGCGTTGCACGGAGACGTGCATGCCGGCGTCATCGAGCCCTGGCGTGGCGAGATCCAGGATCGCCTCCGCCAGCAGACCATCACCGGCCATGACATGTGCCTGTGCCGCGGCCAGGTGTCGAAGTGCTCGGTCCCCGGAACCTGGAGACAGCTCAGCGGCACGGGTCAGGAACGCAGCCTGCATCGAGTAGCCGCCCCTGCGCTTGGCGCGCGCCGCCGAAGCCTCCAGGGCGGCGGCGATCGACTCGTCCGGAGCCGTGACGGCAGAAGCGCGGTGCCAGGCGGCCTGGTCGGCTCGACCCGCACCGTCAGCCGCCTGAGCGAGCGCAGCGTGCACCCGACGCCGCTCGTCGAGCGTGGCGCCACCGTAGACCGCGGAACGAATGAGCGGATGCCGGAACGCAATTCGCGGCTCGAAGGAGACGACTCCCTGGTGGACGGCGGGGCTGACCGCTTCGGTTTCGACCCCGAGCAGTTCGGCCGCTCGCCACATCGTCGTGGGTTCGTCGTCGGACGACGCCGCGGCGACGAGGAGGGTCGTCCTCGCATCCGGAGGCATCGTGGCGACCTGCGCGAGGAAGTGGCGTTCGACCCAACGTCCGACGGGGAGGCGTGGGGGCAAGTGGCGTCGTCCCGCCAACTGGTCGGCGGTGAGTCCTGCCACCGTCTCCAGCATCGCCAGCGGGTTACCGCCGGTTTCGCTGATCACCCGCGCCGAGACTCGCGGATCGAGCACCCCGGGGACGGCGCAATCGAGAATCGCGTGCGCTGACTCCGAATCCAAGGGATCGACATGCCGGGTCGGCAAGCCGGCCAGGGCGGTCAAGTCCCCAGAGTGCTCGCGAGCGCTGAAGACCAACCCGATGGGGTCGACGTACAGGTGTCGCGAAACGAACCCCAGCACCGCCAGGGACTCGGGGTCCAGCCATTGCGCATCGTCGATCAGACAGAGCACGGGGCGTTCCGTCGCGAGATCGGACAGGAACGCCAGCGCCCCCAGACTCACCATCAAGCGATTGGGTGTCGGGCCGTCCTGGAAGCCGAAGGTCACCTCGAGTGCCCGGCGATGCGGACCGGACAGACACTCCAGCCGCTCCAGGTGGGGAGCCATGAGCCGGTGCAGTGCAGCGAAGCCCAGCCGTAACTCCGACTGGGCGCCGGTGATCCACAGCGTGGTCATCCCGTCTGCCGAGTCCCGGAGGTACTGCAACAAACGGGTTTTACCGACACCGGCCTCCCCGGCGAACACCAACGAATCACTGCGTCCGCCACGGACGCTGGCGGCGACGGCGTCCAGCACCGCACATTCCCGGCGCCGGCCGATCAGAGTGCCACCCGCGGGCAACTCGTCGTTGATCATCCGCCTCGCTCTCTGCTCGACGAACCAGGCGGTGCATACGAGTTGAGGCAGACCGCGTGACGGACGTACTGGGGTGGTGCCGGACAACTGGACATGACACCCACCGATCGGATCACGTGCGCCTGTTCCTCGTGATACCCCGTCGTCGACGAAGTAGGCGATCTCCGCTGGTGCCAAGGCTCCCTTCCCGGCAGCCAGGGAACCACTGGGGTTCAGCCCGGATTCGGTTTCGCCGGGGTTCGTGTTCGGCTCGATGCGTCGGCTGCACCGCCGCGCCCACGCCATTCCCGCCACCGTCCGGCCCACCGACTCCGTGGCGGCAGAACCTGTACAGAGGAGCTCCATGAGCGCGTTCTCCACCCGGTACAACACAGCGAAGATCGACGGACTCGACGTGTTCTACCGCGAGGCCGGTGACCCGCACAATCCGACATTGCTACTGCTGCATGGCTTCCCGTCGAGTTCCCACATGTTCCGCAACCTGATCGCCTCTCTCGCCGACGACTACCACCTCGTTGCACCGGATCACATCGGCTTCGGCCGCTCCGCGATGCCGACGACCACCCAGTTCACCTACAGTTTCGATCGGCTCACCGAGATCACCGAAGGTTTGATCACCCACCTCGCGCTCGACCGGTTCGCTCTCTACATTCACGACTACGGCGCCCCGATCGGCCTGCGGATCGCCAGCCGCCGCCCGGAGCGGATCACCGCCCTCATCACGCAGAGCGGCAACGCGTACCTGGAGGGCTTCACGCCGTTCTGGGACATCCTGTTCGCGCACGCCAAGGACCGCGCCGCGAACGAAGACGGTGTCCGCGAGAAGTTCACACCCGAGACCACGTATTGGCAGTACACCCACGGCGTACCAGCCGATCGCCTCGACAGGATCGCCCCCGAGACCTGGCAGCTCGATCAACTCGGTCTGGATCGCAAAGACAACGACGCCATCCAGCTGCAGCTGTTCTGGGACTACCAATTCAACCTCGACAGCTACCCCGAGTTCCAGGAGTATTTCCGGACCCATCAACCGCCGCTGCTGGTCACCTGGGGCAAGAACGACGAGATCTTCGGCGCCCCCGGCGCCGAGGCATTTCGCCGTGACTTCCCGAACGGCGAGTTCCACTTGCTCGACGCCGGCCACTTCGCCCTGGAAACCCACGGCGAGGAGATCAGCGGATACATCCGCGACTTCCTGCCCCGAGCGCTGAGCGCCGCGAAGAACTGATCCGGGTACAGACCCGGTGACGGAACGCGCCGAGAACCTCGGTCACGCCAGCGGGGTGGCCGAGTATGCGCTCGACGGCGACAACGCCAGCCGACTGTGGCACGAGGCGGCCAGCCTGACCGCGACGGGATGACCTGACACGAACAGGCAGTCTGCGCTGCCCTGATAAGTGGAGCTATGGGGAATCGAACCCCAGACCTACTCGATGCGAACGAGTCGCGCTACCAACTGCGCCATAGCCCCTGATACCGGTAGCAGGCTACCAGCCGCCGATCGCCGGCCGAAATCGCCTGGCCTACTGGCCCGCCGCGCGCGGCAGGTCGTAGTGACGGGCGAAGGCGACGTACTCGAGGTGCTCGAACTCAGGGTCCTCGTCGTCGATCTCGAGCACCGCGGCACCGGGTCGGCGCAACCGGGCGGGAACGACGTCGAACTCCTGATCGCTGGTGTTCTCGACGCCGAGGCGCGATCGCGCGAGCCGCTGCGCCCGGCGACGTCGGACCTGCTCCTCGATGCGCGTCTGGCGCCGCAGGTAGGCCAGGTAGAGCAGCGTGATGGCAGCGACCGAACCGCAGGCCCACCACATCGTCGTCGACCAGGTCAACGCCGCCACCGCGCCGGCCATGATCAGCACCGCCATGACCGCGAGCGTGCGCGCCCGGAATCGGTACTTGCGGGCGGTCACCGCCGCGGCGGTGGCGGAATCGTGCCGGCGGCGACGGTTCAGGGAATCCGTACTGCGCAGCTCGGGCTCCGACTCCTCCAGCCCGGACGAGTCGTCGACGTACTCGTACTCATCGTCGAGGCCGGCTTCATCGTCCAGACCGGCGTCTTCGAGGCCGGCGTCCTCGTCGGGGTCCTCGAGAGCGGCGGCTTGCACGTCCGCGACATGCTCGATGTCGTCGATGTCGTCGATCTCGTCGGGGGCCCGCTCCTCGACGGCCTGGTCGCCGGTTCCCAGCGCGGCGTTCTTCCCGGCGCCGACGTCCTCGACGACGTCGACATCCAGGTAATCCGGCTCGTCGCGCGTGTCGGCGGCCACCATCACCACCGAGCGGCCGGGAGCATCGGCGGCCTCGTCGGCGGCGGCGCCGTCATCGGCCGGCCGCCAGTCCGGGTCGCTGCGGTGCCCGGCCGCCGGTCCACCGCGCCTGCGCAACCGCGCCCCGGCGCCACTGTTGAGCACCCGGGTGGCCAGCGCGACATCGCTGGTGCGCCGCACCGCGTCGCGCTTGCTGATCAGCATCGGCACCAGCACGAACAGCCAGAGCACGACAAGGGAGATCCAGAGGAGAGATTGGGGGATGCTTGGCATGGCGCCTGCTCCTTTCCCCATCAGGCTAGGTCTGTCCGACCAGCGCATCCGTGAGCGGCGCGCCGAAACAATTACACACCTGTAATTCGCTGGAGTAAAGCACCATCAGTAACACGTGTCACATCAGCCACAGCGGCCGGCGGGTGGGGACTCAGGTCCAGGACGCGTGGCCGGCACGCACCAGTGCCGAGGTCACCGACCCGTTGAGTTCCTCGATGGTCAGCCCCACCAGCAGGTGATCGCGCCACGCACCGTCGACCTCGAGGTAGCGCTTCAGCAACCCCTCTTCACGGAACCCGGCCTTTGCCAGCACGGCGCGGCTCGGCGCATTCTCCGGGCGCACGGTGGCCTCGACGCGGTGCAGCATCACCGGCCCGAAGCAGTGGTCGAGGCCGAGAGCCAGGGCCCCGGTGGCAATGCCGCCACCGGTGCGCTCACTGGCCACCCAGTAACCGATCCACGCCGATCGCAGGGCACCGTGGGTGACGTTGCCGATGGTGAGCTGGCCGGCGAACTGACCGTCGAGCTCGATCACATACGGCAGCATCCGACCCTTGCGCGCCTCAGCCCGCAATCCGGAACACACCGAGGGCCATGCCGAAACAGAATGGCGCAGTTGCCAATCCAATTCTGTCGAGGGCTCCCACGGTTCGAGGTGATTGCGATCGCTCAGCCGGATCCGGCTCCACTGCGCGGCGTCGCGCAGCCGGACCGGACGCAACCGCACCAGCCCGGCCGCCACCCGCAGCGGCCCGACGGCCTGCGGCCAGCCCGGATGCTGAGACCGGGAACCCAGGAGATTCATCACGGCGCGACGGGCCGGCTCTCAGCCACGCTGCGCCAGGAACGCGACGTCCACGATCTCGCCGGTGCGGATCTGCTCCGCGTCGCTGGGAACGATGACCAGGCAGTTTGCCTCGGCGAGCGTGGCGAGCAGATGTGACGACGCGCCGGGCGCCCCGCCGAGGGCCTGCACGAGGTACTCGCCGGTGTCCTGATCGCGCATCAGCTGCCCCCGCAGGTAGCCCTTCCGGCCCAGCACCGACGAGATCGGCGACAGGGCGCGGGCCTGCACGACGCGGCGCATGGGTTGTCGCTTACCCAACGACAACCGCAGCAGCGGGCGCACCATCACCTCGAAGACCACCAGCGCGCTGACCGGATTGGCGGGCAACAGGAACACCGGGACCCCGTCGGCGCCGAGCTGACC
>Ga0247757_10000599_pt1 | contig 29217 bp, 28 predicted proteins | sample UWRJL126311R4_FD_180929 | JGI IMG/M metagenome (GOLD analysis project Ga0247757, IMG submission 180929) | Plant litter microbial communities from Arlington Agricultural Research Station in Wisconsin, United States - UWRJ-L126-311R-4 | ecosystem: Environmental > Terrestrial > Plant litter >... | reverse complement strand
GCTCACCGACGCCGGCCGCGCCCTGGTGATGCGGGCCGACGAAGTGTTCGCTGCATTGGACCGGGCGCAGGCCGACATGGCCGCCCACCGCGACACGCCACTGGGTACCGTTCGGGTGTCGATGTTCCCCTCCGGGGCGGCGATGCTGTTGCCGGGCTTGATCACGCGGGCTGCCGCCATCGGTCTGGAGATCGTGGGCCGCGACGTCGATCAGCCCGCCGCCGCCGCGCCCGCCCAACTGGCCGACTTCGACGTCGTCGTCGTGCACCGTGACGAACGCGATGCCACGCCGTGGGGTCCCCGCATCGATGCAACTCCCCTACTGCGGGAACCTCTCGACATCCTGCTACCGCCGCGCCATGGGTTGTCCGATCGCAAGCGGATATCCCTGCACGATTTGGCCAACGAGCGTTGGATCGGCGTCGAGGGCGGCCTCATGGTCGACGACGTACTGCGTTCACTGGCCACGATGTCCGGTGTTCAGCCGCAAATCGTGCAGCGTGTCAATGATTTCCGGGTGGCCGAGGAACTCGTCATGGCGGGTGTGGGAATCGCTTTGCTGCCGCGCTACGTCCTCACCGCGCGTGATCTGATCCGAAAGCCCCTGCAGGGAATGCGCATCGCCCGCCACATCGAGGCAGTCACCCGCGCCGGAGCCACTGCCCGGCCCGCCCTCAACGCAGTCATCGGCATCCTCGAATCCATCGCTCAGGAGATGGTCGAGCAACACGATCAACGTATTCGTCGCGCGACAAAATAAGCATGTCGGCGGGCTTACGTATGTCAACGTATTGGTGGCAGGGTTGTTGACCCTCGCCTGCGCTCAGATCCCTGAGATACGACAGAATTTCGCGAGCCTTGTCGGGATCGAGTCGCCAGACTACAAGTGTGTCCTCCAACTGGATGTCGGCTTGGTGTTGCACGATCACGATCTGATGCGTCGTTCCGTTGTGTTCGAGTTCAGCAGAGCCGTGTGCTTCCGCAGACTGTAGCTCTCGAGCGAATTCGTTGACCCCAGCACGGTCCATTGCTAGAAGGACCACGTCGTCGCCGTAGTAGAACGCGGGTGCGAACTCAGCCCGGATGAGCGTCATAAACTCATGTTAATTGTCCGTACGAACAGCAACATCCGGTTTCCGTGCTAACTGCGTTATGTCGACATCAGCGCCTCGTAAAGCGGTACGTCACCCCGGAAGACTCTCTGTCAGAAAGTGATTCACATACCAGACGGATCGCTTGCTGCGGCCGAGTGATCTGCCACGATGTACAGCCCCGCGATGGTTCCATCGTCCCGGATGGCAACACGAACGACGGAATCGCCACCTTCGAAGATGAGAGGCGCATTGTCGATCTCCGCTCCTGGATCCACTCGAATGTGTTCGCGTCCTGGCAAGGTCCCCTCGATGACTGCTCCCCGCAGGACTGTCAGGTCGCCACCTCCATTGCGGGCGTCACCGCTGCACCGGCCATGGAGCTTGGCCTTGCCTCCCGGCTCGACAACCAGGCTTTCCGTCGTACCGACCTGCACGCGAATGCCAGAAACCACCGTCGACATGGTTGCCACGGTACTGCGCGCCCGCGCCAGCTGTCGCGGTGATATGGCGTGGGTTGTCAATCATTGTGCCGCGGCTGTCTAGTCCGGATTGATGCGGGCGTGCAGGTGCATGTCGTGCCACCCGTCGGCGTGCAGCAGCGCGCTCTTCTTGGTTCCTTCTAGGTCGAAACCGGCTCTGCGGGCAACCGAGCAGGATGCCGAATTCGATGTCGAGTGGTGGATGATCAGGCGGTGGAATCCGACGTCGAATGACCATGCTGTCAAAAGGTTTACCGCTCGCACAGCGACGCCTCGGCCTCGAACTTCTGAACGAACCCAGTACCCGATCTCGGCTTCCCCATCGTGGAGATTCATGGGGTTGAGCGACACGCGACCCAACAGTTCATCGGCAGTCGAAATAATCGCCCAGTTGCCTCGAGTTTCGGCACGCCAGTCCCTGGCGTATTCGGCGATGAGCATTTCCGCTTCAGCGTTGGACGAGATCGTCCGCGTGTGCCAGAACTGGATCGCAGGGTCTTGGAATGCTTCCTCGAGGCGTGAACTGTCTTCGCTCAGCCACGGACGCAGGACCAAGTCTGGGCAGCCGTTCAGTCGAGGTTGGGGCCTGCTTCCGATCGACCCGGAAGCAATAACCGGAGGTACAGTTTTGGGCATCTGCAGAGTCTCCCACCGGGCATTCAGCAATGATCCACGTGAGCCGCATCAATCTCAAGGTGGTGGGCCGCAACCCGGAGCGTTCAATCGACGAATCGCCGACACCATGGCGACTCAACCTCTGTAACACTGACCTGATGGAGGCAGACCACACGCTGTTTGAAGCAGCGGCTGATCAGCTGCGTCGTCGATGGCCTGATGCGCCCGCAGGAGTCGCGGCAGCGGCTTACTTGTCTGACGGGTCTGTCCTCACTGGTGTAGCGCTGGACAACTTCAACCCTGCGATGAGCCTTTGTGCCGAGACGGGCCCGATTTGTGAAGCATATTCGTTGGGGCAGAGCATCGTTGCGTCGATCTGCGTGCTGCGCGAGCGGGACAGGGAGGGTCTGATCGTCTTGGCCCCATGCGGGGCGTGTCAGGAGCGACTCGCTTTGTGGGGTCCGAGGGTCGAGGTCGGCGTCAGCGACCCTGAGCGCTCGAGAGGTTGGTCGAGTCGATCGCTTGTCGAACTGAACCCCTATTACTGGGCGTCCGTCTTCGCCGAGGACGATGTGTGGCCGTCCGCAACTCAACACGGTGGCTGAAACGTTCGCGCCGTGCCTGATTCACGCTGTGATCATGTGCTGTCGCCGCTGGCGGCATCGCGATTGAGTATGAAGAGACCTGAAATCGTCCGATCGTCGCGAAAGGTGATGCGAGCGACGAAATCACCGGCTTCGAACGCCAGCGGTGTGTTGGTGATGGTGAAGTCGCCGGCGCGTGCGGCCTCCGTGTCGCCGTAGCTTTCGAAGTCGCCGGCCATACCCGCGAGATAGGCCCACGCTTCGGCGAGACCCTCCTCGGTGAGCCCGGCGCGCATCGTCTCGTCGAAGCGCTCGGTGATATCGGCCCACCGGCCGTGGGCGTGATCCTCGATGACGGCACGGGCCAACTCGACCGCTTCGGGAAGCGGACTGGTGTTCATGACTTCTCCATTTCGAGGATCGATGGGCTTGCCGAATCTCTGAAATGCGGCTTGGCGTGAAATGCCAAGCGCCTGACCAATTTCCTGCCATGTACGACCAGCCGCCCGAGCCTCCTCGACAGAGGCCGCCAACAACGCCTCGGCTCCACTCCGAATCTGGTGCGCTGCGAGCACCAGATCGATCGGATCGTGGTCGCCGCTGAGGACGGGGGCGGCGAGAATTTGGGCGAGTTGGCGATGAAGCTGCTGACCCGCCTGCATGAACGAACCGGACACGTGTAAACGATAAGTTGACATCGGCGAGTCTGTCAAGATCTCAATGACGAAAGCGTGTGCCTGCGCCATCGAACGGGCGCGCGTCGATTCTGCGCGCACCTGTGAAGCGATAGGAGGCCTTCAACGTTGATCAATCTGGGTCTCGCCGACGACGGTTGAGCGCCGTATTCACAGGAGAGGTGCAGAAGATGGCAGGCGAGTTGACCGTGGGTCTGGTGTTGGCGCTCGGTGCCGAACCCATGACGCAATACGTCGACGATTCCCACCGGGCCGCCGACCTGGGTTTCGGGGTGATCGAGCTGCCCGATCACCTTGGAATGGTCGCGCCGCTTCCCACCCTGGCGGCCATCGCAACGGCGGTGCCCGGTGTTCAGGTGACCAATTACGTTCTGAATGCGTCGTTCTACCGGCCCCACCTGCTGGCCCGCGACATCGCCGCGGTCCACCAGCTCAGCGGCGGGCGCTTCATCACCTCTCTGGGCACGGGTTACGCCGAAGAGGAGTTCGTGACCGCCGGAATCCCGTTCCCCACCGCGGGCCAACGCGTTCGCGCCGTCACCAGTACCGCCCTGGCCATCAAGGACATCCTCGCCGACCCGGCCTTCGTCGCAGCATCCGATCTACCGACACCACCGACGCGAATCGCCGGTAAAGGAGATCGTCTCCTTGCTGCCGCAGCCGAGTACGCCGACATGGTGCTCATCGACCCGGTCATCACCGAGTCGAGCCTCGCCGAACGCATTGACTACACGCGGGCACAGGCCGGCGACCGCGCTGATGACATCACGTTCTGCTTCTCCTTCACCCAGATCGCGTTGGACGACGCACCCAACCTCGACATGATGCGCATGCGGCTGCCGGACCTGTCAGACGCAGAGATTCAGTCGTTGCCCACCGTGCTCTCCGGCACGATCGATCAGGTCGGAGAAAAGATCCGGCGTGTGCGCCAGCTGGGCATCGATTACGTGAGCTTCATTCGCTTCCCCGGCGTCGACTGGGAAACGCTCGAACAGATCATCAAGGTTGTGCTGCAGAACAGTTGAGGCCCCACCGTCGGCGTGAGACCAGAACCTTCGGCAGAACGCGTTTCGATCAGGCCTCGGGGATGTCGCGGCCGTACTTCTCGCGGGTGACGTCCTCGGGTTCCGGGCCGCCGCGGACGCCAGTGTTCAATCCGTCGATGGCCGCGAGTTGCGCTGCGGTGAGGTCGAAATCGAAGACGTCGAAGTTCTCCGCGATCCGTGACGGCGTCACCGATTTCGGAATGACCTGGCGACCCTGCTGGATGTGCCAGCGCAGCATCACCTGTGCAGGTGTCTTGTCGTGCGCGGCCGCGATCTCACCGATGGCCGGGTCCTCCAGAGTCGAGGTGTGCGGACCTTCGCGGTAGAAGGTGATGCCACCGATGGGCGCCCACGCCTGACTGAGAATCCCGTGTTCGGCGTCTGCGGCGAGCGCCTCAGGCTGCTTGAAGTAGGGATGGACCTCGATCTGATTGATCGCGGGCACGACCTCGGTCTCCGCCAGCAGCCGGTCGAGATGCTTCGGCATGAAATTCGAGACGCCGATCGCGCGCACCCTGCCGTCGGCGTACAGCTTCTCCAGTGCTCTGTATGCGCCGACGGTCAGGTCGAACTCCCCCGGGAGTGCCTGGTGCAGGATCAACAGGTCGAGCGTCTGGACGCCGAGCTTGCCGACAGACTTGTCGAAGGCGTGCAGGGTGGCGTCGTAACCGAAGTCAGAGATCCAGATCTTCGTTTCGATGAACACGTCGTCGCGCGGCAGCCCAGATTGCTTGATGGCCCTGCCGACCTCCCGCTCGTTGCCGTAAGCCGCAGCGGTGTCGATGTGACGGTAGCCGATGTGCAGCGCGGCCTCGACCGCCGTCACCGTCTCGTCCGGCGGGGTCTGGAAGACCCCGTAACCGATGGCCGGGATCGTGACGCCGTTGTTCAGGGTGAAATCGGGAATGCTCATGAATCCGAACGTAGGCTCCGATGTCGGCAAGCGGGAGGGCCTGCGGGAACAGGCACCGTCAGTACCTCCCAGCCGGCGAGGGTCGCGCCTACCGTGGAGTTCATGACCGGCATGGACGTACCCAGCGAGATTCGCGAATTTCTGAGTTCGCGGCGTGCTCGCCTCAGCCCCGAGCAGGCGGGTCTGCCGGCCTACGGCGGCAACCGCCGGGTCAAGGGGTTGCGTCGCGAGGAGGTCGCGATGCTGGCCGGCGTGTCCGTCGATTACTACGTGCGCATGGAGCGAGGCAACCTGTCAGGCGCTTCGGAGACCGTGCTCGACGCACTGGCCTCGGCGCTGCGACTCGACGAGGCCGAGCGAGAACACCTGTTTTCGCTCGCGCGGGAGTCCGGACCGCGCGGCAGCCGCAGACGCAGGACCAACGGAACCCTGCGGCCGGCGTTGCGACAGGTACTCGACGCCATCGCCGACGCTCCGGCGTGGATCCGCAACGGCCGTCACGACGTACTCGCGATGAACCAGCTCGCTCGCGCGCTCTACTCCCCCGTCCTCGCCGACCCGCGACGTCCGGCCAACACCACCCGCTTCGTCTACCTCCATCCCGGGGAGGCTGAGCGGTTTTTCGTCGACTACGACCAGATCACCCGCGACGCAGCCGCGATGCTGCGCCTCGAAGCAGGCAACAACCCGCACGACGAGCAGTTGATCGCGTTGGTCGGTGAACTATCCACCCGCAGCGAGCTCTTCCGACAGCGATGGGCATCCCAGGATGTACGCTTCCACCGCTCCGGACGCAAACGCCTCAACCACCCGGTGGTCGGTCAACTCGATCTCGATTTCGAGGCCATGCCGCTGCCGTCAGAACCTGGACTGCAGCTGAACATCTACACCGCAGCCGCAGGCACTCCCACCGCTGACGGGCTCAAGCTGCTCGCCTCCTGGGCTGCAAGCCAGGAGAATCTGCCGTCGGAAATGGCGGCCCGAGCCTGAGAGGTACTCCCGGTACCTGGAACGACAGTTACTGCCAGACGCGACGATTCAGGCGTTGGCTGGACGTCACCGAACGACGAGTACCACCAGCCCGACGAAGTTGACCCATCACGACCAGCACGACCGAACACCGTGATGACGGCGAACTCTTGACCGCACCATCACGACAATGGCCACAGGACTACCCACCCGGCGAGCAACCGGCTGAGAGAAGGACATCGACATGAAGCATGCACAACTGGGCAACCTCGAGGTCTCCCGAATCGGCCTGGGAGCCATGGGTATGTCCCACGGCTACACCGGCGCCGGTTCCGACGATGAAGAGTCGATCCGCACGATCCACCGCGCCCTCGATCTCGGTGTCACATTCATCGACACCGCCGAGATCTACGGCCCGTACATCAACGAGGAGCTCGTCGGGCGCGCCATCAAGGGCCGCCGGGACGAGGTGGTTCTGGCCACCAAGTTCGGCCTCGTCGCCCACGCCGGCGCGGGTCCGTGGAACCTCGACAGCAGCCCCGCCAACATCCGCACCGCTGTCGAAGGCTCGCTGCGCAGACTCGGTACCGATCACATCGACCTGTACTACCAACACCGCGTCGACCCCAGAACTCCGATCGAAGACACCATCGGCGGCGTGGCCGATCTCATCAAAGAAGGCAAAGTACGCCACATCGGATTGTCCGAGGCTTGGATCGACACCATCCGCCGCGCCCACGCCGTGCATCCCATCGCGGCACTGCAATCGGAGTACTCGTTGTGGACCCGCGACCAGGATGAGGTGCTTCCGCTCCTGCGCGAGCTCGGCATCGGCCTCGTCCCCTACTCCCCTCTCGGCAAGGGCTTCCTGACCGGCACCATTCGTTCGACCGACCACTTCGCCCCCAACGACTTTCGCGCCAACAATCCGCGCTTCACCGGAGAGAATTTCGACCGCAACCTCGCGATCGCCGACGAAGTCACAGCAGTCGCCGACGAAGCGGGTGCCACGCCCGCACAGGTCGCCATCGCGTGGCTGCTGGCGAAAGGTACTGACATCGCGCCGATTCCGGGAACCCGGCGGGTCGTCCGACTCGAGGAGAACGTTGCCGCGGACGAAGTGGTGCGCAGCGAGCGCGCTTGGACGATCTCACTCCAGCAGCCGGTGGTCACCACACCGATGAGCAGATGCAGATGATCGAACGGTGACAGTCGAGGCTCTCGACATCTACTACATGCTGTCGTAGTTTCGGATGATGAGGGTCGGAATCGTCGGTGGTGGTTTTGCGGGGTTGGCTGCGGCGATCATGTTCCTCCGCAGCGGCCATGAAGTCCGGTTGTTCGAAAAGGCGTCGGGTCCCGCCCCGACTGGCGGCGCGATCTCCCTCGCTACGAACGCGCTGACCTGCCTGTCGATTCTCGGTGTTCGCGAACACGTTGTGACCGAGCCGTGGTCGCACACGGCGGCCGCCGTACGCACGCCGACGGGACGTGTGCTGGTTCGCCGGACGCTGTCCGAGCTCACCGGAGGTGTGCAGTACGCGGCCGTGCCCAGGCGCCAGCTGCTCGGCTGGCTGGCCGAAAGAGTTCCGCAGGAGTGCCTCCAATACAACAGCGCCGTGAATCACGTCCGTGCCGACGGCGTGCTCACCGTGGGCCGAACCGCGCAACATTTCGATCTCGTCGTTGCCGCCGACGGCGTGCGTGGAGTCTGTCGGGCATCCCTGTGGCCGGAGGCGCCTCCGGTGCGATCCACCGGCATACGGGGCTGGTCTTGGATCGCGGAGGACATGCTCTCGACCGGATTCGGTCCAATCTGGGGACGAACCACCGATTTCGGGGTGCTTCCACTTCACGACGGGCGGACCTACGTCTACGGCGGCACGTCCCGGCTGGGCGCACGACTCTCCGATTACCGATCCTGGCCAGATCCCCTGCCAGGCCTCATCGAGGTCGCCCAGTCCAGCCACGTCTCCACACCCGAGATCTTCGAGGCTCGGCCACCCCGTCATCTCGCGCGCGGCAGGGTGGTGCTGATCGGTGACGCGGCCCACCCCATGCGCCCCACCTTCGGGCAGGGGGCTGCACTCGCGATGGAGGATGCCATCACCCTGGCTCGCGAGGGTGTGGCCGGATTGTCGATCCGTCGGACGCGACTGCTGGCCCTCTACGCCGCGTCAAAGGCCGGCTCGTACTTCGCAACGCCGAGACTCCGCGCGGCGGAAGCGGCGCGCAACATGTCACTAACCCTGATGCCCGACCCGCTCTTCAGTTCGATGGCAGGCTCCCTGAGCCATTGGCGCGGACGTTCGTCATACGCTGATTGAGCTCAGCACCAACAGTTTTCGATCGACGATGCTACTGCCGGAGCAACGGCGCGCTGCGGAAACTCCACATGCCGATCGAGCTGAATGCGTCACGGTAAATGGAACGAAGCTCGTCAGAACTTGCGGTGGCGAGCTCAGCCAGAGGCTTGTCTGCGCTTCCACTACCCGCGAAAACGTAGCCCTTTCCCAGAGTGTCTGCGGCTGCGAGTTGAAACACCGTCAACGCGCGGCGAATATGACTGGCCGAACTGATGAGCAGCGCATGTGTCGCCCGCAAGCTCGCCAACACTTCCACGCCGTACGAAGCGTTCTCGACCGTGGTTCGAGCGAAGTTCTCGTCGTGGATGCGGTCAGCGGCAACGCCGTTGTTCACCAACCATTCCTTCATCGACTCTCCTTCGGTGCGACCTGACTGCTCCACACCCCCGGTGACGATGATCGGTGCAGTCGGCCAGCGTTGCGCCGCGGCTTTCGTCTGCTCGAGCCGGTCGATCAAGATGTCATCCATCGACCCGTCCTCATGTAGCGCGTAACCCAGGGTGACGATGGCAAGTCCTGGCTCCGGCAGCTCCGGGAGGGTGTCGGTCAGCGGGGTCGCGACCTTCTGATCGATCGTGGCGAACATGGCGTCCAGTTGCTCGACGCGCGCTGGGTCCAGCGTGCGGAGCTGCGTCATGTATTTGTTCGTGTCAGCATCACGCCCGAGATAGCGAGACCATCCGGCCAGATACGACAGCGCGTCGACATCATTCGGTGCCGTTTCGAGTGCTGTGTTGTACAGCGCGATAGCAGCGTCGACATCCTTGCGGGCAATCTGCGCCGATGCGGCACTGAAGACGAGATCGTTCCGATAGGGAGCGATCTCATGGGCTTGCATCAAACGGTCGGATACCACCTGCATGTTGTCGGCCGTCTTGTCCGTGCTGCCGGCCGATGACGTCCGCACCGGTGAATCGAACGCCTCGTCCGCCTCGTCGAGAAGTTTCTCGACTCGTTCATGTGCGCTTCCCGGTCCGGCCTCCGCACTCGTCGACGGGGCCGCGGCAGCCGGGTTTTCGTCATGCTCCTTGGTGCACGCGGAACCACCGAGAGCGACAGCGACTGCGACGGAGATGCTCATAGCTCGGCGTGCGCTTGAACGATTCATCGAGTGCGGTCCCTCTTCCGGTTTCGGACGTACACGAATATTGGTCAACGGGTCAGGCCAAGGGTACTGAGCGGTGGTTGGAGTGACCAAGCTGCTGCTGATCGAGACATCCGAGGGCCCTCACGCGCGGTGGCTGCTGGTCTGTCGGATCGTCCTGGTGAAGCGGCGGCAGACATGGACCCGAGCAAATTGCTTCCGCAGCTGGGGTTCGTCGGCCAGGTCTGCGTGCAGGAAGGCGGACATCAGGTCAAGGCCGGGGCGCGTGCGCTCCACTGCGCGGGCGGGCTCACCGAGGTCGCTGCTGCGATCGGCGAAGACATGGAGGTAATGATCCGACTCGGTGAACCCCATTGCGCGATACCAACGCAACGTGGTGGAGTCATCCCGGGTCCACGCCGAGAGTGCGACGAGATCAAGGGCGTGTCCTCTCCCGGTGGCGCCGTCGAGCAACATGCTGGCGACACCGCGGCGTTGGTGGTCGGGATGCACGGCCACGGTCTCGATGGTTCCCTCCGTGTTGTTGACGGCGACATCCATCAAGCCCACCACGATGCCGCGTGCGGAAATCGCGACGAGCTCGAACCCGGGAGCCTCGATGTGGGGTTTGGACGTTGCGACATCGTCGAAGTACGCAGTGGTCAGAAACGAGAGGACTCGGCAGCGTAGCCACGACGGCTCGTCGCTGCTGACGTACTCGCGAACGGTGTATTCCGCGGTGCGGGTCACCAGGCCATTGTGGATCGCGCTCCCGTACCTCGGGAAGCTCTGACAGCGACCCGTTCTCTCCCGGGCTCAGCGACGCCCCGCCCTGACGTCGTGAAAGACGATGTCCTCGAAGAGAAGCGGCGCCGAGGACACACGCAGCCCTCAGCGCCAGCCCAGCTCCGGCGCGAGGTGCGTCAGCACGCTCTCGATCACATGCGCGTTGTAGTCGACGCCGAGCTGGTTGGGGACCGTCAACAGCAGGGTGTCGGCCGAGGCGACAGCCTCGTCCTGGGCCAGTTGAGCGACCAGCTTGTCTGGCTCTCCCGCGTAGGTCTTGCCGAAACGGGCGTTGTTTCCGTCGAGGAAGCCGACTTGGTCGATGCTGTCACGGTCGCGCCAGAACAACTGCTTGTCGAGCTCGCTGACGATCGGGAAGATGCTGCGGCTCACCGAGACGCGTGGCTCGCGCTCGTGGCCTGCCTCAGTCCAGGCGTCGCGGAAGCGCTGAATCTGCTCGGCCTGCAGTTGGTGGAACGGCACGCCGGTGTCCTCGGCGAGGAGCGTGGAGCTCATCAGGTTCAAGCCCTGTTGCGCCGTCCACTCGGCGGTGGCGCGGCTACCGGCGCCCCACCAGATCCGGTCACGCAGGCCAGGCGCATGTGGTTCTATCCGCAGCAGGCCGGGTGGGTTGGCGAACATCGGGCGCGGGTTGGGTCGCGCGAAACCCTCCCCCTTCAATACCTCGAGGAAGACCCGCGTGTGTTCACGTGCCATATCCCCGCCGTCGGCGTCGTCTTCGCCCGGCTCGTACCCGAAATAACGGTAGCCCTGAATCACCTGCTCGGAAGATCCGCGACTGATGCCGAGCTGGAGCCTGCCGCCGGAAATCAGGTCCGCGGCACCCGCGTCCTCGGCCATGTAGAGCGGGTTCTCGTAGCGCATGTCGATCACCCCGGTGCCGATCTCGATGCGGTGGGTTCTGGCGGCGGCCGCCGAGAGAAGCGGAAACGGCGAACCGAGCTGGCGAGCGAAGTGGTGCACGCGGAAGTAGGCGCCGTCGGCACCCACCTCCTCCGCCGCCACAGCCAGCTCGACCGACTGCAGTAAGGCATCCGCCGCAGAGCGGACCTGGGAATGCGGAGACTCCGACCAGTGCCCGAACGACAGGAAGCCAATCCTCTTCATGAGGCCAACAACCACCTGCCGTCGAAGCCAATTCCCCTGCTCACGCGCCACCGCCGAAGGTCGCGCCTGAGCCAGGAGCTCACGACGTTCTACCCGAACAGCTGTCGCTCGTCGGAGACGTCGTACTCGGCAACAGAGCCGGATCGGATCGCGGCGCCTTGGTCGCTGCTCGGTCCGGCACCCCGAAACGCCTCGACAGCCTCTTGGGACCCCCACTTCTCGTAGATGTTGACCCGGCCGGGGTCGACCAGGTCTGCGCCGATCGTGAAGTCGAGGCAACCCCGCGACGAGCGGGCGGCGCTCACCACGTCGGCGCAATCCGCAAGATAGGCAGCGCGGGCAGCGGGCTCGACCATCAGAAAACCCGCGACGATGACCATGTGGGGCTCCTCAGTGTGGCGACATCCTCGACGTACCGACTTCGGCGGTGCGCGGAAGTCATCGCGAGCGGGCGACAAGATCGCCGGCCCGCGTGCGGAGACTAAGCTGGCCACCGCTCAGACCGCTTCGGTCATCGCGCACGGCGAGACCCACGACACGGAGGAACGTCCGATCACGAAGTCGCAGAGTGCCGACGAACACGGCGGTTGGCTGCCCAAGGCGCCGTCGCCGACCGAGAACCCCCTCATGACCGTCGCCTTCGCGCGCGCCTACGAGAAGGCGGCCACGCGTATCACCGCGCCTGTCTCAGCCGCGGCTCTCGAGCGGCTGGGCCGCATCGATCGCGACATGCAGCTTCTGGACATCGGGGCCGGGACGGGCGCGCTCAGCATCCCGGCGGCCCATACGGGTGCTCACGTCACGGCGATCGACATAGCGCCGGGCATGGTGGAACTGCTCGCCGACCGGCTGACGCCGTTCCCGCGAGCCGAAGTCCGGTTGATGGACGGCCAGGCTCTGGAGTTCGCGGACAACAGTTTCGACGCGGCACTCTCCGTTGTCGGGGTGAGCATTTTTCCGGATTGGCAACGCGGCCTTGCCGAGCAGGTGCGCGTGCTGCGTCCGGGCGGCACCGCAGTCGTGGCAACGTGGGGCACCCTCCCGGGAGGCGGACCCTTCATGATCATGGCGGAAGCGCTGCGCGCAGTTTTTCCTGACGCGCAACCTCCGGCACCACCCGCGGGCTTTCTCGAATTGAGTGACCCCGACGTCATGGTGAGGCGGCTCGCCGACGCCGGCCTGGTCGATGTGACCGTCGACGACATCGAAGCTGTGTGGGAAGGCCCGTCGGGTCCGGCGTACCTGGCTGAACTCGGCGAGTTCCACCCGTTCATCGGTCCTTACGCCGTGTTGGACGACGCGACACGAGCGCGACTCGACGAGGCAATCCTGGAAGCCGTTGACCGGCAAGCACATAACGGCAGGGTCGCCCTCAAGTCGACAGTGACACTGGGAATGGGCACTCGTCCGTGAGTCCGGCCGCGCCATTCGGATCGCAGGCAGGAGAAAGGCCTCCTGCGCACAGCTGACGGGTAGCGGTATGGACACAAAGTGGGATGCAAGTATGGATAACGCAGCGTCCGCCGGCGTATCGTTCGGGCTGCACGCGGGGGCAGTGCTGGGGGCGCCAACCCCTGAAGGGGGCTGACCGACGCAATCCCCCGGAGATACGGGGGAGGGACCCACCGCCTTCGCGACTTCGGTGTCGCGATAGGTGGTCACGACACCGGGCGCTGGAACGCGATCACCGACGTTTCCGGCGTGCTGGTAGGACACTCGACGATCGTGAAGGGCGATGGGCCTCTCGAAGTCGGTGCCGGCCCGATCAGGACCGGCTGCACTGTCATCCTCCCCCGCAGCCACTATGTGCGGCAGAATCCCGTGTATGCCGGATCATCTCGGCTGAACGGCAACGGTGAGATGACCGGCCTCGAGTGGGTTCGCGAAAGTGGTCTTCTCGCAACAGCAATCGGACTGACGAACACACACAGCGTCGGAACGGTCCGTGATGCGCTGGTTGCCGACGAGGCCGCACAAGGCATCGCCGGAAAGTTCTGGAGCATGCCCGTGGTAGGTGAGACATGGGACGGCCTGCTCAACGACGTTGACGGCCAACATGTCACGTCAAGTCACGTGCGCGAGGCTCTTGCGTCATGCGAGTCAGGCCCGGTATTGGAAGGCTCCGTCGGTGGCGGAACCGGCATGATCTGTCACGAATTCAAGGGCGGGATAGGGACGTCCTCACGTGTTGTGGATGTCGGGGACGGGCGCTACACCGTGGGGGCCCTGGTCCAGGCGAATCAGGGACGCCGGCGGGAACTGCGAATCGATGGCATTCCCATCGGTAGATTCGAGGAATTCGAACACATTCCGATTCCATACTCGTTGTTCGACAACGGTACTGGAGGACCTCCTGCAGGTTCGGGATCGATCATCGTCGTCATCGCCACCGACGCGCCCCTGCTGGCCGACCAATGCGCGCGGTTGGCGACCCGTGCGGCGTTGGGGATCGGCCGCGTCGGCGCGGGTACAGCCGACTCGTCGGGCGACCTGGCGATTGCCTTCGCCACCGGCAATGACCTGCCCACCGAAGCGTACCTACCGGGGATTCCCCATGAGATAACCGTGCGAACTCTGACCCACCAACACATCGACCCCCTGCTCGAAGCCGCGGCCGACGCGACCGAGGAGGCCATCGTCAACGCGATGCTCGCCGCCGACAGCATGGTGGGACGTGATGGCGTCACCGCCCATGCGTTGGACCATGAAGCCCTGAGCAGCGTCCTGGGCACGGCGAGATGTTGGCCGAACGCTCGGTGGACGCTGTGATCAGCCCTCTGGGGGCGGTCGTCAGGCAAAGGCGGACTTCCGTCGAGCACACATGCGGCTTGTTGAGGAGCTAGCCAGCGGTGACGGGCCCCCGCCGCGGCCGCCAGACGGATAGCTCGGAATAAACCCGCACTCGCCGGACTTGGCTCAAGGGTCGCCCCTCCCGCCCACTAGGAGCCTTCATGACCCGACCCGTCCGCATCGCGGTGCAGATCCAGCCCGGCGGCGCACCCGACTACGCAACCTGGCGTGACGCCGTACTGGCCGCCGACGGCCTCGGGGTTGACGTGATCTTCGGGTACGACCACTTCCACCTCCCGGCGATGGAAGCCATCGTCGACGGCAAGCCCATCCTCTCGGCCGAGCAGCCCGACGTCGCCAACTTCGAAGGGTGGACCGCGCTTGCGTCGTGGGGTGAGATCACCTCACACGCCGAGATCGGGCTCCTCGTCACCGGCGTCGGCTACCGCAATGCGGACCTGCTCGCCGACATGGCGCGGACCGTCGACCACATCAGCGGCGGTCGGCTCATTCTCGGCCTCGGCGCGGGGTGGTACGAGAAGGACTACACCACCTATGGTTACGACTTCGGCACCGCCGGTTCCCGCTTCGACCTTTTCGACGAGAGCCTGGTCCGCATCGAGAAGCGGCTCGCCGCACTGATTCCGCCGCCCGTACGCAAGCTCCCGATCCTCATCGGCGGCACCGGGCCGAAGCGATCGCTGCCTGCCGTCGCCCGGCACGCCGACATCTGGCATGCATTCCAGGAGCTCGACGCGTTCCGCCGGTCGAGTGACCGTGTCGACGAGCTTGCCGCGACGTTCGGCCGTGACGGCGCCGCCATCGAACGCTCGACGCTCTGGGTGAACCCCGAAGGTGCCGATGCCTTCCGGGAGGTAGGCGTCTCGCTGTTCCAGACCGAACTCACCGCCGAGAACGGCTACGACCTCAACCCACTCAAGCAGGTCATCGCCTGGCGGGACAACGGGTAACCCCAGTCAACGTCGTCACCCGAGTCGCCGGGTGCGCCACCGGGACAGATCAGCCTGCAGCACCGCTGGGTCGCGCTCGGGAAACACCTCCGCGGTGAGCTCGAGGTGCCGGATGCGGGCGAGTTGGAATCCGCGAATCCCTTCCCGTAACCGACACCATCCCACGAACATCCATGCGTCACCGCCGCGCAACAGGCCCATCGCCTCGACATCGCGGCTGGTGTGGGTGTCGCCGTCCTCGGAGGCGTAATCCAATCGCACGACTCGCCGTGCCGCGATCGCCTCGGGAATCAGCGAGACCGCGGCTTCAGACGGTGACGCGGCGTCGATCACGAAGATCGACGCCAACGCCTCGTCCACCGGTGCGAGCTGATCCTCGCGGCTGATGGCGAGGATCTTGGCCCGCGCCCGCCGCGCCGCCGCGCCATACGGCGAGGTCTCCAGGAGGCCGAGTCCCGCGAGCACAGCCAGCGACTCCGGCACGGTGAGATTCAATGGCGGCAGGGAGTGTTCACGCAGGATCGAATAGCCGCCCGATGCCCCGTGGTCCGCATAGATCGGGACGCCCGCCTGCTGGAGGGATTGGATGTCACGCTCGATCGTGCGTTTCGACACCTCGAACTCCTCGGAGAGTCGAGCGGCCGACAACGGTCGCCGCGATGCCCGCAACACATCGACGAGCGCGTACAACCGCTCGGCTCTCCTCATGATGTCGAGTGTCCCCGATGTCAATGCGGTCGCGTCCCGCTCACCGACCAGACCTCACGGATCAGTCCGTCTTCGGTGAAGTCGAAGACATCGATGCCGCCCCTGAGGGATTCCGTGGACTCCCCCACCTGCACGTTCCACAGCATGCGCCCATGGGCGCCGTCGACGGCCCTGGCGACATCGGTGAACACCGTGTCCGGATGGCCTTCCCGCCAGTGCAGGAGGAATCGGGCGAAACTCTCCGCACCCAGTACGTCGTCGCCCGGGTTCGACCCATCCGGCCCGGAGTTCAGGAAATGAATCCTGAAGTCGTCGCTGCAGATTCGACGCGCGATCTCGCCGTCGACGTTCCACATCTCCACCCACACCGCGAGCGCCGCATCGGCAGTTGTCGCGTGGGTGTCGACCATGTTCGAGTTGTCATTCATGACCCCAGCGTCGGTCACCGTCGCGACAACGGTATGTCGGTGTTCGTCTCCTGTGCGGCGTTTTCTGGTCAGAGTGATTCGAACCGTGGTCTTCACCTGGTGTTTCACCTTCTACTGACGTGACATCTGCGAATTCTTTGTAGACCTATCGGAGGCTCCATCGTGCTTCGCCTGTTCTTGCGCGCTCTGTTGGCGCTTGCCCTTGTCACCTCGGCCGTCGCCTGCAGCAAGAACGACGACTCGGGCGGATACACGCTGCGCATCGGTGCGACGTCTCCGACCGGTACCCCGGCCGGGTCGCTCGGTTGGGGTGACAAGCAGGGCATCCTCGCTGAGAAACTGAAGGGCGCGGGCGTCGACAAGATCGAGTATTCGTTCTTCCAGTCCGGCGGCGATGTCGCCTCGGCTCTGTTCGCCGGTGCCGTCGACGTCGCGGCCATTGGCGACAATCCGGCGCTGCGGGCCCGCAGCCGGGATCCGAAAGTCGTCCTGCTGGCGCTCGACTCGATCAGCGGCGACGCCTGGTTGGTGGGAGCCAAGGGTGGCCCCAGCGACATCCAGGGGTTGGTCGGTAAGTCCGTCACCGCGCCCCAGGGCACGATCCGTGATCGCGCGGCCAAACAACTGATCGACGCTGCCGGGCTCACCGGCAAGATCCAGGTCCGGGACGTGCCGACACCTGAGTCGATCGCCGGCCTGAGCTCGGGTCAGATCGACGCCACCGTCGTGACCGGAGCCAGCGCAATCGAGCTGCAGGACAAAGGCTTCCCGATCATCGACAGCTTGTCTCGGCACGGGTTGGGCAGCACGGGCACCAACATCGCGCTGACCACCTTCACCGACAAGCACCCGAAGTTCGCCGACGCCTGGCGTGAGGCGGTGACCGCGGTGAACAAGAACATCAGAGAGAACTTCGACGACTACGTCGCCTGGGTTGCCCAAACAGACGACTCGAAGCCCGAATTCGTGAAGGCGTCGACCAAACCGGACGAGTTCAACACCGAACCATTCCCCGCGCAGGGCGTGGACCAGCTGCAAGCCGCCTACGACTTCCTCAGTGCCGACGGATCGCTGCAGAACCAGTACTCGGTCCGCGAGTGGGCCGGGGCCAAGTCATGACCGCAACCACCGACGCGGCCGCGCCATCCGGCGCCCTCACGCCGGACCTGGTCGACGTCATCGCGGGGCATCACCACCGGCGCGGTGTATGGGCCCGGATCCCGCGGCCCATCCGCCGGATGGTGAGCCCGGTGCTGATCCTGGCCGCGTGGACGATCGGCTCGACCACCGGACTGCTCAACACCGACCTCTTTCCGCCGCCGACGCACGTGGCCACCACCGCGTGGCGTCTCCTGACCGACGGCCAACTCGCGCTGCACGTCGGCGCCTCGGCCACCCGCGTGCTGACCGGCACCGTGCTGGGCGTCCTGCTCGGCGTGCTGCTGGCTGTGCTCGCCGGGCTCACCCGCACCGGTGAGGACCTGCTCGACTGGACCATGCAGATCCTCAAGGCGGTTCCCAATTTCGCGCTCACGCCGCTGCTGATCATCTGGATGGGGATCGGCGAGGGACCGAAGATCGTGTTGATCACCCTCGGCGTCGCGATCGCCATCTACATCAACACCTATGCCGGTATCCGCGGTGTGGACCAACAACTGGTGGAGATGGCGCAGACGTTCGAAGCGCGCCGGTCCACGCTGATCACCCAGGTGATCCTGCCGGGAGCGATGCCGAATTTCCTCGTGGGGCTGCGGCTCGGGCTGTCCAGCGCCTGGCTCAGCCTGATCTTCGCCGAGATGATCAACACGACCCAGGGAATCGGCTTCCTGATGTCGCGGGCACAGACCAACCTGCAGTTCGACGTCTCATTGTTGGTGATCGTCATCTACGCCATCGCCGGCCTGGCGTCCTACTCCCTGGTGCGACTGCTCGAACGCCTGCTGCTGTCCTGGCGCAACGGCTTCACCGGGCTCGAGCGCGCATCGTGAGCACCCCGGTGGTCTCCGTCCGTGGGCTGCGTCGCGCCTTCGGCGCCCAACAGGTGATCGACGGTCTGGATCTGGACATCGCCGACGGTGAATTCGTCGCCATGCTGGGCCGGTCCGGGTCGGGGAAGAGCACGCTGCTGCGGATCCTGGCCGGTCTGGACGATCGGGCGGACGGGTCCGTGGTGGTGCCCCGGTCGCGTGCGGTGGTGTTCCAGAACCCGCGACTGCTGCCGTGGCGGCGCGCGCTGGCCAACGTCACCTTCGCGCTACCCGACGCCGGACCCGACGCGCCCACCCGCGCTGCGCGGGGTCGGGCGGCGCTCGACGAGGTCGGGCTGTCCGACAAGGCACGTGCGTGGCCGCTGTCGCTGTCCGGCGGTGAGGCGCAACGGGTGTCATTGGCCAGGGCGCTGGTCCGCGAACCCGATCTGCTGCTGCTCGACGAACCGTTCGGCGCCCTCGATGCGCTGACCCGCCTCAAGATGTACCGGCTCCTGCACGATTTGTGGGCACGCCGTCACATGGCGGTCCTGCACGTCACCCACGATGTCGACGAGGCGATCCTGCTGGCGGACCGCGTCGTGGTGCTCTCCGGAGGCAAGGTGTCGTTGAATCGCCGCGTGGAGCTGTCGTTCCCGCGCAGCCGCGGTGACGAGGGATTCGACGACCTGCGCCGGGCCCTATTGGCCGAACTCGGTGTCCGTGAGGAAGTCGGGCATGACCGCAGCCGGTGACGTCGCGGTGCACCACACCGACGTCCTCGTCATCGGAGGCGGCCCGGCCGCGGCCTGGGCCGCGCTCGCTGCCGTCGAAGCGGGGAGCCGAACCACCCTGGTGGACAAGGGTTACTGCGGAACCAGCGGTGCGGCCGCTGCAGGCGGCAACAACCTCTGGCTCATCCCGCCCGGTCCTCGGCGGGCCGAATCCATCCGGGAGCGTGAAGTCGCCGCCGGCGGCCTCACCGACGCCGACTGGATGATGCGGGTGCTGGATTCGTCGTGGGAGCGCATCGAGCAACTCGCGCAGTGGGGTTACCCCTTCCCGATCGGCGAGGACGGCCGGCAGCTACGGAGCAGCCTGCAGGGTCCGGAGTACATGCGGCGCATGCGCCGCAAGGTACACCGCAGCGGGGTGCGGATACTCGATCACCATCCGGCGACCGCACTCACCGCCGATTCGCAGGGAACCGTCAACGGTGCCATCGGAATCGCCCGACAGGACGGCGGACTCCCCTGGCGCATCTCCGCAGCAGCCGTGGTGCTGGCCACCGGCGGGACAGCCTTCCAGTCCGGCACGTTCGGCACCAACGTCGACACCGGTGACGGGCTGCTGATGGCCGCCGAGATGGGTGCCGATCTCTCGGGCATGGAGTTCTGCTCGGCCTATGCGCTCGCGCCGGAGTGGGGCACCCACACCAAGGGGCGCATGCTGCAGTGGGCGAGCTTCTACGACGAGGACGGCCGGCCCTTCCCCACCCAACCCGGACTCACCGGCCGCAAGGACGCGCAGTGGGCACTGGCGCATGGGCAGCGGGTGTTCGCGCGATTGGACCGGGCGCCGGAACACATCCGCCAGACCATGCGCGACGCGCAGCCCAACTACTTCCTTCCGCTGGACAAGGCAGGGATCGACCCGTTCGTCACGGCGTACCCCGTCCGGATGGTGTACGAAGGGTCTGTTCGGGGAACCGGGGGCCTGCGCCTGATCGGTTCCGACTGTGCGACAACGGTTCCCGGTTTGTTCGCCGCCGGAGACGCCGCGACCCGGGAGCTCGTCACCGGCGCGATCAGCGGTGGGGGCAGCCACAACGGTGCCTGGGCGATCGCGTCCGGTACCTTCGCGGGCCGCGGCGCGGCGGAGTTCAGTCGGCACCACGCCGCGGGTGAACCCGCCGAACGTCACCACCTGGGCCTGCGGGCCGGTGCATCTGACGCACCGTCGGTCGACGAAGTCGTGCGCGCCGCGCAGGACCACGTCCTGCCTCCGCCGCGCAGCCATCTGAAGTCACGGGAGCGGCTGAGCGAATCGGCGCGGGTGCTTGAGCAGCTGTGGCGAAGCATCGCCGACGGACTGGCCCCGGTGGCCCCGCGCGAGGCCTACAAAACCCGGCAAGCCGTCGCCATGGTCGCCACCGCGCGATGGATCACCGCAGCCTCGCTCGCACGTGCGGAAACCCGCGGCCTGCACCGCCGCGAAGACCTCCCCGACGTTGACCGCCGCTTCGATCACCGCCTCCTCGTCGGCGGTCTCGACACCATCTGGACGGGAGTTGATCCAGCACTGCCGCAACGACTCTCGACGGAGGCGGTGGCGTGATCGAGATCGTCAGCGCCGCGGCGTGTATCGCCTGCGACATCTGCGTGAAGGTCTGCCCCACCGACGTCTTCGAGCGCGGGGAAAACGGCATCCCCGTGATCGCGCGCCAGTCGGACTGCCAGACCTGCTTCATGTGCGAGGCGTATTGCCCCGTCGACGCGCTCTACGTGTCCCCGGTATCGGCGCCGGTGGGCGCTGACAGTCCGCACGCCGACGAGGCCGCGGTGGCGAGCAACAACTTGCTGGGCGGTTACCGTGAGATGCTCGGCTGGGGCAGGGGACGCACCCCGGGGTCACTGCGGGACCGCAATCCCCTACTCAAGGCCGTTCCGCCGCTTCAGGACTCACGCCTGCCGGTGCCTGCTCCTCGGGTGGTGTCGCCGTGGAATCATCCGACCGATTCGGCGACCGGCGACGACGAGGTGGACGCCCACCCGAACGCGCGCTCGGAGACCGGCAGCCAGGAGCGCCAGGTTTCGAGACGGTCGAGGTGATCTGCCTCGACCTCGGGAGAGGTTCGGCCGAGGAGGAGCGTGACCGCTGCTACAGGTTCTCGACCGGCACCGGCTCGATGTGCTCGTCTGCGGGCAGATCGAACCCGAAAACCTGTGCGTAGAAGGACAACTCGGAATCCAATGCGTGCCGTATGTTGACGGCCTGACGAAAACCGTGCTGCTCGCCCTCGAAGGCCACATACGCCACCGGCACGCCCTTGGCGCGCAGGGCGCCGACGATCATCTCGGCTTGATTGGGTGGCACCACCTCGTCCTCGAGGCCCTGCAGAACGATCAGCGGCCGATCGAAACCGTCGACATGGTGGATGGGTGAGCGCTCGATGTACAGTTCACGGCTCTGCGGGTACGGGCCGATCAGACCGTCGAGATAACGACTCTCGAACTTGTGGGTTTCGGTGGCCAGTGCTTCGAGGTCGGCCACCCCGTAATGGCTTGCCCCTGCGGCGAACGTGTCTCGGAAGGCCAGCGCGGCGAGAGTGGTGTAACCGCCCGCCGAGCCGCCGCGGATGCAGAGCCTGGCTGGGTCCACCCGGCCGTGCTCACCCAGCCACCGCGCCGCGGCCTCGCAGTCGTCGACATCCACCACGCCCCACTGTCCGCGCAACTGATTGCGATAGGCGCGGCCGTATCCGGTGGAACCCCCGTAATTCACGTCGGTCACCGCGAAACCCCGGCTGGTCCAGTACTGGATGGCGAGCTGCAGCACCGGCCGGGCCGCGCTGGTCGGCCCGCCGTGGATCACCACCAGCAGCGGCGGCAGACCTTCGGGGTCCGCGCGGACGTCCGGATTGGTCGGCGGATAGAACAGGGCGTGCGCGGTGCGTCCGCCGCTGGTGGGAAACGAGATCGGTTCCGGTCGCGAGAACCAGGCCGGGTCGAGTCCGAGGTCGCGGGGTGCGCGCAGCACCTCTGAACCCGAGACCTCGCCGGTTTCGTCGACGCTCGCAGACACCACGGCCGGCTCCGCCGTGGCCGAGGCGCCCACGAAGACGACGCGGTCGTCCTCGGCCTGGATCGAGCCGAACGAGGTGTAGGGCAGGTCGAGGTCGAGCAGGCGTCCATCTGCCAGACGGATCGCGAGATAGCCGATTCCGTCGCGTGCCGTTGTGAAGACGGTTCGCCCACCCGAGAGGAAGGCATAATTGGACTGCCCGAAAACCCACTGCGGACCACCGATCTCGGCGTCCATGGTGACCATGGCCTCGGTGCGGCCCGCGACGTCCCAGCGGTAGAGGTTCCACCAGTCGGATCGGTCGGAGATGAACCAGAGGCTGCCGTCGTCGGCCCACCGGGGTTGACTGACCGACTCCTCACCCGGGCGGCCGGCCACCACCACGGCGGGACCCAGATGTGGCCCTGTCGCGGTGTCCCGCAGGGTCGCCACGTGCAGTTCGGTTCCATCCCACGGCATGTCGGGGTGCGACCACTGCAGCCAGCACAGTCGGTCACCCGCTGCGGACAGGCGCGGATCGGAGACGAAATCGGGGCCGGTGATCAGGACGCGCGGCGGCAATTCCTGGGTGGTGTCGAGGACGACGATGTCGTTGACCACGTCGGCGGGGCTGCCGTCGACGGGATGGTGCTCGCGAACCACGAGCACCCACCGGCCATCGGCAGTCACGCATCCGTCGGCCCACCGGTCACCGCGAGGCACGTCCGGGTCCGGGCTGACGGCCACCGGCGTGCCGCCCGCGCCGTCGAGGACGTGCAGACTCTGGTCAGCCCAGTTGGCGAACCACACGGAGTCTTCGGCCAACCACCAGGCACCCCCGCCGTACTCGTGGACGGCCGTTCGGGCATTGAATCCTGCAGGCAAGAGATCGACCGTGGACCCGGTACCCGTGCGCCGGACGAGTTGGGTGCGACCGTTCTCCTCGGGCCGCTGCTCGGACCACACCACCGTGTCGCCGTGGATACGGACGTCGCCGAGGCCGGCGGCGGCGCGAACCACGAGTTCAGAGGTCACAGGGGTGGGCCATGAGCCGAAGGTCGTCATGCCGCTCAGCCTAGTCAGAACCGACCGATGACAGCTCGGCCTCGATCATCTCGAACCCCGACGCGGTGGGCGTGTTCCGGACGAAACGTAATCCGCTGCGGCTCAACAGCACTCGGTAGTCGTCGACGGAGCGGACCCGCCCTCCCACGGCTACCATCGTCATGATGTCGACGTCGACCGACCAGCGGCTGGGGCGGGTCTCGTCGATGGCGTTCTCCAGAATGATCCAGCGGCTGCCCGAAAGTGCCTTCCGCCGACTGGTTTCCAAGATCGACACGCAGCGCTCGTCGTCCCAGTTGCCCAGCACGTTCTTCAGAAGGTACATGTCGCTACCCGGCACATCGCTGAAGAAATCGCCGGCGATGAATTCGAAGCGGTCGGACAGTCCCAGCCGACGAGCGGCCGTATCGGCGGCAGACGCCGCATCAGGGCGATCGAGTACCGCGCCCTGCAGCCTGGGGTTCGCCGCCATCAACGCCAGCACCATGGAGCCCACCGAACCACCGATGTCCAACACTCGGTCCACGTCGCTGGTGTCGATGAGCTCGACGAGGGCAGTCTGCAGGTCGACCCCACGCCCGGCCAAGCCCTCCCGGTACGCGGCCGCCTCACCAGCGGTCTCGGGGAGGCCGTAGTAGTCGTAGAGTCCGCGGCCCAGGGCCGGGACGGCCTGCGGTGTTCCGGTGCGGACAGCCTCGTCGAGACGGCTGAGCAGCGCCCACTGTCCTGGTCCGTTCTGCGCCACGGCGAAGGAACGCAACCCGTGCGGATCGCCGCTGCGCAGAGTCGCCAGCAGATCGGTGCCGCCGTAGCGACCGTCGACGTCGCGCTGCACCAACCCGATCGTGGCGCAATAGCGCAACAGTCGCGCCGTCGCGGACGGATCGAGACCGGCCTCGGACGCGAGGTCGGCAGGCAGACGCGGCCCCGCGGCGAGATGGTCAGCCACTCCGAACTCGGCCACACACCTGAGCACCTGGGCGAGGATGCGGGGGCCGAAAATGAGGCGTGCCATGGTGTCGCGGATGTCCGCCCCATCGTTTCGCGCGGTGGCCAAGACGTCATCGAATTCGGTCACCGGATCACCGTAATCGCCGTCGGTGGCGGCCCACATCTGGCGACGGCGACCTGGAGCTGAACCTAGAATGACCTATAACAATGCGGTCTTTCTAGGTGTGTCTAGGTAGGATCTGCTGCATGGACGCATCGGTCTACACCCCCGGTGCTGGGCACCTTCCCCCAGTTCTAGCAGGTCGAGACCACCTCCTGCACGCAATGACAGTGCGGCTCAACGACGTGGCGAACGTCGGTCGCACCCGGTCGGAAGATGTGGTCTTCACGGGCGTGCGCGGTGTCGGCAAGACGGCGATGCTGACCGCCTACAGCGCCGCGGCGGCAGAGCAGGGGTTCGAGGTGATCAGCCATCAGGCGGTCACCGGGCAGTCGGGCCTGGTGGAGTCGGTGCTCGCGCGTGCCGCGCTGCGCATCGACCAGGGCGCGCGCGCGTGGACTCGAGCGCGTCGCGCCCTGGACCGCATCGCCGGCGTCTCACTGGGGGCCGCCGGCATCAGCGCAGGGATCGACCTCCACGAGCGCGAATCCGCCGGACGCCGGGTGTATCCCGAGGCGCTGGCCGAGGCGCTGGCCACCCTCGCCGCGGAGGTCCGCCGCGACGCACCGGCCGGCGGAGTACTCATCACGGTCGACGAGATGCAGGTCGCCGCCAAGAGCGACCTCCCCTTGCTCGCCGCGACCCTGCACCGGCTCAACGTCGACCACCCCCGCGCTGCCGTCGCCTTCGCGGGAACCGGACTGCCCCATGTGCCCACCGTGCTCCGCGAGGCCGGGGTCACCCATCCCGACAGGCTGTTCGTCATCGAGGAGCTCGCACCGGTCCTCCCGCCGACCGAGGCGAGGTACGCCATCATCGAGCCGGCCCGACGGGTCGGCGTCGCGTGGTCACCCGACGCAGCCGACCTCCTGGTGACGTTGACCAACGGCTATCCTGCCCACCTCCAGCTGTTCGCCGACGAAGCCTGGCGCGCCGCTGCCGGTCCCAGCCTCATCACCGTTCGCGACGTGCGGGCCGGTGCACAGCGTGCCGGCGACCGCCTGGTGCGACAGACTCTCGGACCCCGCCTCGACGAGCTCCCCCCACGCCAACTCGAATACCTCACCGCGATCGCTCTCCACGGCGGTCGCGCCAGCACCCGTCGCATCGCCGAAACGCTCGGACGTCAGCAACGTGAACTGTCCTGGGTCCGCGACGACCTCCTGCGCGCCGGCGACATCTACACCCCCCGCCGAGGCCACGTCGTCATGTCGGTGCCGGCCTTCGCCTCGTTCCTCCTCGCCCACTACGACGACGCGCGCGAGGCCACGGACACCGAACTTCTCCCCCTCGACACCATGCGGTCCAACGCCTCGTCGACCGGGTCCCCGGCGCCTCGCGGCCAACTCGAACCCCCGACCACACCGCAGCTGCCACAGGACGGCCCAACCGGCTGAGGCAGAAGGGGTTTCCCGTTCCGCCGCCAACCTACGGGGTGAGCAGTCCGGTGATGGTGGTGGCGTCGGCGATCGTTGGCGCGGTCAGCGACGCGATCAGATCCTCGGCGGCACGGGCGGGAAGCCGGCGGGTCAGGAGACGACGGTTCTTGTCGACCACTTCGGTCAGCGTCATGGGGTTGTCATAGCCCCCGCGGGGTGCCCGGGCCTGCACGGTGTGTTCGGCACCGCCCGTGGTGTTGACCCTCAGTTCCGGAGGCGCTGATCCTCCATGCTGAGCGGGGTCGACGACGACGGTGATACGGCTCATCAATGTCGTTACGCGCGAGTCGCTTTGGGCGGCGAAGACGTCCTCGATGTCGACGCGGCCGTAGAGTGCAGCGACGGCCAGTGCGAACGGCAGGCTGAGCTGGGCGGCGCTGAGTTCCGTGATGTCGCTGCCACCGCACATGGTGGCGATCAGCGCACTGGTGCGCACCTCGATCGCGGTCACCGTCTCCGAAGCGGCGATGGCGGAACGGAGTTCGAGCAGGGCGTCGATGGCTGCGTGGGTGCTCCGGCAGGTCGCGTGCGGTTTGATGGAGGCATACTCGATCTGCCAGCTGCGCCCGAGATCCTGCGTCAGGGCGTCGGGCTGCACCGCCGCTGCGCCGCGGTAGAGGTCCAGGAACCCACCCCAGGGGGCCTCGAAGACATCGCTGGGTCCGGTGAAACCCGCAGCTGCCAGCATGGCCGCTTCGAGGCCGCCGCGAGCAGCGTGACCGGCGTGCAACCTCTTCGACATCGACCCTTCGGCGATGAACGCCCAGCTGCCCGCGGCCGAGGCCGCCGCCAACCCGATGGCGTGCGCGGTGGCACGGACATCGAGGTCGAAGATCTTCGCGGCGGCGACCGCGGCGGCGAACGGGCCGCAGGTGCCGGTGCTGTGCCAGCCGGCCTGGTTCACGTCGTCGTATCCGCCGAGAGCATCTTGCACCCGCCGGCCCAGTTCGTAACCCAGCGCGACGGCTGTCAACAGGGTCGGGCCGTCGATGGGCACCGCTGAATGTGCGGCAGCGGCCAGCACCGACGGCACCACCACCGCTCCGGAGTGATCGCAGCCACCGGAGTCGTCCAGTTCGTATGCGTGCGCAGCGATTCCGTTCAGCAGTGCGGCCGTGGCCGGCGTCGCACGATGGCGGGTGCCCCAGATCGTCGCGGGTCCCTGACCGGCGGGGGCGAGGAGCGCGTCGCGGCTGCTGACCGCCTCCCGGGAGTCGCTACCGGCGACGCCGGCGGCCAAGGTGTCGAGGAGGTGTACCGCGCAGCGACGGAGAACGCGCTCCGGAACCTCACTGGGGGTGAGGTGGTGAGCGAAATCCGCGAAATGGGTGGCGAGCTTTTCCTTCACCGCGTCCCTCCCGCAGTCTCCGCTTCATGGGAGCTGCGGCCACGCGCGAACACCGTCAACGGGTGGTCGTCGGATAGCACATCGGGAGCGGGCTGGTGGCTCGTCCACCACTGCGCCGCCTGCCCTGCGGTACAGATCTCGACGTCGCCGGCTGCGCGGATGTGGCCGAGCAACTCGGCCAGCATGGCGCTGCGCGCCGGGGTGCCGATGAGTTCGGTGTGCAGATCGAGGGTGAAGCACAGCTGCTCGTCGTGGTAGGCCTCGAATTCGGTCAACCAGTTGTCCAGCACCTGTCTGGTGGGCGCGATGCGGGGACTACCCGGGGGCAGGGGCGGGTCCAGGTTGAACCTGAAGTAGGCGGCATCGTCGAGTTCGTGGTGCCGGGGGATCTCGACCAGACCGCCGGGATGGAAATATGGCAGGTCGTCACCGCGCAGACAGGATGACCACTCGAAGCCACGCCGGTGCAACGACGCGGCCAGCTCGGGATGAGGTTCCCCGGCGGGCACCCGGTAGCCCACCGGGGTGACACTGTAGAACGCGGCGAGTCGATCGCGCGCGGTGGTGAAGACGTCGGCCTGCTCGGCTAGGGACATGCCGGTGAGATCGGTGAGATCTGCGCCAGCGCAGGCCAGCTCGTGACCTGCGTCGTGCACGGCGTGGCGCAGCAGCTCGGCCTGCGCGGGGTACCGGGACAGGTTGTCGGTGGGCACCAGCCAGGTCGCGGGGGTTGCGAGGTCGGTGAGCACCTGCAGCACCCTGGCGAGCCCGCGTGTGGCGCCGTAACGCCCGGTGGACAGCGTCTTCTCTCGCTGACCAGCATCGGGGTCGGCGGCCAGCAGACCCAGATCGGCTTCGACACTGATCAGGATCACGCACCGCATGCCGGTCGATTCACCCACGGGACGCCCACCAGTCGGCGACCTCGCCCAGGCGGGCGAACCAGACTCCCTCGGTGTCGTGCATGTGGCGCAACCATTCTCCGAGCAGCCGGGCAGGTCCGGGTCGGCCCACGAATTTCGGATGGAAGATGGTGGTCAGGCAGAGTCCCTCGGCGTGGTAGGCATCGAAGTCGCGGATCCAACTGTCGAGGGTGTCGGCGTAGGAGGCGATCCGGGCACCGCCGCTGGGCCAGTCCGGGTTACGGGTGTAGGCCAGGCTGGTGTAGTCGTCGAGTTCGGAGCGAGCGGGGATCTCGATGAGTCCCGCTGCCCGTGGATGCCGGTAGGGCCGATCGTCTCCACGCAGTGAACTCGAGTAGGTGAACCCCAGCTCGACGAGGAGCTCGGGTGTGCCGGGACGCCAGTCACCCGACGGGGTCCGGAAACCACGGGCGACACAACCTAGCTCGGCACCGAAGATGTCCTGGCTGCGCTCGATGACAGCGCGCTGCTGGGCGTCGGTCAGGTCCCAGTACTTCTCGTGGCGGTAACCGTGGTGGCCCACCTCGTGACCGGCGGCCACGATGCGGCGGCACTGGTCGGGCCAGTGTTCGACGACCCAACCGGGAACGAAGAAGGTTGCCGGAACGCCGAAGTCGTCCAGTAGCCGCAACAGCCGGTCCACGGCCCGCCACGGACCGTAGGCACCTTGGCTGAAGTAGCTGGGCCGTTCCCAGATCGCGCCGGACAACAACGCATCCCCGGTCGGACCGTCGAGGTCGAAGGCCAGGCACACCGCGCTCGAGGCGGTGCCGGGCCATTCGGGTCGCGGGTCGGCGCCGGGTGAGATCACTTGACTCCGTTGATGACCGGCTTCATCGTGCCGTAGTCCAGTCCCCAGGTCGTGAGGATCTTCTTGTACTCCCCGTCGGCCTGCAGGTCCTCGATCGCTTTCTTCACCGCCTCG
>Ga0247757_10000598_pt1 | contig 29228 bp, 20 predicted proteins | sample UWRJL126311R4_FD_180929 | JGI IMG/M metagenome (GOLD analysis project Ga0247757, IMG submission 180929) | Plant litter microbial communities from Arlington Agricultural Research Station in Wisconsin, United States - UWRJ-L126-311R-4 | ecosystem: Environmental > Terrestrial > Plant litter >... | reverse complement strand
GTGGTAGCTCCAATCTTTGGCTGCATAGTCATGTAAAACGCATGTAGCTAACTTATCTAACTTGCAATTATCACGACAAAGCCCATGCCAAATACGTCAAACATTGGGTATATCATATAGACCGCTGTCATATCCAAATACATGGCAGATTAGCATATAACTTTTTTTATAGTTATCTTTGAGTAACATTGTGTACCAGATATAAGACACTGTTTTCCTCGTCTAGCGTGATTAACCAGTCGCAGATGGGTTGAAGAAGCTCTACTATCGCAACTAAATCTACATCAAGCTTCCCTTTATTGGTTTGGATAGAGAGCGTGTATCTCAATTGATTCAATGACAGCTGTCTTGCTGCAAAGGGAGCTTAATGCAGAGTTCGCCTTGCAATATCTCAAGAAAAGTCTAAGTTGCTGGTTGACTCTTCGCATAGCTTGGTCATGAATCCCGTCTAGCCCATCTAGGTGTCTTAATGATGGATTTTAGGTCTCCCTTAGTTGATTGATATTTGAAGTATCTATACAGAACTGTATGAGAAGAAACCTGGAACAACAGTTAAAATGTGTGGCTAGAGCAGTGTGTATACACTCACGTTCAGTTTTTTGACTTTGAATCATTTTGTTTTGTAATTTTACCTTGAAACTCATCCTATAAAATATACTTTAGTAGAAATGACATTTGGTTGTCTGTACAGCTACAGTATCATAAGCTATTTTTCGAATAATTTATGTCACCGCACTTCTAGAAAAATTGATGCAACATAATTATTATACGGAGAAGTTGCAAAAGGGCATGAAACATACGCTTCCTAAAATACCGAAAGGAATGCCCATCGATTGCCATCTAGATTGTTGCATTCCTTTACAGCACCGACGACAATAATATTTTAGTAAGATTAGCGAGTAAGACCACTACATCTTTAGTTTTTGGACAATTGGAATCTTTATTGCGTCCGATGACCGTCGTAGGAATTTCTTAAATTTTAGGGTTGTTTATAGAACTTCTGTTTTAGTATATCTAGGAATAATAATCAAACTCGTTCTCCTTTCCTTGAAAAAACCGTATTCGGGTGAGCCCGGAATCTCAAGTAACATGCTTTACGACAATGGATGTAAAAGTCATTCTTCCAGCTCCCAGTGACTCGAAAAAACTGTTCCCTTGATCGTGTTCAGTCAATATTAAACGTGGTTATTTTCAGTAACCAATCTCGAATTCTCTCATGTCATCTACGGTATAAATCACTTTCTTAACAACCGTAGCTTACTGTTGCAAGCCAAGTAAGGGTCTTAGCACCTCTTTTTCATCTGTCATACGTTGGATATGAGCAACGTTTACCTATAGTTTATAAATAATGACATGCATTCCATTGAATAATTCAATAATTCTCTTCTGTAGACTGAAAGATTAGTTAAATCCTGATTCTCTCTTGAAAATTATGGTTTTATCATAAAATTAGAGCTTTCTTCGTCGAAATCTTCTAACTAATTGCATTAAATATGTCTTTACAAGGTGTGAGAATCCGTTTCCACTGCTTATAATATTCGGGTACTCAAGGCCTTCCTATTCCATAATCCATGCCCAGTTAATTCAAAGCCGCAAGTAGTAGTGCCGGTGGGTTAATCATTGCTCCTAAGCGTTCAAAGCCTCCCCTCGCTATTGCTTTCCTGAATCTCACTGTACTACTCCAAAAAACTGACCTCCGGGCCTGCTAACAAATATATCACCCAGCCTGACATAGCGGGATAAACAAGCTACGAAAATGCCATGTTTGCTAACCGGTCCCAGAGCATACGTATCAGAATTGCTTAGTGTCTCGAGAATACCATGCTTTCGGCCCAGTATTGCATTAGCCGCGGTTATTCTTTCTGCAAAATTCATACTCATCCTACCATATAGCTGAGGATTGAGTGCGAAAAGGTTATTTTTCTAATGTTTAACAACGCGTGGTGTGAATTGTATGAAATGTAAATCTAACGAGAAAACTTCCGACGAAGCTCGAACTGTAGAGCGTCTTGCATAAGTAAAATAACTACTATAGGCTACCTACTCCAAAGCAAATAGCGTCAGCTTTCATAAAAAGGGGCAAACAACAGTTGTTTCGTAAGACTAAAATTTGATCATCAAGCACAATCGTGACGGCTTCATGAGCCCTTGTGTAGAGAACAAAATCATAATAGAACAGCCAAAAATAGACGGTGAGTCTCAAGAATGGATTCCTTTATAATAGATTCATATATAACGAGGTGAAGGCGCCTGTTCGTTGGCTTTCTTAGCAAAGGCTCAAGACGATCCGTAACCCATGACTAAAGGAATATTTCTCTCTTAGCAAGGGAGTAGGCGGTCTTCAGCAAGAGTCTAATTCGATTGTGTATCAAGATCGTCTAACTATCGTTTTCTAATCGACTCCCCGTCTGTAGAGTTTCCACAACACAACCATCTAATCTCCTACAACAAAAATTTCCCCTCTCTCAACCTCCTTAAATCATCCACTCCAAACATCTCGTAACTCTCCTTCCCTGGGCTGGTCCACAGCATGATATCCCCTTCCCCACCCACGACACTCTCTCCAAAACTTTCCAAATCAATCCCCTCCTTCTTCAACGGCCCCTTATTCTGTTTCTGGTTATCCGTTTTACTACTCCCTGCTACAACCCTTATAAACACCGGCACTGCCTCCTTCACTAGCCTCGCCCTCGCGAACTCCAAAAAATTCTTCCAATTAAACCCTTCAGTCTGCACTCCCTCAGCTAACAACACTGCCGCGCACCCCGCCTTGCCATCGTGTCCCGGCACCGCAACACCATAGACAATCGCTTCAGCGACACCAGGATATGCGCCTAGAACAGCTGCCACCTCCCCCGTCGACACGTTCTCCGATTTCCATCGGAAGGTATCCCCTAGTCGGTCGAGGAAGAACCACCGGCCATCCGCATCTCGTCTGAGCGCGTCCCCACTACGGTAGTACAAGTCTCCATTGCGCAGCACGTTCCGCTCAAACTTCTTAGCCGTAGCCTGCGGATTCCCAAAATATCCCGCGAACGCCGATTCATCAGGCACCTGGACAAGGATCTCACCGCCCTCGTCGTACGATTTGCGCTGTGCAAGGCCCGTGCTAGGATCGCGGAGCAGCGCACCCGTTTCGGCGTCTATGGCGACAGGCACGTAGATATCAGATAGAGCATACCTGAGCAGCGCGCCATGACGGCCGACACAGTCCTTGGAAAAGGGACCTGTAGAGTAGTTTACCATGCCCAGGACGCCCTCGGTGGAATTGAAGAACTCGATGACTTCAGGGACACCAAAGCGCGCCTGGAAGCGAGACCAGACATCTGGACGCAAACCGTTGCCGTACATGGCACGGAGACGGGGATGTTTACGCTCGAGGGGGTGCGGGGGAGCGTGGAGGAGATAGCGCGCAGCTTCGCCAACATAGACGAAGATAGTAGAGGACGAATCGTAGATATCATCCCAGTGCATACGTACGCTGAATTTGCGGCCGACAGCGGTGCTGATACCGTTTGTTAGGGCCATCATGAGCGCCAAGCCACCTGTGCCATGAAAGAGGGGCATGCTGCAGTACCAACGGTCACCCTTGGGGCCAACGATCTGGTTGTACGGCGGATTTTCTGGGTTTCCACGCTCGTGGTACCGTCCTGTCATGAACGGTGCGGCTTTGGGAAGACCTGTGGTTCCCGAGGTATACAAAAGGCAGACGGGATTCGCAGGCTTGACATGTGCTCGGTAGGAATCGTCCGGAACTATGACTGGACTACCGTAAATCTTTGATAGGAAGTCTTCCGATACGGTTATGGCTTCAACATTCAACTCTTCCAGGATCTTCTCCTCTACTTCCTTGAATCGTGCCTGACATTCCTCATCTGGGTCCACAAGTACCAACTTTACCTTGCTGACCTTTAGGCAATGCAAGAAAGCTTCGCCCTTGAGGTTGTAGTTTAGTAATGCAGGTGCACATCCTATGCAAAATAGACCTAGCCACATGACGAGGAAGTCCGCGGAATTGACCAGGTAAACGCCAATCATATCACCAGGTTTGACGCCTTTACTGAGAAAGAATTGTGCCCATTGCACTGCGCCATCATGAACCTGTTTCCAGGTATAGGATTTGGGGCGCGACCAGATACACAATTCGTTTGGGTATTCGGCAACATGCGGCGCAAATCCGTACCAGAGTGAAAGCCGGTTCTGCTTAACTGGGGTCATCAGAATTTAATTCTCAGGTAACAGGGCATGCACTCATACCAAGTTCAGCGTACCATTGTGCAGTCTGGTTTACTCGCCTCCTGATTCTCAGATCTTGCGCAATATGGTATTTCGCATTGATGTACGCCGCTACGGCCGTCATGCCAGCCAATGAAGCAGCAGCAGCAGCCACCATGATGATGAAAGCTGTTGTTGTTCAATGCTTTGAAACGAAGTGTCGACAACTTCGTGTCTTCCGAATCTAAATGTCTGGGCGACAGTGATGCAAGAGAGTAAGTTCCGAGTACGCCGAGGTAGTCCGGTGTAGGAAGCGGGGTAGTGAGTTGGTCTACAATGAAACAAGCAATAGGAACCAAATCACCTCCACGGATCTACGTCGCGCTACACCTGATTTAATTCAGAGGATGTTAATTCTGTTAGGTAGAAAAAACATCCGTATGATTCATCGCGCCTAATCTCTGGATACTTGCAGACTATCTGCGTCGTACTATACACTGTAACGAGAGATATGGAGCATTATTCCTTAAGATGCCGTAGTGTACCCACGGACTTGCAATGAAACATGTGATGCGTAGCTCAATCATCTTGAGCGAATCGAGCCTGTTTCTTCGCGTTCTTCTCTCTCTTTTCTTTCCTTTTCTTCTCTTTTTCGAGCCACGAGCTCTCGTTGTTGTCCTTCTGCATTGCTCCGTCTCCTCCAGCAATCTTCTCTAGCCAAGAGCTATCCTTCCTATTATCCTTTTTTAGGCTTTGATTAGCGTCACTCTCCGCTGCTCTCTCGAAAAGAGCGCCATCAATAGTTTTATTCTCCTTCGTCTGATGTTTGGCCCGAATCGCAGCCCACTTGGCTTCCAGTTCAGCAAGTTTCTTGAATGCGCTCTCATCACCTGCATCCGCCTGCTTCTGCAGTTCTTCTCGCTCCTTTGAGCGCCTTTCATCTTCTTCTACTCGCTGCTTTTGTATTAATTCCTGCTTCCTCTTCGACACTTCGTTTAGAGTTTCACGACTCTTATTCAATGCATCCATGGCAGCATACACACTGGCCTGCGCTTTGTTTCGCCCTTCGCCACTGCCGAGCCATTTGTCGACATAGCCCCATCCAGTCATGTAGAGCCCGATGAAGAACTTTTGCACGCCATTCACGCCCTCCTCCATCTCTTTTTCTTTCCTGTATTCGAGCTTCACACCCCTCATTTGCACTAAACGTTGAATCTCATCTCTCGCCTTGGCGTTTTCAATGACCGGCTCCTTGTAGCTCAGCAGCTGCGGAGTCCACAGCTGGGTAAGCCACTCCTCGGCTGTATTGAAACCGTCTTTAGGATCCGATAATACTACGGCTGCGACGTATGCCTCGAAGACATCTGCAATAATCTTTGCCCACGCCTTACTCTTTGCCAGATGTCCCCCATGTTTCAGTCGGTCTGGCAAACCATATGCGGTAGAAAAGGCGCCAAGTGTGTCGTTCCTGACCAATTGTTCGCGAAAGTGCGACTGCTCGGGAACGTCAACCTGTGGCAAGCGACTGCTAATCAAACGGGTTGCGATGAGCTCGATATATGCGTCTCCGATAAACTCGAGACGGTCGTAGGAGAGAAGCTCGGCGGAGTCAATGCCTTTAATACGGCTGGCATGTACGGTGATGTGCGTGAAGACTTGTTCTTCTAGATGCGGCTCGGTAATTGGAGGAAGGGGCGGCAGGTCTTTAGCAGACTCTAGCTTTCGTTCGATGTAAGTGGGAACCAACACTGGTTTACCCTTTACTGGTCGCTGCTCATCCAGCATTTTCAGTTGGGTATTGTGATTTTGCATGTTGCGTGCAGAAAGCAGGCGCCGAAGTGCGCCCGCATGGTGCAGTATCTCTTCATCACCTTCGGGCGTCATTTCTTCGGATTCCAGTTTGGCCAGTAACCCAGTCATGCCAGCATTTATCTCCGTTGCAGCTAGCCTACAAGGCTCACAGTCTGCGGGGTCGGGCAAGCGTGCCAGATAGTCGTGAACAGGGTTGTCTTTGCCCTTGACTCTGCTCTGGTGTTCATTGATTTGAGGTAGCCTGACCCCACCGTTTTGCGGCTTACCACCATGGCCGTTCTTTTGCGAGTTCGCTGGACCGAGCGGAAACGAGTTAGAATTGTAGGAGCTCTGATTGCTCCGGCGAGGGTGTTTCTGTGAGCGGTCGTTGTCATAGTGACTGAAGTTGCCTTGAAAGTCAGTGGTACGCATAGATAGAGTTTGAGAAAGGCATAGAAAGGCATACTCGAACGTTTTTGCTGCGGAGTAGCCATCGCGTAACGAAATGGTTTCTATCTGCAGCAGGCGGGGTAAGGCAGACTGGTGGGGTGTCGTGTGTAGAATCTAGAGGCGCCCCAGTTATTATCATATGACCTATTACAGTTTAGCGCGCCAAGTATCAGAAACCTCCGACAGCTCCTCCGCAACTCCCATCTTATCATCACAATACCAGCGTAATGTCGGTCCCACGGTCACGGGTCCTCGACCTGATGAAGGTAGTTAAACCTGGTTTCTCTTTTGCCTCTAATCACTAATCTCAACAGACGCAATGTCGCATCTTCAACACAACATTTAACCCAGAGCGCCTCCGCTTAGGTAGCCGCATCCTACACCAGCGCCTCAAGGGTCCCTCCATCGCATCCTACTACCCGCCACGACTTGGAACGACTTCCCAGCTGCGCAAGTTGTATCCTGATTTCCACATCATGGACGAGAAGGAAGAAGATTGGCTTGAGCACATGACTGTCGCGCGGTCGAGAGGCAAAGCACCGCCCAAGAAGAAGAGGACAGCTGCAGGTGAGTTGGGAATGGATGTCTAGGCAAGATTGGCGCTAACTGTATGACAGAATCGAAGAAGCTCACGAGGAAGAAGTAAATTTTCAGAAGTGCACTAGGATTTGGATCGCGTCTGCAGGGGACAAGGCGCTGTATATTCGCTGTACTACATGGGTTCATGGATGGCGTTGGACGGCAATAGAATATATCAAGATTCCACAGTGCATAGCGAATTCTAGTATTTGGTTTCCACCGCGAGCATTCCGACTTCGCGCCATCGCATCTGACGGAACACGCAAACTTGTGGTGTTCCTTTCTACTCGTTGGGTCAGTAATCAGACATCTATATCCCACCGACAAGTTATACAAAGCCGAGGCGAAATCTTCGCAAAACCTGCTAGTGGTCAGCACACATACCAATGTTTTGCATGCATGGACATGAGCCAGACGGTCTACTGACCTGGGCTACTTTGGTAGAGCTTGTGGTGTTAACTAATCCCACGCCCTCGCCGAGCTCGGCGTCCTGAAATCGAAGACATCCGTATATGTATCTTCATGTATGGCGATTGAAATTGGCAATTCCCAAGGACTGGTAGGCCTCACCAGCTTACGGAACCAGACGAGCATTCACGTCAACCAAGGCTGTTATAGTCCTGCTTCGCTTTCATGAACAGCTGGCTCAACACATCCTGTTGTGGCTGAGCATTGAGCGTAGGCTGATAATTCTGCTGAAATGATCCCTGTTGCACATTGTTATGATTATGGGTGCTCCAAGCCGAGTCCTGAGCGCGTTGCTGTCCGAACAATTCTCGCAAAGACAGCTGCCGTCCCATAGGCACAGACTCTTGTATCTGGTCTAGCTCTGCACCCTCGCTCTCACTCTTTTGGTTCACTGCAACTTGACTAGCTTGGACGCGTGCCTGCTCTGTTCAGTACAAGTTCTTTAGAGAAGAGCTGTCTATAACCTACCGCCAGTTCTTGAATCTTAGCCACCATCTCCGCCCGCGTGTTCGCCGTGCTACTCGGAGGCGGTTCTGAGAAGATCCACAGTCCATACACCTGGTCACCCTGCATAATGATATAATCCTCGGTGAACTCCAGACCATCTAGGCCAGTGATCTCCATATTGAAGTTATCGAGGCTTCGTCGATTCAAGATAACGACCGAGTAGCGCTCCGCTCCATTCGGTGCGGTGAGGAGCTCACATACAAAGAGACTGCCCTCCATGCCGACCTTCTCCCACTGCTCTGAGTCCAGACTAAACGCATAGAGGACGGCATAAGGGGCGACACAGTGGACCGCGATTACTTCAGGGTAGTGGCGACGGATCACAGAGAGGTTGAGCTCCTCGTTGGAGCGCAGCGGCGGCGGTGGGATATCGACATTTGCAGGAGCGTCGGTCTCATAGTCGGATGGCTGGGGATGCGAGTAGTGCGCGCGAGACTTCCCTTTTGGACCCATAGTGAGCGCGGAGGTCGAGGCAAAAGCACGAACGTGGTTGTGTCGAAACACCAAGTGGGGAGCTATGGTAGAAGAGGTGTGTGCGGGCAGCATGGAGCTTGGCCAGTTGGGTCACGTGCGACACTGCCACACACTGCCACAAAGCATCGTCATCCAATCTGTAGGCCCTGCAATCGTCATGGAAGCTTGAGCAATCGCCCGTCCTTTCATTTACCGAGCCATTTGTAGCAACACCATGGACTGACGTCGGGATCTTTCCCTTTCATCAACCCGTACATTCCGCGAACTACCCCTCCCCACCATGCCTTCGGACGCTGGCCTTGACGACAATATCCCCGGTGCATTTCCTGCCGGCAACGATAGCCAAGCCGCTATATCGACCACGCAGCAGACGTTATCGCAAGCGCTTCACGCACGCAGGGCCGAGTACACGCGACCACGCGATGTGCGCATTAAGGTGGGGTCGTGGAATGTTGCCGCGCAAAAAGGAACCGAGCAGGATGTAGGAGCGTGGTTCGTGCGCGGCAAAGGCATCGAAAAGGCACTGGCTGGGCTTGATGTGAACGAGTCAAATGCGAAAGATGATGCAAAAGAGAGTGTAACAGCGCAAGAAGCGAGACATTCATCGGTTACTCCTACAGTTCCGCTCGACGACACTAAGGCTGTGCCTGGGGACGACGAGGTAGGCATTTATGTGCTAGGTCTTCAAGAGGTCGTCGACGTGTCATCGCCGACAGAGGCCCTGAGGCCATATACGGACCCTACTATTGCAAACCGATGGAAAGCAAATCTCGAGACCGCTCTGCCCAAGGGCTACCAACTGGTGGCTGAACAACAACTGATCGGACTACTTCTACTAATCTATGCTGCGCCGACAATTTATCCTCATATCAAAGCTGTCAGCAAAACTTCTGTTGGAACAGGATTGATGGGTTACATGGGCAACAAAGGCGCAGTCACAACCAGGATTGTATTGGGGGAGACCACACGGCTTGTCTTTGTCAACTCACACATGGCTGCCGGTGCTGACAAGGCTGCGATAGAGCGCAGGAATTGGGACGCCAGTCAAATCGTGAGCCGCACCCGCTTTGACCCAATTACGGATGCTATGGATATCAATCAAGGACAGGGAGAAGGTCTGGGTGACGAGGATTTCGCGTTTTGGTTTGGAGACTTAAACTACCGCCTTGAGGGAATGCCTGGGGATGATGTCCGACGCCTGCTCACAGTCCATACCCAACATATGGACGAGGAAACCCCAGAAGATTCAAAAGACAACGCATCTACCTCTGGTGACTCCGGATACGCGTCCAAGAGGGAGTCAAGCTCTTCGAGTAGTGGAGGTGCGGACGATGCCGTTCCTTTACCCCCAGAGCTAGACCCTGCCTCACTTCAGACTACTATTGCCTCGCTCATGCCTCATGATGAACTGAAGCAACAGATGAAGGCTGGAAAAGCATTTCACGATGGTTGGGAGGAAGGTCCTATACGCTTCCTCCCATCGTACAAGTATGATGTTGGGAAGGTAGGTGTCTTTGACTCTAGCGAAAAACACCGGGGCCCCAGCTGGTGTGATCGTATATTATATCGAACAAGGGCTGCTAAACAACGGCATGATGACATAGTCAAGGAGCAAGAGGAAGCTCGGAAGAGAGATGAAGAAATGAAAGCGCAAGGCTTAGACCACACTGTAGACGATGATGTGCTATACAATTACGATCCGGACACTGACGGTGACAACAACGACAGCTACGATGAATACGACGAAAATGCAGACCCTGAGCCTGAAATTGTGTCCACCAAAGCGGGTTTCTCAAGTGAATTACTCCTCGAAACATACACATCACACATGCGAGTCATCTCCTCAGACCACAAGCCTTTGGAAGCTATCTTCACTCTCAAGTATGACGCGGTGATTCCTGAGTTGAAGACCGCGATACACCAAGAAGTAGCAAAGGAGCTTGATCGGCAGGAAAACGAAGGCCGACCCTCGATAACTATGGTTGTAGATCACTCAACCGGGACTACTGCTGCTGAAAATACAGACACCGCCGTCGGCAGCTTCGATGGAGTAGATTTCGGGGGCGTTCAGTTTGCGAAATCGAAACATCGAAACATCACAATTGCGAATACTGGAAGAGTCCCAGCAACGTTTGGTTTCACCGATCGACCTGTCGATAAAGACCAACCAGAAGGGCCTTTCCCGTCTTGGCTGAGCGTGTCGTTTGATCGAGACACTGATCCGCAGCCAAAAGGATCGAAAAGTCAAGACAAGTTCACTTTAGAGCCCGCAGATGTCTGCAGTGCCGAGTTTAAACTCAAGATCGACAGCTTAGATATGGTACGCCAACTCAACGAAGGCACTGCGTCCTTGGAGGAAGTTCTAGTCCTACGCGTTGAAGATGGCCGAGATCATTTTCTTCCGCTGCGTGCACACTGGTTGCAGTCGACTCTCTCACGAACTGTTGACAAACTCATCAAGATCCCTGAGGGTGGCATTCGCAAGCTGCAGGGTCAAAAACCCGGCGGAGAAGGGGTGAGGTGGAGCGTACCCCGCGAAATTTTCCGGCTGACGGAAGCAATAGAAGACATGACGGAGCGCGCCATGGCCGATTGGGATATGACCGGTCATGAGAGTGATAAGGATCGAGCGCCGTGGCAGCACAACGCGGCGTGGCCCTTCATCAGTGACAAGAAGGACCTGGAGACAGCGGCGGACGTCTATGATGCACTGGACTGTGATCAATCCTTGGATGCTGCCCTGCCCGCTACCTTAGTACCCCGGAAGAAGGTGGAGTATCTTGCCGATTCTCTGTTGGTTTTCTTGAAAAGTTTACAGGATGGCGTCATTACCAAGAGCTTGTGGGAAAAGCTAGAGGAGGGTATGGTAATGCGAGAAAAATCCAAGCAGCAACTGGTACCTGATGACGAGAAGATGTGGGCTCTTGAGATTTTCTCGCAGGCACCGAACCACAACGCCACGTTTCTCCTACTCATCTCTGTGCTGCAAAATATCACGAACCAGATCGCAGAGGCTTCGAAGCCAGACCCGGCGAGCCCGCGCCCAAGCACAGAGCTCCCGGCATCGCCTAGGGCTTCAGTGCGGAGACGCACGCTAAGCAAGGTACCTGATATAGCACTTCGGCAGCTCATACACCGGAACTATGCCACTGTGTTTGCAGATGTTCTGTTCCGAGCGGCGGGTACGGAGAAGATGAGAGAAAAGGACAGGGCTGTGAGGAAGGAGCGAATGATTCGAATTGTGGAACTGTTTCTCAAAAACGAGGATGACGGGACAATTGGGTGATGTTGTATAGGTAGCAGAACTACAGAATAATTTCAATGATACCCTGAAGATATTTCCCTAATAGATACTGTCCCTGGCCGCAGGGTGGGGTGACCTCATACTTCCCAGATCCCTGCACTTTACCCCACGGCGGGGTTGCTCAGACGCCGCCAAAAAAAAAAATTAGATTCCAAACACTACAACCTCGATATATTTTCCTAGACACCTATTGGTCGCACACGAGATTAGACATCATAATGGCAGATAAACTCCGCGTCCTCCTCGTCGGCAACGGTGGCCGCGAACACGCAATCGCCTGGAAACTCGTCCAGTCCCCCCGCGTCGAGCGCATCTTCGTCGTCCCTGGTAACGGCGGCACCGCAACCCTCGACAAAGTCACAAATGTATCGTCGACCAAACAGGAAGATTTCCCCGCGCTTGTCCAGTTCGCAAAGGAAAACAACATCAACCTACTTGTGCCCGGGCCAGAGGCGCCCCTCGTCGCAGGCATAATGGACTTCTTCCAGCAGAATGGCGGCGAAGACATCCGCTGCTTTGGTCCGAGCGGTGCGGCGGCGCGCATGGAGGGTAGCAAGACGTTTTCCAAGGACTTCATGAAGAGGCATAACATCCCCACCGCAGCATACGAGAACTTCAACAACTACGACAAAGCGAAGGCGTATCTGGATTCAGTGTCGCACAGCGTGGTGATCAAGGCCTCAGGGCTGGCTGCAGGCAAAGGCGTCATCATTCCACATACAAAAGAGGAGGCGCACGCAGCCCTGAAAGAGATCATGCTAGATAGGGAGTTTGGCGCGGCAGGCGACGAGGTGGTGATTGAAGAGTTTCTCGAGGGCGACGAGCTAAGCATCTTGAGCTTTAGCGATGGGACGACAGTGAGAAGTCTACCGCCTGCGCAGGACCATAAGAGGATTGGGGACGGGGATACGGGACCGAATACTGGCGGTATGGGCACGTATGCGCCGACGCGTATTGCGCCGCCGGAGGTGATTGAGCGCATACAGAAGGAAATTCAGCAGCCGACTGTGGATGGGATGAAAGCTGAGGGGTTCGAATTTACCGGCGTGCTGTTTACGGGGTTGATGATGACAAAGAGCGGGCCTAAGGTATTGGAGTACAATGTCCGGTTTGGAGATCCCGAGACTCAGAGTTTGTTGTGTTTGATGGAGAGTGATCTTGCAGAGGTGATGGTAGCATGTGCAGAAGGAAAATTAAAAGACACTGATGTTAAGGTATCGGACAAGAGCGCTGCCACCGTGGTTGTGGCCGCTGGTGGATATCCCGGCTCATATGAAAAGGGCACGGTCATGACATTGGACCAAGTGCCACAGGGTGAGAGCAATCCATTACTCGAGAGAGAGATCATGCTAATTGGCGGCAGATGTGGTGCTTTTCCACGCTGGAACATCATTCTCTGACAACACGCTCAAGACTTCGGGCGGTCGTGTAATCGCGTCCACTGCTATGGCTTCGACGTTGGAAGCTGCAGTCACAAAGGCATACGAGGGCATCAAATGTATTCACTTTGATGGAATGCAGTACCGTAAAGACATTGCAGGCCGCGCACTGAAGAAGTAGACCGAGTAAGAAGCTGAGGGAGAATAAATTCCCTATAGCCTGTAGGCTGATGCGAGCCAGCTTTTTTTCATTGGCTGTCCAGCTCTGCTTTGAGTCAACTTCTCGCGATGGGCACAACGAGTACAACAATGTGGAGTAGGATAGATAAAACGACAGGCGCTAGGCGTACTCAAGACATAGGCACAAGTAGAGACGCCCCAGTCTCATTCCGCAATATATATAAATCCAGATACGATCAGAGATTTTCTTACATGAACTGTCTGAAAATGTGAGCTTGGTCTGAGAGAAACTCGAGATTCAGTAGCTGTTAAAAATTGCTTCCTTGATTACAAATACGTAATTTGACGGAGTAATGCAGTAGGTTTAGAGAATCTCCAGAGCTGTTTACTCTTCATTTCATTGTCAATTAAATACCCTTTGAGAGTCCTCAAGAGTGTTAAACACGATGGATGATTACATAATTTATGATCGAGCCATCTCCGAGCCATCTCCCAATGGAGCTCCAAGCTCAGGCGTCACAGACGTCGTGAACATCCCGCCTCTACAACCTCAATCTACTCTCGATAGCCCCGCAAAGACACCCGAAGCTGTACACAGCTCTTATGCTATGGAAGACGCGCGCGAGTAGTCGATCTTAGTGCGGACGCCTACCATGGCATACGATCTCTCGGCCGGGTACGTTGCACCTGGGACGAGTAACTTCCAGGATGCCGATGCAGCGCTGCCTATGTTCAACATTGAGCGCGTGTCCCTCCAGTTCTCTGTCGCCTCTGATTTTGTCGCCGCTGCTGTCGCAAACAACGTCCTAATCCTAGCACTTTCAACTGGGCGCATTCTGCGGATAGATTTGGATAGTCCAGCAGACATCGATGGTCTGTTCGACTTCAGCTAGGGGGTATCACTTGAGATAGGCTAACAGCTGTTAGATATTGATCTCCCTAAGCGGCCTAACGAGATTGGAGTTATCAAACGCTTGTTTCTTGACCCTTCCGCATCCCACCTCATCATTACTACTACCCTTGCTGAGAACTACTACCTCCACGCACAGACACGAGCACCGAAGGCTCTATCCCGATTAAAGAGTGTAGCAATTGAAAGTGTATCATGGAATCCATCTCAGCCGACAGCTTCGACTCGCGAAATCTTGATCGGTGCATACGACGGAAATGTGTATGAAGTATACATTGAGCCATCGTCCGAATTCTACAGGCGAGAAGAGCGTTATTTGAAGGGCGTGTATAAGACGAATGACGGTCCCATTACAGGGTTGTGGACAGACATTGTTCCAGGAAGAAATGATTTGCGGCGTGTAATCGTTGCAACACCGTCGACGTTCATGCATTTTGCAGGGAGAGTTGGCCGACACGGGCATGAAGGGAGTGGCTCCATCTTCTCGAAGCTCTTCGAGAGTGAATCTGCGACGGTGCACGAGATATCCAACGTTGATTCCACTGCTATGTCCTTACTCGCTGTGTCGCCTGAGATCGAGGAAACTCCCGTCTCAGATCATACCAGTGTCGAAAGGATATTTGGGTGGCTGACGTCCCAGGGCGTGTTGCATGGGAAGTTGTATTTGGCCACAGATACCTCTGAGCTCGGCAGCAGAGTTCTTGGTGAATCGAAAATGCTACCTAAGTCGCAGATTCCACCGTCGCAGTCTGCGAGTGGACGTAATAGACGGACGCAGGATTCTGTCACTTCCATGATACTAAGCCAGTGGCATATACTTCAATTGATTGATGGAAGAGTAGTGGCCACTAATCGATTAGACGATACTGTTGTGCTTGATCAAGTGGTCTTAGAATCTGGCCAGACTGCAGTTGGCCTGGTTGCGGACATCAAAAAGAACACATACTGGCTTTTTACTAATCAAGAGATCTTTGAGATTGTCATTACAGACGAGAGTAGAGACGTGTGGAAGATCATGTTGAAGGCACAGCAATTCGAAGCAGCATCGCAGTACGCCAAAACTGCAGCACAAAAAGATGCTGTAGCAACAGCGTCCGGAGACTTTTTGGTCGGTAAGGGGCAGTACTCCGAAGCCGCCGCAGTCTACGGACGAAGTACCAAGCCGTTCGAGCAGGTAGCTCTTACGTTTATCGATAAAGGTGAACAGGATGCTCTTCGCAAGTACCTTGTTACAAAGCTCTCGACATTGAAGAAGTCATCGACTATGCAGAGAATAATGGTGGCAACATGGCTTATTGAGCTGTACATGGCCAAGCTCAACACGCTGGATGACACTATCACAACAAAGGCAGAGCTTTCTGAAACCATGAACACCGTTGAGACACAGGATCAGCTTTCCATCATTCGAAAAGAGTATCAAGAGTTTGTATCGAAGTATAGGTTAGATCTTGACCGAAAGACAGTCTATGAGATCATAAGTAGCCACGGCAGAGAAGAGGAATTGCTATATTTCGCGACTGTGGTAAACGACTATAACTATGTGCTTGCCTACTGGGTGCAAAGAGAAAGGTGGCAGGAAGCTTTGGATGTACTAAAGAAGCAGACAGATTCGGAAGTCTTCTATAAGTACAGCAGCGTCTTGATGGCACAGGTCCCTGTTGATTTGGTGGAGATTATGATGCGCCAGACGAACTTGGATGCGAGAAAGCTCATCCCTGCTTTTCTCAACTACAATAACATTACCAAGGTTCCCCTGAGCCAGAATCAAGCTGTCCGATATCTGCTGTTCGAGATCAACCAGCACCAATCGACAGATGCTGCCATCCATAACACTCTCATCTCTATTCACGCGTCACATCCTACAACCGATGAATCAGCCTTACTGGCCTACCTGGAGGGCCAGTCAATGGCGCATGAACAGAACTATGACGCGGATTTCGCGCTTCGACTGTGTATTCAGCACAAACGAGTCCAGTCGTGCGTCCACATCTATAGCTCCATGGGCCAGTACGTACAGGCCGTAGACCTGGCCTTAAAGTATGACGAAGTCGACCTAGCGAGCAATGTCGCCGACCGCTCAAACACAGAACCCACGCTACGGAAGAAGCTGTGGTTAGCGATTGCCAAAAAGGTTATATCACGCTCCTCGGGCATCAAGGCTGCTATTGAGTTTTTGCGACGCGTCGATCTTTTGCGGATAGAGGATCTTATTCCCTTCTTCCCCGATTTCGTCGTTATTGACGACTTCAAGGACGAGATATGTGCAGCCCTTGAAGATTATTCGCGCAAGATTGACGAACTCAAGAAAGAGATGGACGACAGTGAAGAAACAGCCGCACACATCAAGACAGACATCAAGGCGCTTGAGCAGAGATATGCGATTGTAGAGCCAGGCGAGCGATGCTACGTCTGTGGCCTTCCGTTGCTCGCGCGCCAGTTTTTTGTCTTCCCCTGCCAACACGCTTTCCATAGCGATTGTTTAGCAAAGAAAGTCGTCGAGCTTGTGGGCATGGCTAAGGGCAAGCGGATTGCAGAGCTCCAGATGGAGGTCAGCAAGGGCACAAGTGTGGGCCCGAAAAGGGAGAAGGCTATCAGAGAGCTGGATGCCCTGGTAGCGTCATCCTGGTAAGTTTCAGATCCGTTAAGCGAAGGGCAGGTGCTGATCTTTGTGTAGTGTGCTCTGCAGCGAATTGGCCGTGAGACTCATCGACGAGCCATTTATCTCGGCGATGGATGATAAGGATGAGTGGGCTTTGTAGTTTGTTTGAAATAGACTTTCGAGACACTACGTTTTGTAGTAAAACGTTGTGTTGCACGGGTTTACAACGCGACTAGCTTCTCGCCCGAAGATTCGATGACTGGCCGTCCGGAAATGCTATGATTTGTCGGCTTGGCGCTCCTCGACTGCCCGGTTAAGGACGTCGGCGAAGGCGCCTGGGTGGTCTGTATTCCTCCAGTCTCGTTGAACAATCTATGCTCTGTAATTGGGTACGATGCCCGTCCATCTTATCTGAATAACCAATTCCTTCAGCAAAATCACAACCCAGCCTGCATTGCATTTCAAATCCTACCACGTTCCCAACTTCTCCGTGTGCTCCGGGTTATTTGGCATCGAGGCGCAGCATGTTAGTCGGCTAATATTGTACAAGGGGTAATCATGAACGAGCCCCCTCTGTCGACGCTGCCTTGGCAAAGAACGCCTGTTTTTTCGAGCCAGCCCATCATCACCGCCATCGCTATGCCGTCTCTACATAGGATCCAAAATCGAACTCGAATTCGAATTCGCGATGCCCCTCAGGATTCTGTGAGAACTACAAGCCGTGTTTCCTATCGCCAACGAGTCGAGATCCTTTCTCTACATACATATTCTAGGTAGTGTTATACCCAAATCAGTTCCAAGCTCTCGATCCCTCGCTCTACTATTCGCCATGTTACCAAGAACCCTCAAACGCCATAGAAGCCACAAGGTAGACCTACTGCTCTTGATACACCTCTACGCCAACGCCTAGTCGAACGAGCGATGGTTAAAGGCTATTGTAGACGACTCTACTTCCTAGAGATGGCTGCTCTAGAAAATATATAGGCCTGCAGGCGTACACCAAGTAAAGCTTTTAAAAAAGAATAATACTCTCGACGAGTAGTTACAGAGAAACCTCTTCATATAGAACAGCATAGGAAGGATTGATTGGAGTGAGCATATATACACGCCAGCTGGACCCAGTGGCAGTGGTCTCGAGTTATATGGATAGATGAGTGCTCTATTACCTACTCTCATGGGCAGGTGTGCGTCACTCGCCGGGTGGAAGGGAAGTACGAATTATCATGCTGCATGCCAAAGTCTTGAGGGTTCTCTACGTGATAGTTCCTACTTCTCTTCTGCGCGGCGAGTCACATACACCTGCCTGAGAGTAGGAAATAGAGCTCTCGTCTGTCCATACTACTTAAGACCATTGCCATATATTCCACCTGACATAGCTAGGCCCTTTCCAATCGATTCTTCCTATATTGTTCTATAAGAAGTGGCTTCTCTGTAGCTACTCGTCGAAAACATTACTACTTCTTAAAGGCTGTAATAAGACTGCGCGAGCGGGCCTAAATGCCCTTCATCTAGGCGATCTCTAGGAAGGAGAGCCTCCTATAGAAGGCATTGATTATTGCTCGGTGTATAAGCGCGCTCGCTTTGGTGTATTGAGTATAGAATATCTACCCTGAGGCTTCTTAGGAGTCTCTAGTGTTTTGAGTACTTTTTGTACTATCGATCGAGGAATGTTGAGGTGCTAGGTAATCTAGGTATAGGACCAGCCAGCGTCCTGCCGTAGGGTTCGTATTTTGATCCGCTGCTCGTACGTAAGGTGGGATTTAGGATTCCTTCACTCTTTGTCTCTGGCGCGTATTCTGTGTATATTCGGCATGGCTATATTGTACAGAGAGAAGGGTAGAAGAATACATCATATGACTGTGCGTTGAAAACCTAGGTGACAACATGCCAAGTTTGGTAGCGGCGACAGGGCCGGAATTCGATTCTTGGCTCGAATAGCGTTTTCGACCTCTAGTCATTGTAAACACGAACTAGTATTAGAATAAATCCTATTCTCATATAAATCGCATAGAAACATGATATTACCATACGTTTTGGTGGACCAACACTGGAGCGTGTGATTGTCTTGGCAACTCGAATTCCGGCCACTTTTCCTGAAACCCTAGAGCTCCGTTCATGAGTCCCCTTGTATATGTCCTTCGCTTCAGGGCTGGCACGGTTCGCAGAATGCTCTAGCAGAAGGATCAAGGACGCGTACGTTGGGACAAGGGTGTCCTAACACAAGTACAGCTGGTACTTCCAGTGGATTCGTCTGGCGCTTTCACACAGCGTTGCGATGGAGAGAAGGCCACCGTGATGGACGACTTATATCGCTCCACACCGACATCGCCAATTGAAGAACCACTACCGCCGTACACGCCGACGCATGCGAACGAACGAAGCGGGTTCCTAGACGAGAAGGAGGAAGATGGGTTCGTCGCGCGTTTCGCAAGGACTTGGACGCGCACCGCGACAACCGTGGGACCTGCTATTGTATCTTCAGCCCAGAGCACTTCGCGTTTCCTTCAGACCCGCACATGGCCTGTCATTGTTACTTCGGCGCAGACCACCTCGGGCTACGTGCAGCATCAAACCTGGCCAATGATCCGGGGGTATCCGCTTTGGAGACAGCAAGCATGGGGACTACTTCTCTTCCTTACCTTTGGACTTGGTCCGTTCTTGATATACGGGTTCTTGACTGCAAGTGGCGGCTACGGTTTCTATTACAGAGCGTTTGACCCGAAGACCATCAGCTGTGGTGATAACCTCAGTGGAGCGCCACAGAACTCTACTTCGTACGGCATTGATGCGTTGTTCGTTTTAAATTGGTCATTCGGGCGCTTCACCTTCGCTCAGGTTAAGACGATCGACGTTCTCTTCGATGTGATTATTGGGCGGGGAACCCAGATGGCTTTTGGGGCTGTCGCGTACATTGTATTCACCGATGCGCTTCTGCGCTTGATCGAGCGGCATCCGGTATCATATCAGACATTTATGCGCATTACCATCGAAGGTCCAAGTTTGTCAGCATCGTGTGATCTATTCACGCAACTGTTTCGCTGTCGGAGCAAGCGCACCTGGTTCTTATTCTTCTACTTGCTTTTCTCGTCTTTTTACATCTTCTCGATTCCGCCACTCCTTGGGGCCATGACGGGTTACGACAGCCGGACTATACCATGGGTTAGCATTGGCGATGCGGATAACATCATACCACTTTCGAGTGTTGAACCAGGATATATTGCATACGGGACATGGAATACATCGTTTTCGCAGCCGTTGTGCGACACAGCAGCGACAGACATAGCGAATTTCCAGTATCACGAATTTGACATGCAGTCTCATTGTAAGTCGGACTGGAAGCACGTTTCAGCAGTAGTATTGATTCACGACAGGCAATTGTCAACTACCAAACGGCACGGTGCTGTCAAGCAGGGACTGGTCGCTAAGTCTTGCACGCTGGGACTATTACCGTGGCGACTCAGGCTACAATTACTACGACTGTAAGTTGAGGGCAAACCACACGCCTATGCACCTCTCCATAGCTGACGAACACTCACAGGCCACTTCAACTTTACAGGCAACTCGGGAACCTACCAGTCAGCCCACTCATCCTTCGGCACCATGAATTGTAAGTTCCTACACCATTTAACAAGAGCAATTATTCACGAGGGAAAGGCAACGACACATTCCCCGTCACTCTCTCCAACAACATCACGTATTCTATGTACGACCTCAAGACTTCGAGCTGGGGCATCTGCTGGGAAGGCAAGGCCTATGATCGCACTGCACTAGAAGAAACGGCGCGCTGTCTCCCCGACACAGCAAATCCCTCGTACCAGTGGGGCTTCAGCAGCATGCTCATGGGTATTAACATGATCATCAACATGATCTGGTGCCTGAGCATGTACGTTGTATGGCAAGAAGCCATGTTGAATAGCGAGCTTGTCCGCAGCGGGTTCCGCATAACGCCGTTGAGGGCTGCGTTCGTGCTCACCGAGGTGGCACGCAGGCTCACGGGGCTACATGGAGAGGAACTGATTCAAAAGGAAAAGGGCGTGCTGTTTAAGGAGCGGAAGGACAAGGTTGTCGTGGACAAAAAGGTGTTGTGGGAGGGAGGCGTCGCGGTGCAGAGGAGAGTCAAGAGTCAATTACCGAGATTGCAGCCGTATGACGGGACCTGAACTAAGACTTATAAGACGTAATATACGTAATATACGTCCTTTACGTCTTTTGTGAGGATTGAAACGAAGTTTCTAGTGTAAAAGATGTCTAAAGTTCATGTACTTGCGTAGATATAAATTAAAAAGGCAAGGCTTTGCGATGCTCTCCCAGCCACCCAGCTTCCTACTGGGATACCTTTCAATCGGACAACAACTAAAACACCAGACGACTTACGTCCAAACTCGTACATGACAGCTCCTGCCTTAACGTATCCATCGTGATGACCGCTGCACTGGGGGCTGTTGTATGCTATCACCTGCTGTGCAGCATATAGTGGGCGGCCGTTCACCGAACGGATAGTTAAGTGAATTCCCGTTTCGGCAGCGGTATAGAACCAGTGAGCTGGAAAGAGCCTTTTCTTTGCTTGTGATCCCGATATATAGCCTTGACTAAGGTCAGTCTCTCATTCAAACTGACATATATCCTCATTATAATAGGCCAATATCTTACTACCCAAAAGAATGCACCCTCTACAACTTCGTGTTATTTTCAAGAGCTGACATCCACGCAGTTATGAGCCGATGACGTCACTCTCAGCTTCCATTTATCTGTAAGAAGTCTATAGCTCACATGATACTGCGGGGCTATTTCTCACATCGCTTAATGAACTCATCACCGTCACCAAACGCATAATGCCCCCCTGGACGCTAACCTCGCATTTGCTCTCTGTCAATAATGACCAATTCACGCGTGCGACACAGTCCGAATTCCTGGCACAGGCAGCTTCAGGCACTCTGTCCAAACAATTGATCTCGCACTGGCTCGCCAATGATCGGCTCTACATGCAAGGCTACATCCGCCTTGCAGGGGAACTCCTCCGTATCCTGCAGCTACCCGCGAAACCCACGCCAAGCAAAGCTGCTGGTACGATAGAGCTCCGGCTGTTGGATTGGCTCGTTGATGCATTGGTCAACATCAGGCGAGAAGAACGGTTCTTCGTAGATGTCGCTGAGCGGTTTGGGCTAGACGTGGACTTGACAGAAGGCGACGACGCGAGTATTAAACAGGAGAAGAAGATCGAGGGGTTGAAGCGATTCGAGAAGCTTTTTAATAGTCTAACGACGGGGCAGCCTCCAGCATTGCTTTTGCCGTGGCTGGAAGGTGCGGTACTGTTCTGGGCAACAGAAAGGGTCTACTTCGAAGCTTGGAGCTGGGCAAAGGCGCAAGCAGAGGGATTGGCACAGAAAGAGTACGGAGTTGACGAAGATGGGGGAGCTATGCGGAAGGAATTTATTCCAAACTGGACAAATCAAGAATTTATCGAGTTCGTGGACAAACTGCAGGCTATCTTGGATGAAGGCGTACTGGAGGCGGTCGGCAATGATGAAGAATTGAAAAGGACAGTTGTGGAACGCGCAGAGTGCATTTGGAAACAGTTACTAGATGCAGAGGAGGCTTTCTGGCCTAAATTATCGGGGTGATGACATTGCTGAGCTATGAAGAAAGCCATATTTTCATTCTCCAGTGACGCTAGACCTTACATTGATGTTCTTTGGATGAATTTGTTTGAGTGAGCAGAGTCATTTGCGGATGGATTAGAGGTTCATTATTGACGGTTGCCCTACTAAGGTTTCAAACAGTCGTGGATTTCGTGACGAGACACCACAGAAACCTTGCTTGGTGAGACATTGTTCTCATCGGAATAGACGTATGATAACCCGACTTTACGCAGTGCATTCATTGAATAGCACCCTTGTGGTTAGAAACTTGAGTTGGAGATATAGTCAATATTTCGGCCTCAAGGAATTACAACTAATCCGAACCCATTCATATTCTGCTGTGTCATGACGAATGGGAAGCTTCTGTCCTGTGAAGTATATGCAACTGTTGAGAGACTGCGAAGCGACAGATTATGAATACAGTTCTGGAATAATGGATGGCAAGACACTACAAGAAGCCGGCGTACGCAAATTAGGTTAGATACATCTTTTATGAAGTATTTCTGTCACCTTAAATGATCAGAAATAGATGTGGATAATCGATGGAATATTCGTGGGTGCGTCTTCGAAGGTTGAACCAAAACCTGAATTATAGCTTAGTCAACTTCACGCACAGCTCCTCGGCCCACGCGGAAACGAGAATACGTCATCCCTTCGCATCCCACGCCCAATACGCCACCGTTGTCATGCCCCAATCATCTGCCCAAATCGAAAGTATACATGCAGCCTCACCTCCGACCTCTGAATCCTTCCGATTCTACAGATAATTTCCTTTCCTCCCGTCTTTCCCATAACAAAAAACTGTAGTTCTAGGGCCAAAAGATGGGGCCATCTCTTAGAAAAGCCTTACTTTTTGGATCAGCAGGCGTGCTGTTCCTTATTCTGGTACTGAGCTTAACTCCGATTACTTCACCGCTTCCGCCATATACGGGCGAGCATGAGGTGGGCATTCTGGATCTAGAGACCGGAGTTGAGAGGAGGGAGATTCATCCTGCGACACTTAAAGAGACAGGGTTGAAGGCCTTCGAGGTATGCAATACATTTTAATTTCCCAAATAATATCATGAACGCAAAAAGGGGTTACAAAAACGTCGCATAATTCAGATGAATGCGTTTGTCCCATGGTATCACCTATCATTCATCCATCTCAGGTTCCCTGTTTTTCCATTTCCAAAGCCCTTAGTGTCTTTCCATCCCTTCAACCATCAAACTAACACTCCCCCATAGCTTCAAACTCTCGCCATAACCCTTTACTATCCCTCTTCTCTTCCGCACTCCTCCACTCGCCCATGGGCGCGCCCCTGGCTCCCGCAACCCATCTCTCTTATCGGCACCGGCTACGCCCGCCTCCTCAACATCCACTTCGTGCCGCTGCAATCTGCCATAACGTTTCTCCTTTGGGCGCTCGGATCCAAGACTGTGATTCCAGGCGTCGTCGATTCACCGGTTCTATATACAAAGGTAGAGAGCGAGGGGCTAGGTAAGGTGGTTACGGGTGTGGGTATGGGTGGGAGAACGAAAGGAGAGGCGGGTGTGCAGGAAGCGTTGGAACTGAGAGATGAAGATGTGGACGCTAGAAAAGAGAAAGAAGTGGGAACGCTACCACTTGTTGTGTTTACGCATGGCATGGCGGGTATGTCGCAGAGTTACTCGCATCTCCTCGGCAGCATTGCGAGCCACGGATACGTTGTTGCTGCTGTCGAGCATCGCGACGGGAGTGGCCCGGGTACTATCGTGCACTACCCAGACGCGAAAGAACAGTTCAGGTGGCATGTTAAGCTTGAAGATCTAGTTTCCGACGTCCCGATGTCCATCGATGACCTTAAGGAGGTCCAGCTCGCATTCCGTGAGGCTGAGATACAAGAAACGATCCGTTTGTTTGAACGCTTAAATCGTGGCGAAGGTGCCAACATTGTGAATCTCAAGCCTGAGTCACCAGAGTCCGCACTGCCAGGCTTCGAAGGTCGTCTGAATATGTCAGCTGTCACTGTCGCAGGGCACTCCTACGGAGCTACAGGCGCTCTGCAGGCGCTGAAAAATGCGCCTACTAAAGACATGCCAATCAACGGCGCCATCGTGCTGGATCCAGGAAAAGAATCGGGACCGCTAAACCATGATATCAAACTCCCCGTGCTAGTCATGCAATCGGGCGAGTGGACTGAAAAACAGACCGAGTTCTACGGACAAGGATGGCATTTCGATGTGGTGAAGAAACTAGTCGAGAACACACGTATTGGGTGGTTCATGACGTTGAGTAAGTTGACCTGAAAGCTTGGCACATGAAAGAAGAGAGACTGATGACTCGCAGCTGGATCCGCGCATCCTTCCTGCACCGATGCACCATTGATTGTGCCGTGGATCATGAAGCTTGCGACTCACACTACGTTAAACGGAAGAGTCGCTTTGAGAGAGTACATAAGGGCGTCTGTCGATTTCCTAGAGTACTTAAGGGACGGTGAGAAAAGGGCATGCTACAGAGTGGAGTCACGAGCTCTCTAGGCCCGCTTGGAAATGCCGAGAAGCGTGGAAAAGTAAAAGGTGAATATGGCGCCGATTGGGAGGTGCATGTGGTTCCAAAGGGTTGAGGGGGTTGTACGTGGCTGTTTTTTTGATACCATGTTTCAGAATCACGTCGCATCCAATGAGCTATGTTGAGGATCTTTTTTTGGAACCTATTTTCCAACTAGCTGTCCTCAAGGGTTTGATATCCGATTTCTTTTGGTCTCCCTTAAACGGCGGATAAGTTGATTACTCAACAGCGCCTAGGCACGCAACAAAAATCCAACGTATATGCAATCAGAATCGACCTTTACAGTAGACTTAAGCTAAAATTTAATACAAACGAACAGATATTGGATAACTGAAAAAGTGAATAAAATCAACGCGACAAAACACTAACTTGAGAAGGCCTCCAGCGCCCACGCGTGCATTACAATACGTCCAATAAAAAGATCAGGCCGTCAACTCACAGAGGCATGATGCTAGGAACAGGCCCAATGGGTACTATCCCGTTCCCGATCACAACCGACGAGTACCCGCGTTTGATCTGTGATCGTCAGTTGCGGTCGCGCGTTTTCGACTATTTACTCACAACATCGAAATTAGTAGTGCGCTTAAACACACCTCCTCCAGTTTCAGGGCCTTCATTCCAGTACAGCCGGCGCATCCAACTGTGCAAGCGGGGGTAGTCTGTCCGGATCATCTTCAGATTGCACTTGAACAACGTGTAATATGCGACGTCAAAACGGATAAGCGTGCAAAATAAGCGGATATCCGACTCAGTGATATAGTTGCCGAAGAGGTATGGATAGTGTCCGGGTTGTACCAAATGATGCTCAAGCTTGTCGAAGGCTTCGAAAAGTCGTGTGACGTGCTCTATATAAGCGGCTTGCGAAGTGGCGAATCCAGCCTTGTACACACCATTGTTGATGTTGTCATACACCCAGGCGTTGAGCTGGTCGATTTGGGGTCGGAGGGCATCCGGTATGAAGCTGGCAGGTCCTTTGTTGGCTTCGCGCATCTCGGGAGGGAGGAACTGGTCGAAGCCATCAAAGAACATGCGGATGATTTCGCTGCTTTCGTTGTTCACAATCGTTTCTAGATAAAGTTAGATATTGAGCGCCTGCTTTTGAGGAATAGAAAAACGCACGGCGCTTTTTGTCCCACAACATCGGTACGGTGATCCTGCCATTGTAGCTTGGGTCCGCCTTCAGATACAACTCTTTCATCCACCTAACGCCATAGATTGGATCACGAGCAGGGCCTCTCTGCCCCGAGAAATACCAGCCATGCGTGGGGTCGCGCGCGTCCACCTCCACCAGCTGCACAACGTCTGCCAGGCCCTTTAAGGCGTAGACAATGATAGTTCGGTGCGCCCATGGACAGCAGGAATTAACATACAAGACATAACGATCTTCCTCGGCAGGGAAGTGTTCAGAGGGTATGAAGTTGCGAAAGCGTGAGGGCATTCGGGTATAGTGGCCGTTAGAGTCGGGAGGATCCCCACAATTTGGTAGTAGCTGCAACTATTGCGCCGACGTCAGTTCCTAAGCATGAGAAATGGGCGGGGCTGCTTCTACCCACCTTTGTCGCTGTCATGGAGGGCGCTGCAGGCGCGTTTTCGCGGTCGCAAGTAGCAGGAACAGGCGCGAAGATATCCAGAGGCCCAGAGGAGAATCCATGGTGCTCTTGTGCAGAGTGCGGGTGCTCTGGCACATGGGTGCGTGATTACAAAACAGAAAATGCCGGACAAGTTTGATTAGTAGACGGCGGAGTAGCGCAGGACCGAAGTGCGCCGTCCAGAGGGGCGGCACTACTCCACGGCCCGTCTCAGGGTACAAGACTACATTAAGGCTGCGCCCCGGGCGCAGAGTCAATGGTCGGGCCATGTTGGCGCAGATGTTTCAAGGGTGGGGGATGAATGGGAGGTGTGCTGCAAGCGTAGAGTGGCTGCCGCGGGGCTCAAGCCCCCCAAACTGCAGCTGTCTAGACCGTTTTTCCACCACCCTGCACTGCTTTTGCCCATACCTTCGACGCTCGACGCTCGACGCTCCATTTCCACCATGCTCTTGCCTTGGTCCTCCACTGTGCATGTTCATCTGAAATCGCCCGTCGCACATTGCTCATCGCTCCAGCATTCCGGGCTATGGTATAGCCAGCTTACCTCCTGGCACACCAACACTCGGTGCATCCTTCTTCAACCCCCAGGATACGTGTTCGTCGTCTGATCATCTACACTAACTTCAATACTTTCAATGTTGCGAGCGGAATGCTTGCATCTGAAAACTTGCACTGTATCGTACAGCCATTCAAGCCCAAGCATGATATCACCAGGCCATATCCACCACACTGGGCATCCTTTCGCCGAGGAACTTGTTACCATCCCACCAGACTATGAACCGCCCCGCCGGCACCGAAGATCCCGCAGTAGCGGCCGATGCAGATATGGAGTCCATGATGCATTGTGCATATTGATCATGCCATTTGCTCGCTTGTGTTTACTCACCATGTCACCTCAACATTCACGTCACCTTAGTGCCATCTCCACTTCCCATACAATCATCGATTGGTTACACACGTGGCCCCCTGGTCATCAGCAGGTTACCCGGGGTAAGGGGGCCGGTACCGCGTATATCTGGGAGTGATTGGTGATGAACATCAGACGCCTGCACTAGCTTCAACAGTAGCCCAACGATTCACAACTCAACACTCATATTATTAGTATTTGCATACTATGTGAGAGTTATAGCAGCGTTTAGTAATCTCTTGACGCTTTTTACTCCATCAGGTAGTAGGTGAGCCCTGAACAATCCCCTTTTAGTACAATAAAGCAATTTAGATTATCAGAACCCAAGAACCACCGAGGAAAACCAAGTAGTGGCGTCCACGGGTTTCATTTACAATGTTGAAAATCATCCAGTCTGCCTATGAATCAAGATCATCTCGTAGGTCTAGATGCATCCATGAGCACATGCTTTGTATCGCAAGTTTATGGGGCGTTCGGTATCACTTCAGCTCTCTTCAGCTGTCGGGACTAGGAGTTTTCGATTACTACTCCGCGGAGCACACAGGAAATTAACAGTCCACAGGAAGGCTATCCGACGTCACAAACATGCATCAGTCTTCTTCTTCGGTCATCTTATTCAAACTTATTTCTACACATTCGTTTTTCCGCTCTTAGTTCATTCCATATGCTCAAAAACAGGGAAAACTGGCCGCCTTGTTCATCTTTTATTTCGTTAGTTATTTTGTGCACTATTTATATGATTCACAATGATGAGCCCTTAACCTAGGAACTTTCACGCAGGCTTTGACCACTAAAGTGCACTTTTTAATTTTAGAATTCTCATGAATTCCATTGCCAGAGTCCAAATATCCGAAGAGCTGATTCGAATACTCAAATGCAAACGAAAACTCGCCCCTTACCAGATATGACAGATCAATAGAGAAGGCAACGATAGTTCTACGTTCACTTTGAACAGAAGGCATTGGATCATGTCTGCTATACATCAATCTTCTGGAATGTAGTTGCAAACTGCATACACAGCACACGAACCCCCTTCATACATCTCTACAGTAACTCCCGAAATGAACCTTCACTGCCAATTTGCCAACACTCTAAATTCACTTAAATTCGTAACTAACTTGAGTGTCTTCTCCTGTTTCATTGTCTATTTACATTATCATGTCAAAAATCAACCATGTTATTATTCAATTTTCCTTTCTTGCGATGTATAAATGCCACATTCGTATCGTCCCTAAGTTCTCTCCATCAACTCACACAAAAAGTGTAGAGCAGAGAAAGAAGAACACAAGGCGAGAAGCTGGCCTTTGATTCCAGACAGACGTTAACAAGCTTCCTGCTTGACCTAGATAAGACAAGCTAGAATGTGCCGAGTTGATGTGATGGTGCACCCTTGCGGCTGCCGAGGTGAGGTTGACGGGGTCAATCAATGCCTGGATGCCATGACAAGCGGTCGTTCATGCAGGCATCCTGAGCAACGCGCACGGCATGTTGGATTCGCATGCAGTAACCCAGGGTGTCGTAGCCGTTCTCATGGCCGTTCTCAAGGACAGTCTCGCCGACAGTCTCGGAGCCGGCCTGAGCTTGACGAGACTCGGGCTCGACCCGGAGAGGATCGACGTACTACATCCTCGCGGGCTCGGAACGGGCGACGGAATGATCTGTGGAATGTTATGACCAACGAAGAGCGAATGCCGATCAGTTCTTCTT
>Ga0247757_10000597_pt1 | contig 29276 bp, 27 predicted proteins | sample UWRJL126311R4_FD_180929 | JGI IMG/M metagenome (GOLD analysis project Ga0247757, IMG submission 180929) | Plant litter microbial communities from Arlington Agricultural Research Station in Wisconsin, United States - UWRJ-L126-311R-4 | ecosystem: Environmental > Terrestrial > Plant litter >... | reverse complement strand
GCGGACGTGACCCCCCCTCCACACCCGCCGGCGGAGGTGACCCCCACTCCACACCCGCCGGCGGAGGTGACCCCCACTCCACACCCGCCGGCGGAGGTGACCCCCAGTCCACACCCGCCGGCGGAGGTGCGGCGCGGGACTTAGCTGCCTGCCCGCCTGCACGCGCTTCGACTGACACGGCACGGAGCGAGCTTGCTCCGCTTGGAAAGCCTCATGCAAAAGTGTCGCGCGCGCCTGCGTCGACTCGAGCATCCCCGTGTACACGGAGACCGATGGCGATGGTGAACCCAGTGTCCCGACGCGTGTTCGTCGTTCGTGCATTGGGATCACGAGTTCCCGGGTTGCCCGGGCGGCGACGCCAACCACAGCGACTACTGGCTCTGGTTCGATGATGCCCTGCCCGGCGGAGGTGGGGCAGCGGCGGTAGGCGGCGACTGGGGATTGCGCATGCCGGTCAGCACGTTCGTCAGTCACTTCGATGATCCGAGCTTCTTGATCGTCGAACACGAGATGGGCCACGGCTTTGGTTTTCAGGACTACTACTCGTGGACCGGCTCGACGCCCGCGGGCGGCTCGCTGATGATCGTCGGCTCCACCGGCGGCAAGCAGTCGCCCACCGTCGGCGACACTTGGTTGCTCCGTCGCACTTGGAAAGAAATGGTCGCCCTGCGCGGCTGGTAGCCGCGAGATGGAGACCCACAAAGGCTGACCAACCGGGCGCGTGCTTTCCACGGGCTTCAGCGCCGGGCGGCCCAGCCCCCCCCGTCGAGCGTGCGCAAACGAGAGTCTCCCACCGCGTGCCGCAGGCGCCGCGCGTCCTTCTTTACGCTGCAGCCCGCAACCGCGCCGCAATCTCAGCGCGCGCGCAACAGCCTGTCGATGTGCTTCTGTTCCCAGGCGAGCGCGCGCTCGTGATAGCGGAACTCGCGCTCACGACTAGCGAACTCTGGGGGATGAATCAGCGTGCGGCCGCCCACGCGCACCTCGGGCATCACGTGATGCAGCAGCTCGTGGAACACGATGTAGGAGACGAAGTAGCGCGGCACCCATTCGGCATCCAAAACCGGGTGCACGCGGATCAGGCGCTCCGACGCGCTGTAGCTGCCGAGCTTGATGGTGCGGCGCTGCTTGGCCTCACCGGCAGGGGTCGTGCGGCGGCCCCAAGTGATGAGCACGTCGCTGATGCTGCCACCGAAATAGGTGTCGTTGAGTTGGGTGAGGATCTCGCCCAGGTCGTGGACGTGACCTTCGGCTTGCAGCTTCACCGTCGCGCGGCGTGAGGCGCGAATGCGGTGCGTATTGGTGGAGATGAAGTCCCCAATGACCTGCGACGCGTCGCGGTCACCGTGGACGACGTAGGCCACCAGGGCGTCCAAGATGCGGGGCTCCGCCCCCAAAAACATCATGTTCACCCGCACCCGGAGGCGACCACGCGCCCGCGTTTGGGTGACCATGCGGCGGCGGTTGTCCGTGACGCCGAGCTGAACCGGGCCACCGAAGGCTGCTTCGAGACGCCGCTCGAGCCGCTGGCGAGCACCTTCATGGATGAAGATCTGCGGACCCGACGGCAAGAAGTAGAGCGGAACCTGCGCTTGCCCATCTGGAATGCGCACGGCAGCCGTCGCCATGCGCGGCACGGATGCACGCGCAGCACGTCGCCGACCGACGCGGCCAACGGAAGCGGGGAGCCAAGGGAAACGCAGTTGAGGAGCCATGGAACAGAACGCGGCGAGTTGCCTGAAATTGGGACTAGGGGACGAGATCGATAGCGTCAAGGAAACGAAAAAAGTTCTTTCATTCTCAGCACTTGACTAGGAAACCCTCGACGCCTGCTGCGACGCCCCTAACCCCGCGAACGGGCTCGACTTCCCGAGGCCTTGCTGGAGTTTTGCGCCCACAAATGACCTCTGAAGGCCCGCGGGCCGAGAGTACGAAATATCCCAACAATCCGAACAAGTTATCCCCAGAACCGACATCCCCTCACCCGCGCGGCGCGCATTCACCCACGTCTGCTCACACGGACGCCACGCTTCATGCGCAATGCATCAAACACCAACACCCGCGTTCGACATCAGCGCAAACGAACACACCGCGCGGCGAGCGGAGGGCAACGCTTCCGGGCTTGGTCGGACGCATCACGATTCCGCTCGCCGCGCGGCTGCTACTGGGAGTGTTTTTGTGCGTCAGCTCGGACGGACGTTGCCGCGCTTTGCGTTGGGATTGTTCGGGCCGCTTGCGCTGGGGTTGTTGCCCGAACCGCGGGTGTCCGCGGCTGCAGACGCCCCCGCCTCACCTTTTCCCTTGGGCTGAGGTACCTCGGAACCAGGCGCATTCACGTTGGGAGTGGCGACGGGGCCAGCCGTACCGATGCCGTGGTGGAGCAGCAGCTTCTGCTCGATGCGCTGCATCAGATCCGGGTGCTGCTCGAGGTAGGTGCGGGCGTTGTCTCGGCCTTGGCCAATGCGTTCACCGTCCACGGAAAACCAAGCGCCGCTCTTTTGAATGATGTTCAGGTCAGAGGCGAGGTCGATGATCTCTCCCGAGCGGCTGATGCCATGGCCGTACAGGATGTCGAATTCCACCTCACGAAACGGGGCGGCCAGCTTGTTCTTGACCACCTTCACGCGCGTGCGGTTGCCGACGGCCACCGGGTCTTTCCCGGGGGAAAGGCTCTCTTTGATGGCGCCGATGCGGCGAATGTCCAAACGCTGAGAGGCGTAGAACTTGAGTGCGTTGCCGCCGGTGGTCGTCTCGGGGCTGCCGAACATGACGCCGATCTTCATGCGGATCTGGTTGGTGAACATGATGATGCAGTGCGAACGGTTCACGGAGCCCGTGACTTTGCGCAATGCTTGGCTCATCAGACGGGCCTGCAGACCGACGTGCGAATCCCCCATGTCGCCTTCGATTTCCGCTTTGGGCACGAGGGCCGCCACGGAATCGATCACGATCAGATCGACCGCGCCCGAGCGCACCAGCATGTCGGTGATTTCTAGCGCTTGCTCACCGAAATCAGGCTGGCTGATCAGCAATTCGTCCGTCTTGACGCCGAGCTTTTTGGCGTAGGTGATGTCCAGCGCGTGCTCGGCATCGATGAACGCGGCCACGCCGCCTTGGCGTTGCACATTGGCGATGGCATGCAGCGTGAGCGTGGTTTTACCGCTCGACTCAGGCCCGTAGATCTCGACGATACGACCACGCGGATAGCCGCCGATGCCGAGTGCGATATCGAGCCCCATGGAACCCGTGGGCACCACTTGCACGTCCCCGCCGATCTTCTCGCCGTCTTTCAGACGCATGATGGCGCCGTCGCCGAACTCCTTCTGGACGCTGGCAATTGCGAGTTCGAGCGCTTTGGTTTTCGGCTTTTCGTCCATGATGGTGCGACCTTCTTCGGGGGGTTTGAACTCGACCCGTGGGAAGCTTCTACTGCTCGGCTGTTCAGATGTCAACGGCGAGCGCCCAGCTCGGACATAGCCTGGCAGCGTGCGGGCCGGGGGGCGACTGCCGAGTCCCGGAATAGCCAGAGGGGGTCCTATTCGAGCTCAGGGGTTCTCTTTGCTCCAATCACAGCTCTTTGGGCAGTCGGTCCCACCCTCGTCATGGGCGCCCTGGGCCAACCAGTCGAGCAGGGTGTTGCGGTCGGCGTCGCTCAGCGGTTCGACCGGAGGCGTGACCGACGGGTCAGTGGTCAGGGGCATGAAGCGGCTGCTGACCGCCGTCTCCATCTTTTCCCAAACGAAGGTCTTGGAGGTGGGAAACGGGAACGGTGCTTGGGTGTCTTCGTAGGTCATCAACGGCATCGAAGCGCCGTGCCGCACCGGATCTTGATGGCACTGCTGACAGACGCAATTGACGATTTTGTAAGCATCGCACCACGGCACGGTCTTGCCCGCTTGCGCGCCCGCACCACCGCCTTCGGCCGCACCCGCAGAGCCCGCACTCAAATCCGGCACTTCACCGCCGGTGCGCTCGGTGCTCTGATCACCGCAGCCAGTGTACAGCGCGAGCACCCCAGCCGCGACGAACGCCCCAATCAAAGCGCGAGTAGACCTCGCAATTGCGGTCAGCATTGGCAAGGCCGCAAAGTCTAGACCAAGCCCGAGCGATCCGACACTGGCAGATGGCGGTGGGCAAGAAATTGCGGGCCGCGCGGCCCGAAGAGACCGCGCGACGCGATTTATCCGTTCATTCGGGCGGATTGCAGCCCGCCGTCGGATTCGCCCCGATATGCGCGCAGTGCGTCACCGGATCCGACTTGGCGGCATTCACGTGATAGATGCGGCACTCGAGCGTATCGCCCGCCGTGTCGCCGGCCGTGCCGCGCGCAAATTGGTTGCACGCGCCCAGGCAGTCCCCGAGATCCGTGTACTGGCTCAAGTCATCCGAACAGGCCGCTTCTTCGTCCAAACAGAACGTCTCGCACAGCTCGACCTGCGTCAGCTCGACCGCGCCGCCCTCACCGCCAGCGCCCGCGAGTTCGCTGCTGTCACCCCCTGCACCCGCACCGCCGCTCGTGCCACCGGTGCCCGCGGTCGCGCCGCTACCCGAAGCGCCGGCCTCGGACGAAGCGCCGGCCTCGGACGAAGCGCCGGCCTCGGACGAAGCGCCCGCGTCGCTAATGTTGCCGAGAGTCACGGCATCACTGCAGCCCTGAACCCCGGCGAGCGCGAACAGAAATAGCGATGAAGCCCCAAAGACAAGTCGTAGATTAGTCATGGGGGGATATTGCCCGGAAGGGGGCGAGCTGCAAACCCCCGATCGCGTTGTGCTCAATGCATAGCCAACGGCAAAGTCGCCGCGCGTGCGCCGCTCACTCAGCCGCCCGAGCCGCCGATCCCGCTCGAGCCGCTGGCACCACCGCTGCCCGCTTTGCCGCCCCCACCCGCGCTCGCACCACCCGTGCCCGCACTGGCGCCGCCGGCACCTGCGCTCGCGCCAGCCGAACCGGCGCTCGAACCGCCGGTACCGGCAGACGCTCCGCCCGATCCCGCGCTTGCGCCACCCGAGCCCGCGCTCGCGCCACCCGAGCCCGCGCTCGCGCCGCCCGAACCAGCGGTGCCCGGCTTACCAGCGCTGCCCGGCATGCCCGCCGCACCCGGTGCTCCGCCGGTCGCAGGCGGCGCACCCGCAGCCGACGCGCCTGCCGCGGGGCCCTCGCTGGAGTCACCGACGTCACAACCTTGGAGGCCGACGAGTGCAAAAAGGGCAAGCGAGGACGCGCTGAGTGCGAGCGCCATATTCTTGGTCATAGTTTAATCCGCCTTTGGAGGCGGGGAGGATCGGGCTGCGCGAAAGAAGTGTCAAGCATTCGGCGGGTCAGGCGCGAACGCGTTCAGACTTCGCGGGCGTCACGATTCGCCGCACTTCGATGCGCTCGGCGCGGCGTGCACTGGCGCGGGCGACCGAGAATTGGAAACCGTGGAATTCTACGACGTCACCGGTGCGCGGCACCCGCCCCACCAAGTCCGCCACGAAGCCGCCCACGGTGACGGTTTCAGCGTCTTCGTCGATGCTGAGGATCTCGAATAGCTTGCGGGTCTCGGCCGAGGCGCGACACACGAACACGCCGTCGTTGCGGCGGAAGATCCGTTGGTCGACGCGATCGCTCTCGTCCTCGATCTCGCCCACGATTTCTTCGAGCACGTCTTCGAGCGTGATCAAGCCCTGGGTACCGCCGTATTCATCGACCACGATCGCGATGTGCCGGCGTTCTTCTTGGAAGGTGCGCAGCACCTTCTCCAAGGGCGCACTGGCCGGCACGACCAGCAGCGGCGTTTGCAGCTTGTCGAAATCGATGTCCGCGCCGGTGGCGAGCGCGCCATCGCGGAACAACAAATCTTTCACCAAGATCACGCCCTTGGCATGATCGAGGTCGGCGTCGGGCGTGTAGGGGAAGCGGCTGTGTTGCGAACGCCGAATCAGGTCCAAGTTCTCTTGAATCGTGCGCTCGCCGGATAGGAACACGACCTGCGAGCGCGGTACCATCACCTCGTACGCGGTGAGTTCGCGCAGCGCGGTCGCGCCTTCGATCATGTCTGCCACGCGACCGGCGAGCGCGCCTTCGGTACGCCCGAGCGCGACCAAGAGCCGAATCTCCTCCAGCGAAGTGACGGGGCTCGCGTGATCGCCGCGCAAAACCTTGGCCACCACGCTGGTCAGAAACAACAGCGGCTTGAGGATGATCGTGAGCCCCGTGACGGAGTAAGCCACGGGCGCGGCCAGCTGCGCCACGTACGTCACGCCGATCGTCTTCGGGATAATCTCCGAGAACAGCAGCACGGCGATGGTGAACGTCAGCGAAAACGCCCACAGCGTGGACTCGCCCATGGCATGCACGTACATCGCGCCGCACAGCGAAGCGCCGACCGTGTGCGCTACGGTGTGGAACGAAACGATGGCCGCGATCGGAATGTCGATCTCGCGTTTGAACTCACGCAAGATCTCGGCTGCGCGCGACTTGCCCAGCGCCTCGATCTGCGCGTGCTGCACGCTCAGCACGACGGCCTCTGCGATCGAACAGAAGAACGAGATCGCAAGCGATCCGAGAACGGTGAGAACGAGGAACAGCATCGGCGCGGCGCGCGGTCACTCGGGCGCAGGCGCGAGCGTAGCCGAGTGGCCCGCCCTGCGCGAGAGCGAGCCAATTTCGGCCCTTAAACCGGCGGATTGTCGCTGAATCAGGCGCGCGGCGCGCCGGCCACCAGCTGTTGTTGCTGTTGCTGCAAGAACTGAGCGACGGCGCGCGAGCGCTCGATCGCGAACTGCTTGACCTCACGATTGGACGAACCGGCCAACGCGTTGAGCAGCTTGGTCACGCGGTCGAGCTGGCGCTTTTGGAACAGCGCTTCGAAATAGTTGTTCGCCAAGCGCACATCGTTGGCCATCTTGGCCTCGTGCTTCTGCAAAAGCGCGATCACGGAATCCAGATCGCCATTTTGGCCGTAGAGGGCGGACAAGCAGATCAACGCGAGCGGGTCGTTCTCGTTGCGCTCGACGGCCTTCTTGGCCCAAACCAGCGCCTTGTCGCGCGTGGCTTCTTCCGCCGAAAACAGGCCTTGCAGCGCGATGAACGGCGCGGCCGTCTTCTTGTTCGGCTCGGCGTCGGCGAGGGCGCTGACGGCTTTGAGCCCCGCGTCTTCACTCTCGGTGTCTTTGACGTGGGTGAACAGATAGGCCCAAGCGTCGACCGAGTTCGGATCGATCTTGATCGCCTGCTCGATCATGGCTCGTTCGTTGGCGGTGTCTTTCTTGCCCTGAAATACTTTGGCCAGGTGCAGCGCGGGGAAGGGATTTTCGGGCAGGAGGTTCTGCGCGCCTTTGAGCGTGCCTTCGGCCTTGTCGAACTTGCCTTGCTGCAGCTGAGCCACGCCGAGCCCGAGCCAGTCATCACCGCCCCCACCGAGCGCGACGATCTTGCTCATCACCTTCTCGGCGCGCTCGAACTTCCCGTACTTCATCAGCTCTTGCACGAACAAGCGACCGCGGTTCAGATCGTTCTGATCTTCACTCCAGTGCTTTTCGAGACCAGAGAGCAAATCGTCCAAGCCGATCGCAATCGGGCGACCCTCGGCGTCTTGCACTTGCACGGCGGGGCCGTTGAAACCGAGCAGCTCCCACATCTTGTCGATTTCGAGCGCGAGCGGTCCCTTCTTCAGTTGCTCGGTGAGCTCGTCTTTCGGGCTGCTCAAAGGCAGCACGATCAGCGCGTTGCCCGGCACTCCACCCGGGAATGCACTGACGGGCGCGACGATCGCCGCACCGCCTTGCAGATTGAGGTTGGCGGCAGGGCCGTTCGGAGCTCCAGGCGGGGTCGGTTGAGTCATCGAGGGGGGATTGTCTAGCAGCGCGCTTACAGCTGGGCAATAGTGCCCGCGCATGGTGAGTTCCAGGTCGATCCCCGTCCGAGCAATCGCGTTGTTCCTGGCCGCGTTCGCGTTTTCGGTGACGATTCGCGCACAAGCCGACACCCTGATCATCCGGTCCCCTGGGGACCACTCGCGCTACACGTTCGAAGCCGAACCGCACCTGCTTCTAGGCGTCATCGATCCACCGGGGGTCGGCAGCGGCACGGGCCTCGGCCTCGGTTTTCGCGGTACGGTGGTGCTGGTCAACAACGGCTTCGTGCAAAGCATCAACAATTCGATCGGCATCGGCTTCGGTATCGATTGGGTGCACTACGGGCACGGTCGCCAACGCTGCAACGCCGACCCCGGCCCGGCCGGTGGTTGCTATTCGTATTCGGACAACGAGAGCGTGAACAACCTCTGGCTGCCGGTGGTGATGCAGTGGAACTTCTTCCTCAGCCGCCAATGGTCCGTCTTTGGCGAACCGGGGTTCGGCGTCCGCTACACGTCCTACCCCGGCGACTCCGTACTCAACGTCGACCCCACGCTGTATGTCGGCGGCCGCTGGCACTTCTCCGACTCCATGACCCTGACCATGCGCCTAGGCTACCCAACCTTCTCCGTCGGCGTCTCCTTCCTCTAGCAAACGCGCTCCCGCTCACAAACGTGAACGTGAACGTTCTCTCTCAACGTGTCGGCACCCATGCCCGATCTCCCGCTCGTTCTCTCCCAACGTGAAACGTGAAACGTGAACGTGGACGTGCCCGATCTCCCGCTCGTTATCTCCCAACGTGAACGTGCCCGATCTCCCGCTCGTTCTCTCCCAACGTGAAACGTGAAACGTGAACGTGCCCATGCCCGATCTCCCTTTTCCTCCCCCCATCTCCCCTTTCTCCTCCTAACGCCGCCGCCCCCAAAACTGAGTTCGAATTCGAACTCCGCGCTCCCCCAACATCAGCGCCGTTCTTTTGGTGGTCACGAGGCCCGTCGCGCACCGTCCCAGCCTTCGGCGTCCAATTCCGGCACGACGAACGGGGAGAACCGAGCCGCCATGTGAGGTGCGCTGCTGGCTCGCGAGCGCCCCCTCTCGGAGAGCGCCCCGAGTGAGCGCCGAGAGCGCACACCGGCTTCGCGCGCTGAATCACGCGCAGATTCCTAGGTCGGATGGCGGGAGCCCGGGACTACGCTATAACGGGGCAAGGCTCATGAATACGCTCGTGCTCGTTGCGATCCTCGGCCTCGCCCTATTGATGATCGTGCACGAAGCGGGGCATCTGCTCGCGGCACGAGCTTTCGGCATGCGCGTGGTGCGCTTCAGCATCGGCTTCGGCCCGGCGCTCTGGCGCTACCAAGCGCGCGGCAGTGAAACCGTGTATCAGGTCGCGCTCATCCCGTTCTTGGCCTACGTCCAAATCGCGGGCATGAACCCGTTCGAAGACGTCGATCCGGACGACAAATCGAGCTACGCGAACGCCTCGCTGATTGGCCGCATCTCGGCCATCTTCGCGGGCCCGCTCGCGAACTATCTGTTCGCGTCGGTGCTGTTCTTCGCTGCGCTGATCATCGGCGGCAAGCCCGTGCCCACCACCTCCGTGGTCGTGATGGACGGCCCCGCCAAAGCCGCGCAGATGAAAAAGGGGGACACCATCCTCAACATCGACGGCGTGCAAGTCACGGACTGGGAGCAGATGAGGAAGCTCATCCTCGCCCGTCCGAACAAGGCGCTCGATATCGAGGTGCTACGCGGCAAAGAGCACGTCACGCTCAAAGTCACCCCGCAACTGAAAGACGGCGGCGGCAAGATCGGCGTCTCCCCGATCGAAAAACAAGTACCGATCGGCATGCGCGAAGCGCTGTCGGCCTCTGTGCGCTTGCCCTTCAACGTGGTCGAAGAACTCGTGTTCGGTCTCTCGCGCATCATCAGCGGCAAAGACAAACCCGACTTCAAGGGCCCGGTCGGCATCGTGCGCGAAACCTCGAAAGCCGCCGAACGAGGCACCCCTGAATTTCTGTGGTTCTTGGCCGCGCTCAGCGCCTATTTGGGCGGCTTCAACCTGCTGCCCTTCCCCGCCCTCGACGGCGGTCGCCTCACCTTCCTCGCCTATGAAGCCGTCACACGCCGCAAGCCGAACGCGCGCGTCGAAGCGAACATCCATGCTTTCGGCTTGATGCTGCTGATCGCGCTGATCGCGGTCGTGACCATCCGCGGCAACTGAGCGGGCGCTACGGGCAGCCGTTGCCGGATTCTCCGCCCGCGCCTGCATCTCCAGAGCCCGCCGCACCCGCGCTCCCCAGTTCGCCACTGAGCACGCAACCACAGTCGGCCTCGGGCACGCTGCCCGTGGGGCAGTGCCGGGGGCCGGGTTCACACGGAGGCGCGAAGGCGAAGCCAGAGCACGCGCCACCCACCGTGCCACGAAGACAGCGAAAACCAGCGTTGTAGCAGCCGCACTGGCCGGGCTCGATGGTCCCCCCCGCGCACTGCCACTGCCCATTCACGCACGCCGCCGGCACGGAGACGTCACCACACTCACCGCCCGCAACCCCGCCGATGCATTGCTTGGCCGGGCCGGAGCACGTCGCGTCTTGGCCGCGCCTGCCTGCATCCGAGCTGATCGCGCCGCTACTCGCGGAGGTGCCGCCGTCGGCGGACGTACCGCCGCTCGCGGACGTACCGCCGCTCGCGGACGTACCGCCGCTGCCGGTCGAGTCGTCGGCGCCGGCTGATGGCGCGCTCCCCTTGTCCACTCCGACTCTGCTCGCGCAGCCGCCGAGCTCCGCGATCGCCAACGCGAGTAGCTGCACAGCCACGTATCCCCGAATCCCACCAGCGCGTGCCATCCCCGGGGCGTAGCACGATCCGTCGTGCGTCGGAGCGCCGTCGACCTCGCCCGGATGGCGCGGTCGATTCCGCGCGGCCTCGTTCGTCGCCTTGGAAATCGGGCCGCGCGGCCCGCGAAACCCCAAGCAATTCGGAGACTCGCTCATGAGGAAGCTGATCGTATCGCAATTCGTCACGCTCGATGGTGTCATCCAAGCCCCCGGGGGCGAGAACGAAGACACGGACCACGGCTTCCGCCACGGCGGCTGGACGATTCCGTACTGGCACGATGACATCGGCGTGCACTTCGGCGCCTTGATGCAAGACGTCGATGCGCTGCTACTCGGGCGGCGCACCTACGTGACCCACGCTGAAGCCTTCGAGCCGCTGCCCGCCGGCGACCGCTTCGGAGACATGATGAACGCGCCGGCCAAGTACGTGGTGTCGAAGACCTTGGAGAAGGGCATTTGGCGAAACACCACGATCATCCGCGACCACGTGATCGAGGCCGTACACGCACTCAAAGCTCAGCCGGGCAAGTGCATCCTGCTCGACGGCAGCAGCCAGCTCTTGCACTCACTGTTCGCTCACGGTTTCGTGGACGAGCTGCACTTGCTGCTCTATCCGCTCACGCTCGGCGGCGGCAAACGACTGCTCCCCGAGCAGATCCACGCCAAGTTCACGCTGAAGGAAGCGCGCCCCTTCCCGACCGGTGTCGTGCACCTGCACTACGTGAAAGCAGCGCTCTGACGAGTTCGACGAACTCGTGGAAGTCACGCAATCTCCGCCCGAGCCGTGCCGAAGAGGGGCCTGTGTGTTAAATTCCACGAACTTTGGTCATGGCCGCCTCACCCGCTGAAGTCATTCGCCCCCTGCGCCGCGTCGAGTACGACCAATTGGTCGCGCTCGGCGTGTTTCAAGACGAACGCATCGAGCTGCTCGACGGGACCATTTACCAAATGAGCCCGATTGGCGTCCCTCACAATTTCGCCGTGCAGGAGCTGACCGAGCTCTTGATATTGGCGCTACACGGGCGCGCCAAAGTGCGGCCGCAAATGTCGTTCGCGGCGTCCGAGCTGTCCGAGCCCGAGCCGGATCTCACGATCACACCTTTGGTCTCGTGGGAGTCAGAGCAAGCCAATCGAGCGCTGTTGGTCATCGAGGTCGCGGAATCGTCGCTGGCCATCGACCGCGGTCGCAAGCGCCGGCTGTATGCGAGCTGCGGCGTGCCCGAGTATTGGATCGTGAATTTGCCGGAGCGTTGCATCGAGGTGTACACCGCGCCTGACGGCAACGCGTACGGCCACGTCGAGAAATACGAGCCGGGCCAAGCCGTTCGCCTCGGCGCGTTCCCCGATGTCGAGATTCGCGTCTCTGACGTGCTGAAGTAAGCGCCGGCGCGCGGCTGACTATTGCACCCAGTCGCTCGTCGACTTGGCCGCGAGCCAGGTTTTCACTTGGCTGCCAAAGTCGGTGAGGGTCGTGATTGAGTTGTCGGCGAACATGTTGGGCGTCCAGGAGTTGTCCGTGACCCAGGCCGTCCAGCTCGCGCCGTAGCCTTCGAGCGCCGACTGAAAGCTGCCGCTCTGCGTGATCGTGCTGGAGCCCCAGAGCGGGTCGCTCGTGTTCAGCAGCGCTTGTCCGGAATCCATCCCCTGCCAAATGTAGCCCCACTCGGAGACGAAGATCGGTGCTTTGCTCGCGGCGGTGGCCATCTGCGCTTTGAAGCCCGCGCTCCAATTGTTGGGGTAGATGTGTGATGTGTACATCAGGTTGCCACCGGTGGGCGGGTCGCTCGCGGCATCACCGGGGTGCTGGTCGTAGCTGATCGAGGGCACGATGATCACGTTGTTGGCGCTCTTGCGGATCTCGGTGATCCAGCTCTGTACCACGGGCAAGACCTGCGCCCACGTGATCGAACGCGCAGCTTGAGTGTCGATGGGCTCGTTGAAGACCTCGAACAATACGTTGTTGTAGGACGCGAATTTCGGCGCGATATCCGACCAAAACGTGAGCGCATCCGCCGCGGAGGTGCTGGCTTTCGCGCTCGCCGCATTGCCGGTGGTGACGTCGTCGATCTGGTGAAAGTCGATGATGACGTACAGGTTCTTGCTGGTCGCGTAGTCGACGGCGGGCTTCAGCACCTTGCCGTAGTAGTCGGCAGCGGTCATCGGTGAGGTCGCGGTGCAGGTCGTGGTTGGGCCGGTGCCCACCGGGTACGGCAATGCCGAGCAGTACGGGTAGCCCGCGTTGTAGTCGACCTTCGGGTACACCGGCAGGCGGACTACGTGGCCCTGCACGCCCGCCGCCGCGAGCTTGTCCATGCGCGTGGTCACGCCCGCGAGGCTATTGTTGCCCGCGACGTACAAAGCGCCCAAATCGATCAGGGACGAGCCGCGCAGAATGATTTTCTTACCGCTCGCCTGCAGCTGCGTGCCACTCACGCTCAACGGCGGCAACGAGCCGTTACTTCCGCCCCCGGCGCCGCCCGCGCTCGCACCGGCACCCGCGCTCGCACCGCCATTGCCACTCGTGCCACCGGTCACGCTGCTGCCAGCGGCACCTCCCCCGCCGTTGCCGGCCGCGCTCGCGTTGCCACCCGGGCCGAGCGCGCCGCCCGTGGCTTGACCGCCCGCGCCGTCTACGCGTCCGCCGCTCGGGTTGCCCGCGGTCGACGCGCCGCTCCCGCCCGCGCCGCCGAACCCGCCGTTGTCCGAAGTGCCGCAGGCGCCGACGGCAAGGGTACTCGCGAGGACAACGTTCGAAAACAGGGTGCGCGTGTTCATGATCGGCTTTCACCGGCGGCTATAGAGCGATCTCGGCCACGCCACAACCGACCGGCACCCGTGACGCCGCTCAGGGGATGCGTTGCAGGTCGAACGTACCCCACTTGAGCTCGCCGTACAGAAACGTGAACCGGGCGCGATCACCCGTCGCGTCGAACTCGAGCAAATACACCTTCCCCTGATAGCCAGACTCGCCGAAGCCCGCGTCGGCGTAGTCGTAGATGATGTTGATGTCACCGTTCACGGTGCCGTTGGCATTCGCGCTGACGAGCAGCCATTGCTTCAGACGGCTGTCCTTGTCGGTGCCGTAGTACAGCGCGCGACAGCAGTCGGGCGTACCGTTCGTGTAGTCGGAAGGGAGTGACGTGCAATGGCCTGAGTAGCCGCCATCGGCACTGAATGTGAACTCCACCTCGTAGGGTGATACGAACTGCGTATTCGCGATACCTCGCCAATGTCCGACGAGCGATTGAGTGGCCTCGGCGAGTTGGCTGTATACGTCTTGGTTGGGAGCGGTGCGTGGCTGCCACGCCGAGAGCGGCGCGGGCGTCGCGCCCGGCCCGCACTGTGGCTCGCTCGTGGCACTGCCACCCGTCCCGTAAGCACCGCCGCCCACGGACTCGTAGTAAGCGCCGCCGCTGCCGCCTTTGCCGATCAGCGGGGCGCCGCCGCTGCCACCCCTAGCAACCCCGCTGATTGTCGTCCCACCGCTGACACCGCTGACACCGCTGACACCGCTGACACCGCCGACACCGCCGACACCGCTCACGCCGCTGCCAAAGCTGGGCGCGCCGCCGCCAGCAATTGCCCCGCTGTCGACGCCGTTGCCCACCCGTCCGCCACTCGCGTTGCCGTCACCCGCGGGGTCGGTTTCGAGCGCACCGCCAGGCGGAAGGACCGGCGGATCGGAGTCGCCTTTGCCGACGACCGTGCCTCCGCACGCCAGAACGATCGAACTCACCGCCACCAACCCCCACCGCGTGCTCAGCATGAACGAATGATGTCAGCGCGCTCGCGCGTCAGCAAGACTCGAGCTGACGCGATACCGAGTTTGGTCGACCCAGGCACTCGTTTGCGAGCCTGTGTTGCAAACGGGCAGTGCGCAATGCAGCGAGCGCGTGAAATTATTCGCACCCTGGTGATTCACCTCACCCCTAGGCGGCGCGACCGGACGCGCAAGCTCGTTTCAGCGCGGCCGCAGCTCGCGGCGACTCAGCGCACCGCGAGCTGCGATGCGGGACCGCGGGCGCCCCCTGCCATTGGTCGCAAAGGGTCGGGGGATGCCGAGCAGACGCCGACCGTGTTCGAGTACGGTTGGGCGAGCCGCGCGCGCGGCACGAGACCAACCGGCGCGGCGTCCGACGTGGGACACATGCCGCTCGTGCGGAGCGCGAGCTCGCTCGGAACGAGGCCTGCGGGCCCCGACGCCGGCGGCACGGCGGGCGCGGGTGTCGTGGGAGCCGCGACGGCTGCGCGCAAGTGAGCGACGAGTTCCCGCGGGGGCTCGGGGCCGCGCTCCGAGTCACGCTTGACGAGCGCGACGACCGAAAAAAGCGCCATCGCCGCGACGAAAGAGCCGACTGGCCGCCGGAAGCGGGCCCAGTGCGCAAGCTGCGCCTCACTCGGCGCTTGTTCTTCGAATTCGAGATCGGTCTGCGATTGCGCTGAACTCGCGGCCTCGGGCTGATAGCTTGCGAAGAAGTGCTCGTCGTCTTCGAAGCCGTTCACAGTGAGTCCATCTGCTTTCGTGAGCCCATTCGAGCGTTGCCTAGAAATTAGTCGTAGCAAACCGCGACGGGCAGGCAAGTGAGCGCTTGGTGCGGCCGAATTTTTCACTAGCGCTAGCGGCGGGCGATTGGCTGATCATGAAAATGAGCGAGATTGATCGCAATCGCGACTCGTTTACGAAACAGAGCGCTCCGGCTCTGGGCGCTAGCGAGCGGCTTGGCCCGGCGGCGAAATGCCCGCGATTTTGCCCGCGGAGAGCGTCCAGATCTCGTCCGCTAGTTCGTGCGCCAGTTCGTGTTCGTGGGTAACGAGCAGGATCGTCAACCCTGCACCGTCAGCGCTGTGAGCGCCGCGCGCCACCTTGCGCAGCACTTCACGCACCTCTTCACGCAGCTCCGGATCGAGGGCGCTGGTCGGCTCGTCGAGGAGCAGCACACTGACGCCTTGGGCGAGCGCGCGGGCGATCGCCACGCGTTGTTTCTGCCCCCCGCTGAGCTGACGCGGCAGCGCGCTCGCGCGGTCGGCCAGGCCGACTTGCGCGAGCAACTCGCGGCCGTGCGCCTCGGCGCGCGCGCGCTCGGTGCCACGCGCGATGCGCGGCGCAAGCGTCACGTTGTCGAGCACGCTCAGGTGCGAGAACAAGTGAAACTCCTGAAAAACCATGCCCACCTTGCCGCGCAACGCCTGCAGCGTGCGCTGGTCGTGCGCGCCCGGTCGCAGCGAGAAGCCCGAGATTTCCAGCGTGCCCGCGTCGAACGTTTCGAGCCCGTTCAAGCAGCGTAGCAGCGTGCTCTTACCGGAGCCCGAAGCGCCGAGCAGGGCCACGATTTTGCCCTCCTCGACGGTTGCATCGATGCCGCCGAGCACGGAGCTGCCCGCGAACGCTTTGCACAGGCCAGAGATGCGGATCATGCGCCTTGGTACCTCCGCTCGAGCCACAGTGAGAGGCGCGACAAGGGAAAGCTCATGGCGAAATACATGCCGGCACAGAGCAAGCCGGGCACGACCCAATCACGCAGCTCGACGGCTACGATGGTCATGCGCTTGGTCAGCTCGACAACGGTGATCACGCTGACCAACGATGAGTCTTTGAGCAGCGCTACGAAGTCGTTGGTCAGCGACGGCAGCGCGATACGCATCGATTGTGGCAGCAGCACGTGCTTCAGCACCTGAAAGCGCGACAGCCCGAGCGACGCCGCCGCTTCGGCTTGCCCGCGCGGCAACGCGGCCAGCGCGCCGCGATGCACTTCGGCTTCGTACGCGGCGTAGTTCAAGCCCAAGCCCAAAATCGCGGCCGTGATTGGCCCGAGCCGCACCACCGACGACAAGCCGTAATACAGCACGTACAGCTGCAGGAGCACCGGGGTGCCGCGGAACAGCTCGACATAGGCCGTCGCGAAAAAGCGCGACACGCGCCCGCCGTGTGAGCGAGTGACGGCGAGCAGCACGCCCAGCGGCAGGGCCAAAGCGAACGCGCACACCGAAATCAGCACGGTGAACAACGCGCCCTCGAAGAACAAGCCGAGCTGCGTGGCCGACATCGTGAGCGGCGCGGCCGGCGCGGCCGGCGCGGCCGGCGTGGCAACCGCGCTCGTCGCGCTGGGCACAGCCGACGCGCTCGGCGAGGGCGCGGGCGTCAGCGCGGCGGCGCGCGCGCTCAGTTCGTCTTGACGCGCGTCCCACAGCTTCCACCGTTCGAGGATCTTGCGCAGCTCGCCGTTTGCGATCAGGTGCGAGAGCGCCGCGTCCACGCGCGTCGCGAGCTCGACGTCGGCCTTTCGCATGCCAATCACGTACGTGCCACGCGCCAAATCATCTTTCACGCACTGGACCCCACGCTGACCGCAGCCGTAACGATCGGCGATCACGTGGTCGAGCAACACGGCCTCGACTCGGCCCTGGCTGAGATCCAGATAGGGCTCTTGCTGTCCCTCGTACAACACCACATTGGCGCGCTGGGCCTGCAGCAGATCTTGAGCCACGGTTTGATTCAGGGTGCCAATGCGCCGGCCCGACAGCTGCGCCAGCGTATGCAGCGCCGAACCAGGTCGCACGGCCAGGGTTTCGCCGTACACGAAGTAGGGCACGCTGAGGCGAAGCCGCGCGCGCCGCGCCGGCGTGTCTTCCAACCCGTTCAAGGCCAGGTCGAAGTCACCGCGTTCGAGCGAGGGAACCAGATTCGACCAATCGTTCTGGTGAAATTTGGCACGCACACCGAGCTCGCGCGAAAGCGCATCGGCGATCTCGACTTCGAAGCCGACGATCTCCCCGGGCTGAGTTGGGCTTTCGTACACGTACGGCTCGCCGCCCTGCAAATCTGCGCCCCAGCCCAGCTCGCCGCTCGCGCTCACCGACGCCCAATCGGCACGAGCAACGGCCGGCGCGAGGCACAGCGCCAGACACGACGCCACACAATACAGACAAAGAACGGCCCAAACGCGCACGCGGGCCGGACCTTACCATGCTAGCCTCGCCGAAGTGCGCGCATTCAAGTTCGCTTCGCTCGCTCCGCTTGCGCTCTCCGCGCCGGTCGCGTTGGGCGCGTTGCTCCTCTCCGCCTGCCGCACGCCCACCGTCGGCCTGGGCGAAGGCCCCCGTGAGTACGTGGCGTCCGACTACGAGGTCGTGCTCAAAGCGTGGACCCGCAGCGAGCAGCTGACCACGGTGAACGCGATGGACAACGTGCTCACGGTGACCGCCACCTACGAGTCATGGGATTTTCGCTGGGCGTACACCGTGCGCTACGCCGAAGACTATCGGCTCACGGTCGACCAACGCCACGCCCTGCTCGAGCGCTCACTGGCCGAAACACGGGACGCCCACGAGTTTTACGTCGCGCTCTACGCCGAGAAGCACAAGTGGAACGATCTGACCGCCAAAGAGCCGGCGTGGATCGTGCGCCTCTTGGACGACGAAGGCACCGAAACCGCGCCCTCGGAAATCCAAACCATCAAGAAGCCCGGCGCCATCGAGCTCACGTATTTCCCGTACTCCTCCCCTTGGCGCAGCGCATTCCGCATCAGCTTCCCCAAAGTGCGTGCCGACGGCCGCCCCACGATCTCACCCGCCGCCCGCTGGTTCGGCCTGCGATTCGCGGGCGCCCAAGGCAACCAAGAGCTGGTCTGGGAAGTCCAAGAGACGAGCAAAGAATTCGGGCGTGTTTCGCCTCCGCACGCCGGCTGACCTCACCCTGGGTGCCGTCAACATTGACCTCATCCTGGGTGCGGTCAGAAATGACCCAGGTTAGCTGGCGAAGATTTCGAGCAGGGGGGGCACGCTGAGCAACAGTTCGTGCGCCACGCTGCGACCGGCGAACAGCACGAGTGCGCCGCCTTTGCCGGCGCGCGAGTCGCGCGGCGCAGCGCCGTTGGACAGCACTTGCGCACCGAACAAGAAATCCCCCGGGCCGAGTTCGCTCTCGATGGCTTCGCCGTTCAAGATCTCGAGCCGCCCCGCCGCCATGATGTACATGCCGCCAACGGCTTTGCCCTTCGTGGTCAGGGTTTCGCCGGGGAGGAGGCGCTTGATCTCGCAGCGCTCGGTGACCATCGCGCGCAGCGAGTCGTCCAAGCGCTCACCCATCGGGCCCATGCCAACGCCCGCAAGCGCCTGAAAGCGGTCGGCCAGGGATTTCAAATCTTCGACGACCCACGGGTAGTCGCGCACGGTGCTCTTGAGCAGGCCGGCTTCCCAGACCGCAACTTCGCTGCCGTCCTCGGCCGAGACCAAGCGCAGCGCGACGCCATCTTCCAGATTGCCTTCGCTCCAGACGATGTCGCCCTTGTTCGCGATCGCGCAGGCGAGATCGGCGATCGCGGGCATGACTTTGACGCTACCGCGCAGGACCAGCGCCAAGCCGAAGGTGCCGATCTCTTCGTCCACTCCCAAACGAACGATGCGCGCCTCGCGGGCGAGGATCGCCTGACCTTCGGGAGGCACGTCTTCCAAGCCGCGCACTTCGCCGAGTAGCACGTCGCCCACGTGGGGATCGCCCTCGGGTTCGGGAGGTGCCGGTGCCGGCGTGGGCGCGGGCGGGTCCATCAGGCGTGAGAGCAACGAAGGCGGAAAGCTGGGCGCACCGAGTTGCGGCTGCGTCGGCAGCTCTTCGCTCGAATCGAAGGCGTAGCGCGCGGGCGTGGCGACCGGCGCGGGCGCCGAAGTCGGGGCGCGTGACGAGATCGGGGGGCGGGCCGAGGGCGGCGGGCGCACCGAGGGCGCGGGGCGTAGCGAGATCGGAGCCGAGATCGGCGCGGGGACGTCGAGGGCGTCGTCCTCGATCACGTCGTCATCGAGGCTCACGAGGCCGTCGTCGTCTTCGTCGTCGGCCAGATCTTCGTCGTCGATGACGTCGACTTCTTCGGTCAGCTCGACTTCATTGCCGAGGAGTTTGCCGACGGTTGGGTTGGCCTCTTCCTCCTCTGCATCGTCTTCGAGCACGATGTCCTCTTCGAACTCCAAGTCGTCGACGGGAGCGTAAGAGGAGTACGCGGCGGGCGAAGCCGCTTGCGGTGGGATCGAGGTCACACCGCTGTCTTCGCGATCGAGCAAATCATCGACGTCTTCGTCGGCTTCGAACTGCGGCAGGGGTTCGGGAATGGGCGACGGGATGAACGACGGGCGACGCAGATTGGCTTCGATCGCGTCGGTCATGCGCCGTAAATCGGCGGCGCGCCACACGTTGCCCAATTGCTCGGCAGCGTCGACCGCACGCCGCAGCCAAACGACCGCGTCACTCCGGCCGCCGCGAGTCCATTGGATCTTCGCGGTCTGCAACGCCCACGCTACGTCGTCGTCGTCGTCGTCCAGCGGCTCCGGGAATGGCGGGTGAGGCTGGGTCATGGGGCGAAGGCGGGGGTCATGGCGCGCTCAGCAGCTCGTGACGAGGACAGTCGTCGAAGCTTACACATGTTCCATCGAAGGCGGAAAGAGGTGGATCCGACTCGGAAGCCGCTCACTCAGTGCGGGTGAACCAGGATTTCGCGGTCTTTTGCGCCATTCGGGGGTCCGACCATGCCGCGTTTTTCCATCATTTCGACGATTTTGGCGGCGCGGTTGTAGCCCACGGTCATCTTGCGTTGCAGCCACGAGGTCGAGCAGCGCTGCGTCTCGGCGACGATGCGCACGGCTTCGTCGAAGCGCGGATCGATCACTTCGTCGGCTTCGTCGTTCTCTTCGTCTTCGTCCGGGCACAGCAAAATTGCCTCGTTGTACTCGGGCGAACCCTGCGTGCGCAGGTGGTCCGTGAGCGCGCTCACTTCTTCTTCACTGACGAACGGGCACTGCACCCGCTGGGTGTCGTTCGCGCCGTTGAGCTTGACCAACATGTCGCCTCGGCCGAGCAAGAGCTCTGCGCCCTGTTCGTCGAGGATCGTGCGGCTGTCGACCTTTTGCGCCACGCGAAAGCCGATGCGCGACGGGAAGTTGGCTTTGATCATGCCCGTGATCACGTCCACGCTCGGTCGCTGGGTGGCGAGTACGACGTGCATGCCGGCCGCGCGCGCCTTCTGCGCGAGCCGTGCCACCGACACTTCGACCTCTTTGCCTTGCTGCATCATCAAGTCCGCGAACTCGTCGACCACGATCACGATGTACGGCAGCTTCTGAGGCAGATTGTGGCCGTCGAAGCCTTCTTTCGCGGCGGGAACCATCACCGTTTGGCCATTGGCGTCGATCGCCTCGACCATCTTCACTTCCGGCGGCGGGATTTCGCCCGAGGCAATTTTGGCGACCCAGCCGTTGTAAGTCGTGATGTTCTTGGTGCCCGCGTTGGCGAACAACTGATAGCGGCGCTCCATCTCGTCGACCGCCCAGCGCAGCGCGGTCGCGGCTTGCTTCATGTCGGTGACGACCGGCAAGAGCATGTGCGGAATGCCGTCGAACGGCGCGAGCTCGACGACCTTGGGGTCGATCATCAATAGACGCAGTTCGTCGGGGGTACGCTTGAAGAGCAAGCTCGAGAGCATCACGTTCAGACCGACGCTCTTACCGGCTCCAGTCGCGCCGGCCACGATCACGTGCGGCATCGAGGCCAAGTCCGCGTAGAAGGGCGCGCCCACGATGTCGCGCCCGAGCACCACGGGCAGCGGCGCCTTCTCGGCCAGCTTATCGAAGCGTGCGTCCTCGATTAATTCACGCAAGTTGACGGCCACGCGCTCATCGTTCGGCAACTCGAACCCGATCCGATTTTTGCCCGGAATCGGCGCAATGATGCGTACCTTGCGGGATAACCCCAAGGCCAAATCGTCGGCCAAGCTCGCCACTTTGCTGACCTTGGTGCCGGCCTCACACGAGACCTCGTACGTAGTCACGGTCGGGCCGGGGTGGATCTCCTCGACCTTGCCCAGCACGCCGTAGTCCGCGAGCGTCTTCTCGAGCCGCGTCGCGTGCTCCAAGATCTTCGTGCGATCGAGCACGTTCAGGTTGATCACGGCGGGCTGCAAGATCTCGTACGAGGGCAGTTGGAACGCGCCGCGCTTGGGCGTCGTTTTCACGACCACCACGCGCTCCACTTCGAGTGCGGGCTTGGTGTCGACGATGCGTGGCTCACCGGCAGTTGCAGTTGCAGGTGCAGGTGCAGGTGCAGGTGCAGATGGCGCAGCACTACGCTTCGCGATCACCAGCGGCGGCGCAGTGGGCGCGGGAGGGGGCGGCGAGGGAGAGCCGGCGAGCGCGCGTTCCAACCCCATGTCTTCATCGGCTTCGTCGGCTGCCTCCGCGGGCACACTGAGCAGCTGCGGAGGCGCGTCGTCTTCGCCCAAATCTAGGCTAAATTTCGCGATCAGGGGCTCGCTGGCCGCGTCGAGCGCGACCGAGCGTCCCTGACGCAAGGCCTCGGAGATCGCCAATGGCGGACTGCCTGTCTTCACCATCGGCAGCCAGTCGGTGTCGTCGTCCCCGAGCGAGAGCAGAATCTGCGCGTCGTCGGGCTGGGCTTCGATGCGCGGTTGGGCCGCGTCACGCGCCGCCTGTTCGCGCTCGCCGCGCAACTTGCGCGCTTCGCTCCACGCGCTGGTCGTGCGCCGGAGCAAGGCTTCGATCCGAATCGCGAGCAGCCGAAGCAGTTCGAGCGCGCGCTGGCAGCCCGCGATGAACGAGAAGCTCGCCCGCCCAATCAGGATCAAGCCGACGATCGTCAGCGCGACCAAGAAAGAGCCCAGCGTCGAGAACGCCTCGCGCATCAACTCGCCGAACAAGAGCCCGACATTGCCGGCCGCGGGCGCATTGCCGAACACGATCGCTTCGGGCGCGGCCACCTGCACCAACGCCGAAAGCACGATCGCGACCACCAAATCGCCGGCCACGCGCAGGCCGAGCGCGTGCGGTCGCTGACCACGAAACAGCGGCGCGCCGCACAGGGCGATTTCGAGCGGCAGCAGCCAGGCGACCAGGCCGAAGCCCTGGATCAGAATCGACGCCACATTTCCGCCCACCGGGCCGACCCAGTTTGCGCCGTGCACCGCCGGGTCGAGCGGGTCCACTCGAGCGGTAGCCAACGCCAGCACGAGGAACGCGGCGCCCGTGAACAAGAGCAGCGCCGCCATCTCGAACAAGCGGCCGAAAAACCGCGAGTGAGTACCTGAACCCGGACGAATTTCGCGTTGGGAGGACGCCTCAATCCCCGGCCCATCCGCTGCCGCTCGAGTACTGAACAGTTTGGCGCCCATTTGTATACCTATACCTACATTAGGCTACCTCACAACGCAAGGTTCCAACAAGGCTTCTCGGCCGGTCGCGGCGCCCCCATCCCGGGTTGAGGCGCCCGCTTGAGTCGCGGAGCACTCGGGCAGTACTATCAGTGTCTTCGGTCTCGGGTGATTCGGGCAAGAGCGCGGCAGCTCGGCTAGAGCGGTCCAGCGTCGCCGGAGCGAGAGCTCCCGCAACCTCTCAATGCCCCTGGCTTTTCGCGTTTCGGGCAAAGAGGACCAAAAGGAAAACATGTCAGGCAGCACGCAGCGACAGAAGACGCTTGAGGGGGCGACGGCAGGCCGATTCGTCGCAGCGATCACAGTGGCAGCGGTACTGACGCTCGGTCAGGGCTGTCGAACGAGCGAAGAAGACGTGCACCGTTGGTCGAACACGGCACAAGGGCCACGCAAGCTGGTGGCCGTGTTGACTCACGACAAGTACCCGATGGATCTGCGGATCGAAGCCGCGGAGACGCTGGTCAGCATGAAGCCGCGCGGTGGACGCCGCATCGGCATTCAGGGCACCGACGAACAACAAGGTTTGATCGAAGCGCTCGCGCAGATGCCGCCCGGCCCGCGCAGCACGCTGATAGGTCAGCTCGTACCCAAGCTACAGGCAGAGATGGCCAAGCCTGCCCCCGTGCAAGTGGTTGGACAACCAGCGAAGCCTGACACATCGGTACCCTACAAGGATGCAGCGTTCGCAATTTTGACGCACGACGACGGCGCGTTGCTCCCGGACGAAGCCTTGAAGAAGAGCGTCCGGGCTTCGCTCGCTCAGTGGTGTTCGACCAATTTTGCCGAACGGCTCGATGATTCCTCCCAGCTTTATGGCGTCGAGCAGGTGTTGCGCGAGCTCAAGGCGGAGGGCGTGCGCGGACTGCCGGACCTGATGCTCCCGGGCGCGGCCAAGCTCGACCGCATGGCGGATCTGACCGCCGAACTGGGCGATCCGGAAACCAAGCTGCGCGCCAGCCAACGCCTGGTCGACCTGGCCAAGAGCGTGAACTCGGACGCCTGGATCGCGCAGAAGCGTCCCGCCGTCGAGGCCGCCAACAAGCAGTCCAAGCTCACGCCCAGCGAAGACCAGCTGAAGGCGCAGCTCGCGCAATACCAAGAAGAAGAGCTCTTGCGCGTGTTCGGCTCGATGAAGAAGATGGGCGGTAAGCCCGTGGTCGAGTACCTGCTCGGCTTCGTGCAGGACAAGAACGCGCTCGAGAAGCGGCGTGCAGCTGCAATGGCGGCGCTCCAGGGCAACCTCGACCGCAACAGCGCGGCCCAAGCCCAGATCGCGCTGACGATCGCGGGCGACGCGGCCACACCGGACAGCTTGCGTGACCTCAGTTTACAGCGCGTCGGCGAGTTCCCTCGCGCGATGGTGGTCGAGAAGCTGTTCGAGCTATTCAAGAACGACAATTGGAAGGTGCGTTGGGTCGCCGCGAGCTTGGTGCTCAAGATGAGCGATTCCAGTCAGATTCCAGAATTCATGACCAAGCTGGGTCAGGCCGAAGGTCTGGCAATCACCGAACCACTCAGCTATGGCGGACTTCTGGCGGACATCAAAGGGACGCCCAGTCCGGCTGAACTAGCGGCGAAATACTCGGCGCCCGGCAACTCGGTCCCCGCTCGCCTCACCGCGCTGAGCTACTACTATTCCTCGGGCACTCCGGCCGAGCTGGCCAAGGTCGAGGCATTCGAAAAAGACACCGCCGCGACCCCGAAGTGCAAAGCTGACGCCAAGGAATGCGAGTGGAAGTGCACGGTACAAGGCGCAAATGGTGCCGATGAAACGAAGGAAATCAAAACCGTTGGTGAGTTCGTGGAGTTTTGCGTGAAGCCCGCGATGCAAAAACGAGCCAAAGGGGCAGCGAAGTAGCGTGTGCCGCCGCTCACGAGTCGTGCCGGAAGCGCACGCTGACGCCCCGCACCACTCGCAGCGAACACGCTGACGCAGGATTCATCGCATGACTTCGGATCCCAACAAGAAGACGACGCGCTCCTTCCAGTGCCGCGAGGCGCTCTGGCAAAAGTTCGAGCAGATGGCGCGCGAGCTGGAATGCTCGGTCGACTATCTGATCAACGACTCGATGAAGCAGTACGCGCGCCAGCGCGGCTACGGCGCGACCGCCGGCGGTGGACAATCGATCCCGCCGCCGCTGGTCGGCGGGGGCGCGCCCCCATCGTCGAGCCCGACGGCCGCCACGCCGGTTCCGCCGCCATTGGTCGTTCCGCCGCCTCCGCCGGTAACGAGCATCGCTCCCCCGCTTCCGCCGCCACCTGGCGCGACTCGCGCCGCCCCCCCGCCCCCGCCCGCGCCGCCGCCACCCGGTGGCGTGCGACCGCCCAAGCGCACGGGAGCCAACCCGGTACCGCCCCCGCCCGCGCCGCCGCCTCCCCCGCCCGCGGGAGGCACGACCCGCAAAGCGCCGCCGCCACTCGCGCCCTCGCGCAGCATTCCGCCGCCTCCCGGCGGGACGAAGCCGCCCGCGCCGCCGCCGCCCATGCCGGTGGCAAGCTTGGCCCCGAGCCAGCCCAGCGGCACCCTGACCATCACCTACCAGGGTGAAGTGTTCCAGGTGACCAAGGACCGCTTCATCATCGGCCGCGGCAAGCAGACGAGCGATCTGACGATCAAGGATCCGAACGTGTCGCGCCAACACGCGATGATCGAGTTCTTGACCGGGCAGTACTACATCGTCGACATGGGCTCGACCAACGGCGTCGAGTACAACGGTCAACGCGTGCAGCGCAAAGTGATCAGCGACGGCGACACGTTCAAAGTGTGCGACCACGAGCTGCGCTTCTCGTTTCAGTGACGGGCGAGCGCGCCCTCCGCACGGCCCTCGCGCTGTGCGGCGCGCTCGCGCTCCAAAGCGCCGCGCGGCCGCTGGGCGCGGAACCGCGCGCTTGGAGCTCGCCGGGCGAAATGCCCATCCCCGAGGGGGCGCGTAGCGCGGAGGTCACGCGCCGCGACGAGCCCATCTATCAGGGTCCCAATGGCGCCGAGCCACGGCGCGGTGCCGCCGCGCGGGGGGCGCGCTTACCGGTCTTCGGTAGCAAGCGTGGGCCGGGCTGTCGGACGCGCTTCTTGCTCGTCGGGCCGCTCGCGTGGCTGTGCGAAGACGGCGCTCAGCTTTCCGAAGCCGCGCCCGACCGCGAAGGCACGCGGACGCGGACATACGACGGCTTGCCTCATCGCTACCACTTCGTCGGCCCGGACGGCTCGTTCGGCTACCGCGCGCTGCGCAGCGCGGAGGATGGCGTGCCCGACGCGCAGTTGCTCAAAGGCTTCGGCGTGGCCGTGATTCGCGTCGAGAAGAACCAAGAGGGCAACCCCTTCGGGCTCACCACCGAAGACCTGTGGGTGCCGATGCGCGATCTCAATCCGGTCACGCCGCTCGCGTTCCGGGGCCGAGAGCTCGCGGGCGCCCTGAACGTCGCCTGGGTCACGAGCACGACCGCGCTCGCCTCACGTGCGCCCAACAAACCCAGAGATCCCAAACTCAAGTTGAGCCGCTTCCAAACGTTGGACGTGCTCGAAGAGCGCACGCTCGGCGGCCGTCGTTGGTTCCGGTACGCGGACGACGCTTGGATCAGTGATCGCGACGCGCGCGCGCCCACGCCCGCCGCATTGCCGAGCGAGCTGCGTCCGGGCGAACGTTGGATCGACGTCGACGTCGTGAGTCAGGTGCTGACGGCGTACATCGGCGAACGCGCCGTGTTCGCGACCCTCGTCTCGACCGGCCGCGGCGAAGGCAAATCGGTGCTCGCCACGCCGCGCGGAACTCATCGGCTGTGGGTGAAGCTGCGTGGCAGCAACATGGACAACCTGGACGACGAATCCGCGTCGGAAAACTACGCGATCCAAGCCGTGCCCTGGGTGATGTACTTCGACCACGGCTACGGCCTGCACGGCACGTTCTGGCATCGCCAGTTCGGGAGCAAGCACAGCCATGGCTGCGTGAACCTCACGCCTCTCGACGCCGAGCGCTTGTTCGCCTGGACCAGCCCGCAGCTGCCTCCGGGATGGACCGCGGCCTTGCCGACGCCGTACGAGCCGGGAACGCTGATCCGCGTGCGTTGACTAAGAAAGGGAAACCGCGGGCTGAGCCCGGGCAACGCGTCTTCGCGTAGCACCGAAGGCTCAGCCCGCGCTCGAGCGCGCGTCCGAGGGACAGACGCGCGAGAGCTTCAGACGATCTTGGATTGGAGCAAGAAGGCGATCGCGAATGCGAAAAGCACCAGCGATTCCATCAGCGCCAGACCGAGAATCATCGGCGTCTGGATGCGCGGGGCGGCGCCCGGGTTGCGGCTGATGCCTTCGAGAGCGGCGGCGGCCGCGCGACCCTGACCGAGCGTGCCACCGAGCACCGCGAGACCGATCGCGATACCGGCGCCGATCGCCGCGGCCGCTTGTGCACCGCCGCCGACGCCGCCGCCGGCCTCCTGCGCGAAAGCACTGGAAGAGATCAGGGTGGACATCGCTACGGTGGCCAGCGCCACATTCTTCTTGGACATAATCATCGACTCCTTAGTTTTCCCAGCAGCGAGGACGAGCGCCTCGCAGAAAGTATGTTCGCGGTCTCGGCTCGCTTTAATGCGCCTCGTGTTCGGTCGCCAGCCCAATGTAGATACAAGTGAGCAAGGTGAAGACCAGGGTCTGAATCAAGACGATCAGAACACCGAGGAGCATGATTGGGACCGGCACCAGCACCGCCACCAAGCTCAGGAAGATCCCGAGGATGAGGTGGTCGACGGCCATGTTCAGCATCAAGCGAACGGCCAGCGTGATGGGTCGCACGACGAGCGAGATGACTTCGATCGGAAACACCAGCCACGCCAGGTACCAGGCCGGGCCGGCCAGGTGGGCGATGTAGCCGAAGCCATTCGTGGCCAAGCCGTATGCGTTGAAGCAGACGAACACCACGATGGCGCAACCGAGGGTGATGCTCAGGCTGCTGGTCGCCACCGGAAAGCCGGGGATGAGCGCCATGATGTTCGAGAAAAACACGAACATGGCGGCCGCGCCGATCAGCGGGAAGTACTTCTTGGCGCGCTCGGCATCCATGACGCTCTTGGCGAGGTCGTAGAAGTAGCTGAGGAACGCCTCCATGAACGTGCGCAGCGTGAGCTGCTCCTCCGGCACCACCGCGTCGTCGGGATTCGCGAGGCGCGACTTCACCCGCAGCGCGACGCCCAGCACCAAGAGCGTGATGAACAGCGACACGGCGATCGGCTCGAAGCTGCGCCAGCTCGGCGCGTCGTGGCGGATGACCGTCTCGCCGAACGCGTGCGCGTTCTTCTCGAGGGTCTCGTGCATGTACGCGAGAAGGAGCGTAAACCAAGTCGTATGCTCGGGCATTTCCTAACCTTTTCCGGACGGCACCGCGGCCGATTTGAGCTGCGAGATGACGATGCCCACGGGCATTGCGGCGTAGCCGATCACCAGAGGTAATAGCTTCGCGTAGCCGCCGCGGATCAAAAACAAGACTCCCAAAAACATCAGCGCGAACTTCAGCATCGCCAGCGAAATCCAAGGGGAGCGCGCGCCAGCCGGATTCAAGAAGCCGCGCACCGTGCGCGAGATCGCCCACAGGTTGCCGATCGCGAGCAGCGTGCCGAGCGCGACGCTCAGGCGACTACCGCTACCGAGCAGCGTCGGAGCCGCAAACGTGAACAGCGCACCGACGATCGCCACCGACCAAATCGCGCTCGCGATTCCGTTCGGTTCAGTGCTTTCCGTCGCCGTGTTCATTGAACTTCTTCCGCGCTTGCCGATCTGCTTCTTCTTGGGCTTCTGCGTCGCGGTTCGCGCTCTTCAGCGCTCGCCAGACGAAGCGGGCTCCTGCAGCGAACCCGTATGTGAGCCCGACTAGGGTGAAGATGCCGTGCGTGCCGAACTTCTTGTCTGCCCACTGCCCGAGCCACAGACCCAGCAGAACGCTGGCCGCGAGCTCGAGGCCGACAGTTCCGTACCGGCCGACACCTTTCCAGTCTTGCTGCACAAATGCTCGCGTTGGAACGAGAGCGGCGGTCGCTTAGCATGGCGTTCGGTTGGGGGTCAATCTGTGGGGCAAAGTGCGTGCTATCGTGGGCGAATGCGTCGCTTGAGCTATGCGCTCGGTACTCTCCTTCTGGCTTCCGGACAGGCACTCGCAGCCGAACCAGCAACTCCAACTCCGGCCAAGCCCGCAACCCCTGCCGTTCCGGCCAAGCCCGCAACTCCTCCGGCCGCCGCGCCCGCGCCCGCGCCCGCGCTGCCGAAGGCGGGCGACGCCCCACCTCCTGAGTACTATGTAGAGCCGGGGTTCGCCGCGCCCGACGCCGGCGCGGCAGCCCCACCGGTCAGCGCCGCGCCCGGCACCCCCCCACCCAGCTCGGGCCCGCCACCGGGGCCCCCCGGCCCGCC
>Ga0247757_10000596_pt1 | contig 29282 bp, 25 predicted proteins | sample UWRJL126311R4_FD_180929 | JGI IMG/M metagenome (GOLD analysis project Ga0247757, IMG submission 180929) | Plant litter microbial communities from Arlington Agricultural Research Station in Wisconsin, United States - UWRJ-L126-311R-4 | ecosystem: Environmental > Terrestrial > Plant litter >... | reverse complement strand
GAGTTGGTTGTCGGCGGAGGTGGTGACGGGGACGCAGGAGATGAGGACGTCGACGGCGGAGAGGGCGGCGACAAGGGTCGAGGGTGTGGTGTAGGAGATTGTGCGTGGGGTGGCGCCTTTGGAGGTGAGGTCCGGAGAGATGGATGTCTAGAGTGGGAGTCTCAGTGCCATGGTCCCAGGATGCGGTTTGGGGAAATACTGACCTGTCGAGTCAGGACGACGACTTGGTCGATCTTGCCCTGGGCCTTGTAGGAGAGGAGTTCCTCGATGATGGGGCGGCCAATGTCGCCTGCACCAACGACGGCAAAGTTCTTGAATCCAGACATTGTTTTTAATCTATGAACTCAATGGGAGAGGTTCGGTGGGCTTGATATCTAGTTAGATAGGGCGTACTTATAGTCCACCAGGAAGAATTGATTTCTCATCTGGACGTGTGCAAATATTGAAACAGCACACCGCCTTATCTTAATCAAGTTCATATGTCATCGTACAATGCTGCTCTAGGTACCCGCATTATCATCGTGTAGGCATTAGATTAGTAATCGCTCGACAGATGATCATTAATCCGCTCTTTTGTAACGTACTTTATGATTTGAGGACCTTTATTGGGCCCTATTGCTTTTTGGGTCTATGTATGGAGTTTTCTGTTGATCCATGTGATCATAATGCCTTATAGGGGATGATGTGCTGATGCGAAGACCAGATGGCTCTCCCCAACACACCAGAATTCTTAGTAAAGCTCGATTACGTCAATGTGTCTCGAGATTCGATCATGGGAATAGATTGGATTTTCTTCAGATGATTCAAAAAGCGCTCTTTTATGTTTTCATCTGAGGTCGTCTTAGCGGCCGAAGTGAGGAAGAAGATGGAATAACATTCGAAGCACTCCAGCGGTCAATTCTAACTATGAATACCATTGACCCCAAAACCTTAGAGATCTTTTCTTTGTACGATCTTCGAGTTATCGCACAACAGGGGAAACACTGCTGTCTTTGAGATCTATTTAGTGTACTTGAGATGAAAGTCTCGTTTGTGAATTTATTCAGCCAATACCATTGATGACGACAAGGTTTAAGTGGCTAAAGATTGGAGTTCAAACTATAGGTTTTAAGATATTCACGACAAAAGCACTATCAAGCTAAAGGTATGCGTCTTTTCACAGACCTCTACAAAAGCGAGACCCTATTTAGGTTAGCGCATTGTGGGGATGCAAGGCCCACTAAACCCACGTCCCCAGACCGAGGCTATCACATGCGTGAGCCGCACTTCGACACATGCATCATCTCTCCGAGCGGCATGCTCCCACTCCCCAACGGCTGAGGCGCCTCCCCGGAGCTTTCGATCCCATCCACCAGTGCAATTCACAATCGTGACCCGCGAGGCTGTCCACCGCCGCGAATGCCGACCGCCGGCTAGCCATGGCTGTCCTCTCCAAGTTCGCCCCGGCGCGAGCTCACCTCTCCGCATCGTCGATCACGTCGCTGGTCAACGACTTCACGAGGCTATACCTCGAACACCGGACCAAGATATCGCGTGCCGTGTACCTCACGCTCTTTGTCGCCCTCATAAACCGCATTCGGTCCGCCATCGCCGAGCAGAAAGCTGCTGCGCTTCGCGCTAAGTCGCTGCGCAAGACATCGACATCTCAGTCCGAAGGCGAGGCCACCGGTCGGAAGAAGGTCGAGCTCAATCGCGAATTCTTCAAGAACCTTTTGCGCTTGCTGCGTATATGCATACCAGGATGGCGGAGCAAGGAATTCCGGCTGCTGATCAGCCACAGCGTGTTCTTAGTATTACGCACAATGATCAGCTTGTACGTCGCTGAATTGGATGGGCGGCTGGTGAGCAGTTTAGTCCGGGGTAAGGGAAAGGATTTCTTGTGGGGCTTGGTATGGTGGATGACAGTAGCGGTGCCAGCGACATTCACGAATTCCATGGTACGTACGGTGCAGCTTGGCAGCTTTGGAAAGGACATGGACTAACGGGTGCAGCTCTCATACCATCAGTGCAAGCTGTCATTGCAGTACCGAACGCGACTTACAAATTACGTTCACAGCAAATACCTTTCACACATGACTTTCTACACCTTGTCGGCGCTTGACGATCGGATCAAAAACGCGGATCAGTTAATCACCGTCGATGTCGCCAAATTCGCAAACAGCCTGGCTGAGCTGTATTCCAACCTTGCGAAACCAGTGCTCGACATGGTCGTCTACAACTATTCCCTTTCGCGTAGCGTGGGTGGCGAAGGTCTCTTCTTTATGTCGCTCCTCGTCCAGCTCTCTGCGAACGTAATGCGCGCTTTGACCCCACCATTCGGCAAATACGTTGCCGATGAGGCTCGTCTTGAGGGAGAATTCCGATTCCAACATTCGCGCTTGATTGACTACAGTGAAGAAGTTGCACTGTATCATGGACATGAAGCGGAGAAAGATACGCTCGATAAAGGCTACTTCACACTGATAAAACATGTCAATCGGATACTTCGAAGGAGGTTTTATCATGGTGTCATGGAAGACTTCGTCATCAAATACTTCTGGGGAGCACTGGGATTATTGCTGTGCAGTGTGCCAGTGTTTTTTAAAGTCCCAGGTGCCGATGCGAAGAACATGGGAGATCGAACAGAAAGTAAGTACTATGGTCAATTGATCCCGGCGTCAACCTAATGATTGCGTACAGGCTTCGTCACCAATCGACGCATGCTTCTGATGTCTTCTGACGCTTTCGGCCGTGTCATGTTCTCTTATAAAGAAATTACAGAACTAGCAGGTTACACATCGCGCGTATCTACTCTCCTCGATGTCATCGACGATATTCAAGCTGGCCATTTCGAAAAAAAGCTTGTGTCATCCGCCGACACCGAAGAAAATGCGGCAGTACTACGTGGTCGAGGCACCGTGACCGAAGGTGAAGATATCATGTTCAAGGATGTACCCATCGTTTCGCCCAATGGGGATGTGCTAGTGCGCAAGCTTAGCTTTTCGGTCAAACCCGGAGATCACCTCCTGATTGTTGGCCCAAATGGTTGTGGTAAATCCTCCCTATTCCGCATTCTTGGTGGCCTCTGGCCAGTGTATGGTGGCACCGTCCGAAAACCTCCATTTGAATCGATCTTCTATATTCCCCAGCGCCCCTATCTCTCCCGTGGTACCCTCCGTCAGCAGATAATATACCCCGACAGCCTACGTGAGATGCGTGACAAGAACATCACCGACGCGGACTTGCTGAATATACTCGAGGTTGTGGAAATCGAGAGCATCGTGGACAGACCCGGAGGTTGGGATGCTGAACAGGAATGGACCGATGTTTTGAGTGGTGGACTACAACAGCGGGTTGCCATGGCAAGACTATTCTATCACCGTCCACGGTATGCTATTTTGGACGAATGCACCAGTAGCGTCACACTAGAAGTTGAGCGGGTCATGTACGAGGAGGCAAAGAGGTAAGTTGACGGCAGCTACGAGGCGAGGCAGAACGGTTATGCTGACGATGATGCAGGCTCGGTATTACCCTTATGACGGTAAGCCACCGCAGGAGCCTCTGGAAGTATCATGAGAAAATCCTGCAGTTTGACGGACAGGGTGGGTTCGTCTTTACCAAGTTGGATGCGGAAAGGAGGTTAGAGCTCGAAGAGTAAGTTATTCATGTGGATTATTTATGAAGACGTTAACGGTGCTGACTATATCGCAGCGAGAAAGAAGAGATTGATTTGCAGCTTCGGGCTGTACCGGATATCGAGGAACGGATCAGGGAGTTAGAGCTGACGGCTCAGTAGCAAAGGGGTGGTATGGCTGGCGACATGCAAGGTGTTTTGGTGCCGGACTTTTACGCTTGCGACTGAAAGCAGCTCGTGGCTGTATTTGTACTTGCAATGGAGATTATGAGTTATGCGTGCGCGGTATAGACGAGTAGGTGTAGAATTCTACGTTGATCCTTAGGGGATAGGCAGTGTTCTGTGGGTTTATCAGCGGGTGGCTCTGCCTACTGGCAACAGCCGCGCGGCTTTAAGTATAGACCGTGAGCATAAAGGGAGATTAGGGAAAAAACAAATGCCTAGCATGACAGGCGTCGTCCAGATATCAGGCTTGCAACGTGTCGTGATGGATGCATCAAAGGATCGCGCGTTGGTGAAGGCGCACACCCCTACATGTAATACATCGCAAGAAAGGGTGAAAATGAGAATAAGAAAGTAAGGTGAAAACAATTTTACACTAAACGATGTACAAAACAGCTGTGGGGCAACCAGAATTATTATTTCACTTAACCAGATGCACGCGGTGACGAACGCGTCGTGGACTGCATCTGAGTAACGCGATATCACGTGTTGTGCTAATTATCAGATCAATTGATAGCGGCTTGGACCAGTCGTTCGTCGGTAGTTTCAGATGCGGCTCAAGCTGCGGGAATCAGATCTTACGGGAGGCTTCAGTGCTTGCCAAGCTGTCCAAGCGCGAACGCGTTTATTCTGTCCTGCCGAGCAACCGTCCCTCCTTCTCTCTATACACCACCACCCACCACACTTTCCATGCAGCCCAGACCGTTTGCAGCCCTAATAGCGCTGCAACGTCTTTGTAAATCAATTCTTCTGCTTCTGCTCTTCTTCAATTGCTTTGCGTTTTCTGCTGCAAAAATAGCAAGCTACCCCCAAGTTCCTCTCGCGCAGCTCTTACAGTCCCGCGTCTGACGCGTCGTGGCCTGCTGCTGCCCCACGCCCTCTCGCCGCGAACGCACTTTCCAAAATGGAATTCAAAATTGGCCAGACGGTCGAGGCCAAGCTAGACCAAGGCCGCTCTACACACCGCGGCGTCATCCGCTACATTGGTGAGATTGCTGTGGCCAGCCAGGAAGGTGACTTTCTAGGCCTGGAGCTCTCTACACCTACAGGCAAAAATGATGGTTCCGTTCGGGGTGAGCGATACTTTCAATGCACCCCATTGCATGGACTTTTCGTGAGGCCTCAAAATATATCACGCATCATATCTCAGCCTGCACCTAAACCAGCACCAAAGGCTGCTACAAAGACTGCTGCCCCGAAAACTGCTGCCTCCAGTTCCAAGCCCCGCCCGTCCAGCATTAGTGCCACAAAGAGCTCTACACAATCCTCCCGATTGTCTATAGTAGGGCCTCCAAAGAGCATTGCAACCCAACCAAGAGCTCCAAGCGTTGCGAAAACACCCACACAGTCAGCATCAGTATCATCATCTACCCAACCTCAACGTCCGACATCTACTTCTATCAAGCCGTCGGCGCCGACACCTACACAAACTAAACGCCAGTCCAGCGTAGGCACAGCTTTTACTGCTCTCCGCGCTTCTCGCAAGCCGAGTATCTCATCTGCCACATCCTCAGAGGCACGTCCTGCCGCCCCGTCCACAGCGTCTACATCAACTGTCAAAACAGCTGGCACACGCCAGGTCCCAGAAACAGAATGGCGTCGTTTACAAAAGCTACAAGCCGATTCGGCCGAACTTGAGAAACAGAATCAAGATTTACAAGTAGAAAACGAAAAAGTGAAGAACATTCTCACAAAGCTACAGAGCAAATGTCAACAATATCATCATGACAACACCGAATTAAAGGAAAATAATAGATTTCTCAAATCCGAAAATGAAGAACAGGCCAAAGCAATTCAAGAACGCGACTCCATGGTGGAGCTTGCCACAATTGATAAGGAAATGGCGGAGGAACAAAAGGAACAATTAGAAGCAGAGCTGGAAAACGAAAAGGCTCTGAACGAGGAACTTCGCCTCGAGCTTGAAATCAACCAAGAAGAGGCCTCTTTCATTACCGAGGACATGCCAGAAGACCAGAAGCAGGCTGCACTGCTCAGGCAAGCGCAAGGTGAAAGGGATCGATACCGCGAAGGCATTGTCAGACTTAGGGATATGACTAGGGAGCAAATTAAAGATCTAGAGGCACGCATCCGCGAACTTGAAGCTCAGGCGGCTCACACGGAGACTGTCGAGATCGAGCTCGCTACCGCCAACGCTAAAATCGTCAAGCTAGAGGCAGTCGTCGACGACCTCCAGGAACAAGTCGATGCGAGCAATGAATGGGAAGACATGCATGTGGAGCTTATCGAGCAGAAGAATAATTTAGAAGAATCACTTTCGCAGCTGCAACTGGAGCGTAGGGAGCTCTCGACTATTATTGAAGTCAGCCAAGAGACGATCCAGGATTTTGCGGAGCATGCAGACGAGCTTCAGTCCGAGATAGAATCAAAAGATGCTCAACTCGCACAAGCAACTCAAGAGCTTCAAGAGAGGGATTACGAGTCCGCTCAACTCAAGGCTGCCATTGCTAAATACCATGACGCACTACTTGAAGCAGAGTCCGATAGGAGAGAGGCTGCTGCTAAGCACATCATGAGCGAGCAAGAGATGAAAGAGGTCACCGATCGATTCAACGAAGCTATGGAGAAGAATCGCCACATGCGCACAGCACATCTTAACAACATCAACAAGACCATCACAGCAGAGCTTAGCAAGCACGCCGCATCAGAAGCAACCGAAGAGCTCGCTATTATGAAAAGCTACCTACCTAATTCAGCAGCCTCGGATGCTTACATGTCTCAGTCTTTAAGAGCATACTTCCTCGCAAAAAAGATCGACTACAAGGCTGCACTTGCTTGCAAACTCTTGGGCATCACAGAACTATACTCGAGCAAATCTGCCGAGCAGAACTTCGAGGATATCTACCGCGTGGAAACGTTGCGTAGGCTCAGATACACAGCTCACACTGCTGAACTGTATTGGACTACGGCCACATCTTCAGACATGGAGTATTTCCGCCAGTTGGGCTTCCAGCATGACGATATGCTCGGTGTAGACAAGACTTTAGATGGCGCCATAGAGCTCATTCGGACAGGCGAGACGAACTTTAAATCACTTTTAGAATCAACGCGTGGCGCTCACAAAGTCATGACTTCAATTTGGCCACATGCATTCGAAACACACGATCGTATGGATGCAGTATTGATATACTACGCAGGATGCTTGTATTCGAGTCTCAACGCTATACGATTTCAATCTGAACTCGTCAAAGCATTCACACAACACTTCTGGGAAGTAAACCTGGAGCGCCAAGGAGATATACAGCCTGCCCTTGATACCGCCAGCAATTTTATACGCTCGGTCATGCAATCCACAGCGGTTGCTGAGAAATTCCATAAAGTGCTAGAAGATCTGCAGAACGATGGACTCTACCCTGACTTCCCGGAAGGCATTCAAGAGATCAAAGACACAGCTTTCGAGTTCGAAGTTCTTGCCAAACAGGTGAAGAAGTCAGCAGAATCATTCATCAAGGATACATTGTCCAATTTTGAGGAAACTCCTTTCGAGGTCACCGCTGAGACTCTTCAAGCTAAAATTGGGTTTGCTCTCGATCTTCGTTCTGTAACACAACCACTAGCAACCTGCTTTACTAAACTCGGAAGTTGGCACAGTTTCTCATCCGTTCTATTAAACACCGCCGAGATTGAAAACGTGTCACCTCCATGGGCTGTCAAAGCCGAAGAGATTGAGGCAACAAGGATGAAATCTCTCGAAGCTGAGAAGAATCTGCAGCTCTTGGCAACTGAACATCACAATACTCTACTTCTGGTACGATCTCACGAAGAGTTAATTGAGACCAAGAACCTTGAAATAGAACATCTTGCTGGAAAGAATGTGAAATGGAAGACAAAGTCTGCTAAATTCGAAGAGTTGGAAGGACAACTCAAGCAAGCGAAGGTGGACCTTGAACATTATAAGGCCGAGGTCAATAAGCAAGCACGGGAAATTGAAGATTTGCGATGGGCGGCGACCCATGAACGGGTAGAAGAGCCGCTTAGTCCAGATCTTCAACGTGTCGATCGTCCATCTCACCCTATCGTCGCAGAGGAACCACCAACACAAACCCAAATGGCTGGTGCCTTTGTGACATTCGTCAAAGCCCTCACCGACGAGAACCATTGGCTTCGTCAGCGCGAGAATGCCGAACTACTAGAAAACAATCTCCAGGCCGTATTTTCCAAATCGCGCGAACAGCAAGCAAAATTTGCCAGGGCGGACTCGCGTCATAGGCAGGCACGAGCTGATGACATGCTGAGCATGTCATTGGATTTGAACGATATAGGAGCCCCTGCTAAGCCTATGAGATTCTATGCCAACGACAACGATTTCCTGGATGACGAGAAGCGGACTCCTGGCTGGAAGTCTACACCACTCCCTCCCTCATCTTCTCATCGAAGTGGCCAAAGGTCTGCCAGGAGGGTTCCTCTACGCGTAGCGCCTGTTCATATCCGAACAGCACCTACTCAGAGCCTGTTAGCACATGACCCTATGCAAATGGAAGATATGGCATTTATGGATCTCTCACCCGTTGCCGAAGATTTTGAATCAGAGACTTTCAGAAGACTAGAAGATTTCAGTGAGGTGATTCTTAACCCTCCAGCAGAGGCCGAAAGTAGGTTAGAAGACTTCAGCGAGATGGGTCTGAGCAGATATTGATTGCATTATCATGGTTTTAGAGACCTTCATGAAGTATCATCAGCGAGGAGTTGGGGCGTTTTATGGTGTTGGCCGAGGGCCTTTTAGTTCTCTTGTTTGAATTGCATTATCACTAACTTTTCTTTGGTTCTCTCCTTTTAACCTTGAAGACCTTTTGATACCCTACTATGCTGATGGAAGAGATTTGGAATCAGCCAAAGGTGGTTCGGCATGCATTATACCCCTACAAGCCAAAGTTCATACCGTTCATTCAATTTGTTTCTTTCGCTTTTTTGCGAAATCTAATGCGTGTTCCGCAGTCGAGAATTGTGAGCGAAGAGACTAGCTGCAATAGCAACAGCCGCTATAACAGTAGAAGCGATGAAGGAATATCTCATTCCGTCGTAATAAACTAGTCGAGCTTTCATCTGAGTATCCGGAGGCAAAGATCTGAGCGCCGTGACCGAATGCCTAATACTGTCGATGATCTGCTCCTTGTTTGGTTCCCCAGCGAGGACATCTGGCAACCTCCAGCTAAGGGTATTCTGAACAATAGCCGCGCTGCCTGCAACGCCCCAAACAGTACCCAGAGAGCGTATCAAATAGACGGTAGAAGCAGACACTGCGTGGTCCGAGTGATCGAATGTAGCTAATGTGGTGAAAAGCATCGCTGGGTAGACGATGCCTTGTCCCAGATTGGCCGGGAAGATAAAGACCATATACTTCCATGTCTTGTCAGAAAAGGATAGCGAGGCTACTAATCCGTTGCCGATAGTCATGAGTACAGCTCCAACACGCACTAAAGAGATGAGGTGGCCCCAGCGGGACATGACAATGCCAGCAATCAGACCACCAATTGGGGTAGCAAGGGATGGAATAGCTAGACGTTCACCAGCTTTAGAGGCGCTGTCGAGGAGTACAACTTGGAAGAAGAGAGGCAGCATGAAGAGATACTAGATTGAAGGTCAGTAGGGTATAAATCATTGCTGAAATGAACTTTGCTTACAGCATATGCGGCTGCTCCTGCACAAAGGTTCGCCGACTGGATCGAAATAGGATTTCTTCCTTTAAGCTGTTGAATTGGGATGATCGGAATGGCAGTAGTCTTAGCCTCCACCCATACAAAAACCCCAAGAAGCACGAAGCTGCCAACGAGCGAGCTTATGACCCAGCCATTGTTCCAAGGAAGCTCGTTTCCACCGAGACTCAGTCCAACAAGCTGCACTGAAATTGCAGTTACCAAAAGAAAGGCGCCTGGGAAGTCAACTTTGTTCCGGACATCCTTCCACGTAGGATTGACCTCCATGGGGTTTTCGACAACGAGCCAACCAAGCACTAACGCGATCACGGATATGGGCACCTGCACGATGAAACACCAGCGCCAGCCTATCGTGTCGGCGATGGATCCGCCGAATGAGGCTCCGCATATAGATCCGAATCCAAACACGCCGTTCTGAAGCGCTTGATACATTCCTCGTTTCCGGAAAGGGATCATATCTGAGTTGACGATGGTAGCTGTATGGAAAGTTAGTCACGTGTCCTGAGACCATACACAACATGTGTGTCTAGCATCCGACAAATGTATCGGCTAGGGCATCTTGCTTACCCATCGTCATTAAACCTCCTCCTCCAAATCCTGTCAATGCTCGCATAATATTTACAACCAACATATCATTCGCTAGACCACAGCCCAAACATCCCGCCGCGAACGTTATGGTGGACACAAAAAAGCATACACGTCGTCCAAAAATGTCACTAAAGCGACCATACAGTGGCTGGAATGCAGTGCTCGTGACAAGATACGACGTCGTTAGCCACGAAGCCGTATTTGCGGCATCGAACTCAGAGCTGATGACCGCATAGGTAGATGCGGTGATGGTGCTGTCGAAGCCGTACAGGAAGACATTGGCGAAGATGGCTAGCTCGATCCAGAAGAATCCCCTCGGTGGCTTCCAGTTCTCTTCTTTCGGAGGCTTGAATAGTAATGGTGTGGTCTCGTCGACACTGCGGCTGCGGGTCTGTACCAGCACGTCGTTGTTTTTGCGTAGACCCTCGACATCATCATTGAGGAGCGCCATTTCGATGAACGGCAGCAGCTAGACTACAAGCGCCCCTAAATACGTTCAAGCCCCTGGTTTACGTCACCCTGCCACAACAGCTCTACCATGCGAGATGTCAACATTTTGGGACACTGTGGGGGGAGTCGCTAACACACATCCCTGTCCCCCACCACCGCCCGCATAAAACGGATGATGGCACGGCCTCAAATTCAGCGTGCCCTGTGATGTACTAAGTTTGAATTACTCAAAGGAGATGCCGTGGGATGGAGGTGCGTCATATCTGCATTTGAAAGCTACTATGGGCAGTGTGACTCGCTGATGGCGCATATCAAGCTAGCCTTCTTTGACAGATCAGCCGTATCTGTACTTCCTAGACGGCAAATTCAGCTCGAGATGCAACAGTGTAGCCATGACGGAGGCTGATTGCATTGATCCATACACCCAACGCGGCCAGATTGTGAATCTCCAGTCTCCCTTGAAATCGGACACTCAACCAGGCAGAGAAGGGCTGTGTTGAGATGTCAACGAAACTGACGCTGATCGAAGGAGACAAGCCAACACCAGACTGCGATTGAGACGGCCGTACTCGTAAATGGCCCCTCGGTGACATTGCCCATCTTGCAGAGGACCAACTACTCGTTTGACGCTCAACATGCTCGGGCGATGCGGGCGGTGCGGGCGATGCTCAGACTCAACATGCTCGGGCGGCATGTGGAGCCGGCCTGCCTTGGGCGAGATAGGATTGGTCGCTACCACTGTCCTGTACGAAGAAAATTCCCCACAAGAATCGTCTAGATTCTTGGTGTTGGGTTCTCGTACGTACCCCTTGTAAGCAATGCCAGCACCTCATTCGTCAAACCTTCCTATCCGGGATTACCCGCCACTTTTCGATCTTTCGATCCTATCTCGACTAGCGTGGGCGGTTGCCAAAGCCTTCACATTGCAGTTTACGAAGATCATAAGTAAGCTGCAGGACTGTCCTTTTGTCTGCTCGCAGTTGCATGCATACCCAAGCACGGAAGGCAGCCAAATCACCAACGCAACCCGCCCCACTGCTGTATCGTGTACGTACGTACCATGTACATGTACTCTGCAACCCACGATCCAAGACCTGCACGTGACCCGCAAGGCGTCCTACCTGTTGCTCCTTCCTTTTGAGGATGGAACTAGAGCCTTGTACGATGATCAAGCTCTTTAGAATGGACTCCTTCGGACGGCAATCTGGCCGTGGCCTTATCGCATGATACACGCACCCTCTGCTCCCCCGACATCCTCACATCTACCTTGCCACTGTCTGGAGCGACACTTTCCTCGGGGAGGCTGATCAAAGATGACAAATGAACGGGACTCTGCCCAAGCAACGCTCTGCGACGAGGAGAAATTCAAGGACTTCTCGGATGTAGACTCGGAGGAGCAAAACCTTTCCTCGCTGGCCTCGCGATCACGGCCCTATCGAACCGCTCTGATCGTCTTCTCCGCCGCTGTCGTATCGGTAGTCTTGATCTACTTCACCACCACCTGGCTTCGATCTCCCCATCCCAAGTACATCCAATGCGGAACCACGTCAGACGAAGCCCGGGAACGCGGTTGCGTTTTTGAAACTACAGGCTTCACCTGGCTTACACCCGAGTGCGCTGATCCCGATACCGAAGCCGAGTTTCTGACATACATTGTCGCCAACGACTTAAAACTCTATCGCGACATGAATTATACCGAGGAAGTGCCCATCGAAGAGGTGCGCCGTGGAAATGGGCCTGGATTCTTTGTCCATGAGCGGTATCATCTAACACACTGTTTGTTCCTGATGAAGAAACTGCACCGGATGCGAGACGCAGGGAAGATGATTGATGGCCAGATCATGCCTTTGCACCATACAGAGCATTGCATGGGGCAGAATCTGCAAGCACATGCAGAGCCAGGATTTAGGGAACACGAACCACAATTCTCTTACACGAAGTTCCCTTACTGTGGAAAGCCTGGTGGCTACAAAGTGGCGTGGGGTCCGAACGTGCCTCTGTGGACAGATTATTAAGAGCTGTTGAGCACCAAAGGATTTAAGTTCTGTTGTGAATTAATGAGTTATGGATTTTTATTGGTTTTGACGTTACGACGTGCGGGGTAGCAGACGGTGGAGGTTAAGCACGCCATTGCATGGATAACGACGCTCACGCAGTATATAAAAGGGTATCAACTATTTTTGTTGCATAAAGTTTTGCAAAACCGATCATCGAAAATCTTCGCACCGTCCGACTACAATTTCCAAAAGTTCAGAGACCTTAGCAAGGTCAATGTACCCTCCCTACAAGATGTACAGTACCTTGTGTTCTGATCATGACAGTATAACACTTCACTATGAATCGCGCCATTGTCGCAATGTCTGTTCTGCTGCGTATTGCAACTGCAGACTGGACGTACAAGTCTCGACCGGACCTAGCGCCTCCTCACTTGAACATTACCGTTCCAGCCGCTGAAAACGTTGAGAAGGGCTTTCTCTTCGTGGCGCCCTTTGCTGGGTTTCATGATACTGCTACTGAGCAGCATGGTCCTCGTCAAGCAGGGCCATATATCTTCCGCGACAATGGTGATCTGGTGTGGTCTGGTTATGGGATCTATTCCATCTGGGCGACCAACTTTCAGGCCGCGAAATGGAAAAGCAAGGATGTCCTATTCAGCTTCGAAGGCGATCACAATGCGGGATACGGGCACGGGCATGGCCACACAACGTGAGTAACCAGGTATAACAGTCGGGAGTATACTAAGGCTATAGCAGCATCATGAATCAGCATTATGAGACCATTAGGGAGCTTCGAGCAGCTAACCATAAGCTTACGGACAAGCACGAATTCCATGTTGTCAGTGATAACACTGCTGTCATCCAAATCTATCAACCCGTTCCGCGAAACCTTACTGCGTGGGGAGCTAACGAAGAGCAACAATGGATCGTCAATGCGATATTTCAAGAGCTTGATATCACTACAGGTGAACTGATATTTGAATGGGAGAGCCTGGACCATGTAACTCCAGACGGTAAGTTAGATACTTGTTTTGAATGTGCTCCTCACTGAAGCAATGCAGAGGCTATCCTGCCCATCAACCCCGGCCAGGCTGGTTCGGGCTACAACTCTTCCGACGCCTGGGATTACTTTCACATCAACAGCGTTGACAAGAATTCAGAAGGCGATTACATCATTTCTGCACGAGACGCCTGCTCGGTTCATAAAATCAATGGCTCCGATGGATCAATCATCTGGCGCCTGGATGGCAAGAACTCATCGTTTACTCTTGGAAAGAATGTGACATTCTGCTTCCAACACCATGCGCGTTTTCATCCTCAGCTCAAAGGCCACGACGAAGGAGACAACATCGAATATATATCCCTTTACGATAACTCTGCTCACGGTACCGAAGATGGGCGCGGGAGCGAAGTTCATACAGCGCCGACCAGTAGCGGCAAGATCATCAGACTGGATAGCGATGCCTGGGTCGCTGAATTGGTGCAGGGCTTCTATCCTCCCGATAACCTTCGGTCCAAATCGCAGGGATCTACTCAGCTGCTTCCCAACGGCAATGTCATTGTCAACTGGGGGTCCGAGGGCGCCATAACAGAGTATGATTCCAAGGGAAACATTTTGTTCCATACCTATATGGACTCTGGCTACCTCGGTCTCGGTGTCGAGAATTATCGCGGTTTTCGATTCAACTGGACTGGCCTACCAAGCGAAGATCCGGCTATTGTTGCGCCGGTAGATTCGGAAGGTACTACGATTTACGTCTCTTGGAACGGCGATACGGAAACCAAGACCTGGCGATTCTATGCCGTAACCAGGAAGTATGGGATTAAGAGCTTCTTGGGAGAGTCTTCTCGTAAAAGCTTTGAGACCAGCTTGAGGGTTCCTAGTAGACGCGTTGAACATGTGTTGGCTGAAGCCATCGATGCCAAGGGGAACATACTGCGAACCACCAGGATTGCCAGGTCAGAACCCGAGGTTCTGCCTGCGAAGTCGAGCAAGCAATTTACATTTTTGGCGAGTCAGCCAGAGAAGCAAGCATGGATGGGACTGAAAGAGTAAATCACAGACTCTCTGCACGTATCCAGTAAGCACGTTCGTAAGACGGTAATTGTTGGCATTGAGATTCAACATGATAGGTGCTCAGCAATGCCGCCTTCATTTTCTTTTATAGTTAGATATATTTTAGCTAGCCGCTCCTTTTTGACTCCAACGCTTCGATATCGGAATATATCAGATCACGTGATGGTTCCTTCTGTAGCTTAAAGTGTGATAGTCCTAACCAACATATGTATCAATACGAGAAGGGTTCTAGCAGCCACGAGCCCTCTGCCCTAACTACGTCAATCAGCTTATCCCCTCGAGAGTGCTCATGCGACCAAAACGACTCTTCTAGGCATTGCGAAGCAACTAGATCTCAATTTGTTATTGTTCCGCGGCTTGACGGAGCTCACGTGTCCGCATCGTCGCAGTACGTTAACCGTTGAATTTTTCCGGCGCCCGCACGGCCAAGATATAGCACCAAGTCCACCAATTGACGATTTGTAGGGGCCCCGTAGCCGTGATGTCTCTTGCATCATCGGATAGAACTAGCACATACCCGGGATTGCATCCGCATGCACAGTGGAGCTATTGTTAATGATCGCCTGGCTAAATGCCACATACAAGATGGCAATTGTAGCCATGTACAGCCAGTACCCTCGTCTTTCAGCGACCCTCGCGTGTAACAATGCGATTGCTGCGCGGGCTTGCATGGGTCTCTACCCTGACCCTTTTGGATCTCCCTTTGGGCCCATTGGGTGTACAAGCGCAGAGTCCCAGCCAGTATCCGCTCCATGACAATGGATTGAACAAGGTCGTCCAATGGGACCATTATAGCTTCAAGATCAATGGTCAGCGCCTATTCGTCTTCTCTGGAGAACTTCACTACTGGAGAATCCCCGTCCCAGAGGTATGGGAGGATATTCTAGAGAAGATCAAGGCTGCAGGTTTCACAGCATGTATGATACCCTTTCGCGCATATACACACACACACCCTTGCTTGCAAAACGCTGACCATAGGATCTCACAGTTGCTTTCTATGGCAATTGGGGCTGGCATAGTGCGAATAACCAGACATTAGACTTTGAGACCGGTGCTCACAATTTCGAGCGGCTTCTCGAACTTGCCAAGCGTATTGGCTTGTACGTGATTGTCCGGCCGGGTCCATATGTGAATGCGGAGACAAACGCGGGTAGGTTTTACTGATATTAAAGCGAATAGCATTTGCGGGGGTTGGAAGTGCTAACATATGTCAAGGTGGATTCCCGCTGTGGCTGACTACTGGAGCATACGGTACGCTCCGCAACGATGACCCAAAGTATACTGCTGCATGGAAACCTTACTTCTCCAAATTCTCGGAGATTGCGAGCAAACATCTCGTGACCAAAGGAGGAAACGCTATCGTATATCAAATTGAGAATGAATTCGGCCAGCAATGGAAAAACGTTGCCACGAAGACCCCTAACCCAGTCGCCGCCCGTTACATGTCAGCTCTGGAAGACACTGCTCGAGAGAGCGGCATTGATGTGCCTCTGATTCATAACGATCCTAATCTGAATTCAAAGAGCTGGTCACGCGATTTTGCACCCGGTGCCCTTGGGAATGTCGACGTTGCAGGCGTTGACAGTTACCCGTCGTGCTGGAGCTGTAATCTCAACGAATGTACGGGTACAAATGGCAAATATGTGGCTTACCAGGTCGTCAACTACTATGACCACTTCCAAGAGGTCTCTCCTACTCAGCCGAGCTTCTTTCCGGAGTTTCAAGGTGGGTCTTATAACCCTTGGGGTGGTCCCGAGGGCGGATGCCCTGGAGATATCGGAGCCGATTTCGCCAATCTGTAAGCATATAACCGTACATACCAGACAGAGTAACATAACCAACTGACGTAATCTAGTTTCTATCGGAATCTCATTTCACAACGCGTAACAGCAATATCTCTTTACATGGTTTTTGGCGGAACTAACTGGGGCGCACTCGCCTGTCCCGTGGTCGCTTCATCTTATGATTACAGCAGTCCGATCAGCGAGTCTCGTAAAATCGACAGCAAGTACTACGAGACAAAGAATCTTGCTCTTTTCACCAGGGTCGCGCAAGATCTCACAGTTACGGATCGTGTGTCGAACAGTATTGCTTACTCAACCAATGCAGCGATAACGACTAGCGAGTTGCGTAATCCGGAAACAAATGCTGCTTTCTACGTTACTATTCACACCGCTTCATCTTCAGCTACAAAAGAGTCTTTTAATCTAAGAGTTAGCACGTCAATTGGCAACCTGACCATTCCACAAAAGGGAGGCTCCGTCGTATTGAATGGTCACCAGTCGAAGATCCTAGTGACGGACTTCAAATTTGAAAAGCACACACTGACTTACTCGACTGCGGAGGTTCTTACGTATTCAATCATTGATGGGCATCCTGTGATTGTACTTTGGGTTCCTTCAGGAGAGTCGGCAGAGTTCCACATCAAAGGCGCTAAGAAAGGTTTGGTTGCGAGCGGGTCTAAGCCCACTTTCTTCGATGATAAGAGAGGGGTTATTGTGAACTTTCAAGCTGTAAATGGCATGAGTGTCCTCACATTTGACAGTAACATCAGAGTGGTGGTCGTTGATAGGCCCACGGCGTATCTGTTCTGGGCACCGAACCTCTCCGACGACCCGTTTGGGCCTGTGGACAAGTCCGGTAATTATTCACTTAAATTAATTTCTTGCTGAATACGAGCTAACTGTACAACAGTACTCGTCCAAGGACCATACTTGGTTCGCAGCGCAACGTCTGATGAGCGCACTTTGGCCCTCAGGGGCGATGAATCCAACACGACGTCCATCGAAATCTTTGCTAGCAAGAAAATCAGGTCAGTCACTTGGAACGGAAAGAGCATAAAAGTCACCGAGACTTCCTATGGTACCCTGAAGGGAACCATCTCTTACGAAAACAATATTGTCCCTCCATCTTTAGATTCATGGAAAGTACACGATAGCCTTCCGGAGAGATTGGCGACCTATGACGACACTGGTTCCGCTTGGGTTGAGGCCGATCACCAAACAACCCCCAATCCTACAAAGCCCGGCACTCTACCTGTTCTCTACGTCGATGATTACGGTTTCCACAACAGTTTCCACCTTTTCCGCGGATATTTTGAAGGCTCTGCGACGGGAGTAAATCTGACACTTCAGGGTGGCATGGCGTTCGGATTCAGCACTTGGCTTAATGGAAAGTTTGTTGGCTCCTACTTGGGCAACTCCACCATTGGCAAGGGCAATCTTGTTGTTCCCTTCGACAATGCAACACTGAACCAGAATAGCACAAATGTGTTGCTTGTCGCCCAAGATAACACCGGACACGACCTTCGTGGAGGGGCAACCGATCCACGTGGCGTCTTAAGCGCTAAGCTACAAGGGGGGGCTTCCTTCACGAGATGGAAGATTACTGGAGAAGTAAACGGTGAACGAAAGCAAATAGATCCAGTTCGTGGCGCACTCAGTGAAGGTGGTCTGACCGCGGAGCGATTAGGCTGGCATCTGCCCGGCTTCGACGACTCCGCTTGGAATTCCAGTTCTCCGTCCATTGGATTTTCTGGCGCTGGTATCTATTTTTATCGCACCACAGTGCCGCTCAACGTCCCAGAGGGTGTTGATGCAGCTTTCGCCTTTGTATTTGATGCCCCTGCATCTAAACATATACGTGTGCGGCTCTTTGTAAATGGATATCAATATGGGCGATTTAACCCTAATGTCGGCAATGAGAGGAAATTCCCAGTGCCCCCTGGTATACTCAACTATGCCGGTGACAACACTATTGGCCTCAGCGTCTGGGCACAGTCAGAAGAAGGTGCAAAAGTCAGTGTGAAATTGCAGACGGAGTATGCTGTAGGTAGTGGCTGGAGTTCACGATTCGAATCAGATTACTTAAGGCCAGGATGGACGAAGGAGAGATTGCAGTATGCATAAGTGCTGTATTTGAGATAGAGGTCTTCGTTGGATCAACTGCAGATCACTGTTCTCCTCTAAAGCATGCTCTAATGTGCTTTCGACTGCTTATCAAGCTGTGTGACTTGATTCTAGTGAGAATGTACGGTCATCAAGATACTTCGCTGTAAGTGACTGTGCCTCACCTTGTTATTATTGCGACTTGATACATACCATCCTGTGCATTATGTCTAGGTAATCTGAGAAGATATTTCTAATAGAAGCTACAGAGTCCGGTAGACGTATGCATGATATAATCACCCCTTTTGCCTATGCAGCACGCAGTACACGTCAGAAACATAAGTCATCTGCTTACTAGGGAAAGTTTTTCGAACAGACGCCAGGATTTCGCGTATATTTTTAAAGATGCAGCGCTAACGCGATCCAGATGACCACGCCCCATCAGACAAACTGCACCACAGGATGACCGTATATAAATAGCCTTAGCGGAACGCCCAACTTAGCACATGCAGAACGTGCTCCTCGTGCTATGTTGGGACCTAAAATTATTTCGAGATGCGGCGTTAATGATGATCCTTGGAGATATATATCGTGAATATTCGAGGCTGTGGATAACAATACATGCTTCAAGGGAGTAAGAAGCAATGGACCGAGCCCCAGACTATTCAAACACCTATTTCCCACCCCCACCAGGGTCGTCTACATCTCAATCTTCATCTTCCATTGCATATTATCCACCCCCGCCTCCACCGGATCGTGCATATCCAGCCACACCTAATAGGCAAGGTCATGGACCTTATACACCATCCCCATATGCCCCAAGGCCATCATTATCTCACGAGCACCAACATCTGAATGCAGCACAGCAACCGTCTCCCACATATGCTGCTCACCAGCGCACATATCCAAGTCCATACCAACCCCACGCAGAAGTCTATCAAACATCACCTCTACCTTCACCATCTCTTTTACCTCCAACAGTACAGGTCGGTAGACCGAACTCACCAGCCTTTCGCACTCGGTTTGCATCCGTCTCTCTTCACGGATCCGACCACGTCCGCTTCCTACGATTTCCCCCCGCTCTTTACTCGCTCCTTCGCACAACGATACAAAATACATGGCCAAGAGGCATCCAATCCGAGAACGTCACTACGTCCTTTTTAGACATAAAGCTAAAAGGCAACCCATGGAGCGTTGGGATCCGCGACCTCACCGGGGTGCGCAGCGCTCTGGACCGCGACGTCGAGCACATTCACGCACAGCAACTGATGTGTGCACTGATGGATGTGCTCCAAAGGGAAGGTTGGATCCTTATGCATAGCACGGACCTCTCGATGGCACCAAGCAACGACATGCTCCTGTTCCGGCATCAAAGGCCGGCTCCCATACCGCACGAGTGGTTCAGCTTCGCTTTTTCCTCGTCCTCGTCGTTGCGCCTCGTCAATGCGCCTCGCGCGCTGTGCATGAGCATACTCGAACGCTTCGGCTCGCAGATGGAAGTTAAATTCAGGAATCATAGCAAGGTGGAAGGGTGTTGCGAGATCAAGTGGACACTATCGCTCGTGGACCCGATGAAGAACAGCGTCATGTTTTTGGATCTAATAGAATGTTTGGAAGAAAGCGGGTGGACGTTATATGCAAGCGTGCAGCAGTTCCCGAGGGGCGATGAGAAAATATTGGCAGACACTTGGTATTGCTGTAGGCCAGAGGGGTGGATTGAGGGGAACCCTGTTTATCATAATTGAGAAGGGGAGACGGTAACAGGCAAAAGTTTTGATTGCGATTAAAATCATAATCATTAATTTCGGGTTAAGAATATCCAGAGGCCTCTCGCAATCGATAACAGTCATAGTTCAGACCTCCGCTGATTGGCAGTGGGGTTCGCTGCTTCCCAGTCCGCAAGCTTCAGTACCTGGACGCCTAAAATGGTGTAAGCTTCTGGTGGATTCTCTGCGAGGATAAACTTACCCCAGCCTTTCAGCTCTTCAATTGCTTTTGCTTTATCTTCAGCCGAGATACTCTCAGTAGCATCCTCTATCAGGATGACCTCGTAGCCAAGCTTGATACCGTCGATAGACGTCCCTCGTACACATGCACTTGTGATCAGGCCGGTGACAATGATGGTACTGATACTGTGAAGGGTCAATTCTGAATTGAGCGTGGTGAATCGGTGATATTGGTTGTCTGCAAAAGCAGAGTAGGAATCCACGGAATGATCTTGTGCCTTCTTGATATAATGCACTGGTGTCCGGTAGCCTTCCAGATCCCATAGTCGCGATTGAAGTCCGTTCTCTAGTTGAGCACCCCAGGTTCCAGGCACGCAGTGATCCGGATATAGGCTCTGGTTTTCGGTCTTTGAAGGTGTGTCGAGAAACGTGATATTCACGCTGCCCCCGACCTGAGCTCCTAGATGAGCAGACGCAAATGAAACGTGATCCTTGGGATGCCAGTCCTGCGACGCCACAATGAAGGGCCATTCATGGTTGTCAAGAAGCTGGTATACTTTGGGTAAGATGGCTGGTGCACGTGGACTGCCAAGCGACCCATTGACGAAGTCGTTCTGAATGTCGATGAGGACTAGAGCCGTGTTCTTGTGTAATTTGGGTGAGTACTGCATAGACAAGCGATCAGTATGCACGTCACCGAGCATGCAAGAGTACTATGTAATACCGGGACAGCAGAGACTAGCGTTGAGGCTAAGAGGAGGACCGAGGTGAGCGTCGCCATTGCGAAACTGTGCCTTAGTTCTAGCTACAGGGTGGCTATAGTTTTGCGGTAGAACTAACTAAGAAACGCGTACAATGCGATGAAGCTTACGAAGGCAAAAATATATGTGAAGACTTTGGGAGGCGTGAGAGCTGTTTTTAGGGTGGGGACTGAGCACCTTGCGCTAATCTTGTTGTGGGAGTTGACCGCAGCTGGGTCCACATCATCACTGCTAAGCAATTTCCCCATTCTCGCCTCCTCGTTAAATCTTGCAGTTATTTGCGTAGCTCTCAGCACCGTTCATGCTGCAATTGGCTACTTCTGCCGATCTGACGAATCGTCACCGCCTGTTGTGTGCAACGTTCGACACCCTTTGAAATACTGTGATTATGCACAATTGCTCGCTGTTCATTTGACGAAGCGATCACCACCCGCATTTGGTAAATGGCTGCGCCACGCGCTTAGGGGCGAGAGTGGGATGTCATCAAGATATATAGAAATTATATACGATTGCATTGAGCGCCACCAACACACATCGGGATAGGCCGTTCGTTTGGTAAGAGAAGCCAAACGTCTGTGTTTATTGAATCAATTACATAGATCTCTGGTTTTGTTTGCCCAGCTCTGTGTTCATTGCATATCCTCTCCTGGAAACGAAAAAGTCGGGTATACGATTCGCGAGTGAACGCCCTTATAAGAATGATTTAAAGAGAAAAGCTGAAATAAATAAAGGCCTACATGGACCAACCTAAAGGATATTAAGTATGAATGACAGAGAAAAATTAAAGCATTCAATAGCCTTCTGATAGAAGTGTTGTCTGGATGCTTGGTTTCGAATTTTTGCTTCGGTGAGAGTATGTTTCCAGCTAAGGAGGAACCACTTGGCGGATGGTGAGGCGCTACTAGAGCGCGAAATCCAGCGCTATGTAGTGCTTTTTCAACATGGTGCCGCCACAGATTTGCTCAAGCTGGCAAACTTAAAAATTAGATATACATAGTTTGAAAAATATGCAAACATCATCTAAACAAGCGGTATCGAGCGATGCCATCACTCCACTTAGTGTATTTGGTTTATCACGTTCGGCTGTGATGTCCATTGTAACCGAAAGGCCCCTTTGCGATTCTGGGAGCGGAGAGAACTACGATTTCTTTTTGCTAGCCTAAGGGCTTTTCCCTTCGTTAGTAGAGATATTGCATAATCCTTTTACTTTTGCTGTGTGCGTGTATACTAATAATGGTATCCAGCAAGCATTGTAGTTACCATGTAAGAAGAGGAAAAGGCAAAAGTAAGTAGCATGCAAAGTAAAAGGATCGATTGTCCTGCATCCTGGTGTGCATGCGCTATTTATCTACCAGCAAAAGTACCCGCTATTCGTATCCTGCGCAAAACGTTTCCAGTCATCAAAACAATATTCTTTCGACTTATTTTACAGAATACAGAGTTACAGGGACTTCTTTTCTAATACAAAAACATCGTTTCCAAGAATACCACATTACTTCCTTACCCTGGCAGCGCTTTCATCGGTGCCCATATCGATGCCTATGCCAAACATGCGCTTCTGTTTCCTACCCTTTTTGTCGCCGTACTTTTCGTCGAATTTCTTAATAGCATTCAAACTCTTCATATCTTCGGAGATGCTGGCACTGATCTCTTGAAGTGCTCTATCGAAATGTCGCGCATGAAGAACGCGCTTTTCGGGAAACATGTACTGGTGACCGAATTGGAGCTGTGGAGGACTCTCCGTGGACTCGGGAGATGTGCCATTCATTTTTTTTACAGCAGATATGGCGGCTTGCTCGTTTTCTTCCTTTACACAGGCTAATGCTGCGGATACGGCTACATTTTTCAGATCAGAGCCGCTGTAGAATGGTGTGCGTTTGGCGATGTCTTCTAGGTCAACCGATTCATCGAGCTGTTCGCCAGCGAGGTGGATTCTCAGGATTTCTTTTCTGTCAGCTTGAGTCGGCAGATCGACTAGCAGTCGGCGGGGTAGCCGGCGGATGACGGCATCGTCTAAATCAAAAGGTCGATTTGTAGCTACCATGACAAATACTGAAAGGTCATTGAGCCCATCCCACTCCTTGAGGAATTGATTCAATATGTCTCGGTGTGAAGTCCGTTCACGACTCGTGTCACGCGAGGAGAAAATAGCATCGGCTTCGTCTAGGAAGACAATGCATGGAGAGAGTTTCCGAGCGAGAGAGAAGACCGCAGTGACATTCTTCTCTCCTTCTCCAACGTATTTGTCCATGATCTGACTTCCCGATACTTCTAGTACAGCGCAGCCACTTTCTTTGGCAACGGCTTTAGCTAGAAGAGTCTTTCCTGTTCCCGGAGGGCCATATAGTAGCGCGCCAGATATCTTTTCGGAAGCAAGGACGCCGTAATTGAATGCGTCTGGACGAAGAAAAGAAAGAGACGTAAGTGTTCGGATCGAATCAATAGTTTCTCGAGGGACATGAACTTGATCGAACGTAGTTTTGATCTGATCAGGGTTAGCAATCCCAGGTATTAAGCGTCTCTCGTGCTTGGTCGCTGTTGTAGATACCGCCTCCATTTGACGAGCACGATCAATTTGAGCAGGAGTCGCGTTCCGTGTTCGTGGGTCAATTTCATGCTGAGGGCTTTCTTTCCATTGCCCCGGCTGATGGATGTCACCATCCAGGTGTGATCTTTCAGCTCTTCGTTTAGCATGCGCAAATTTGGCTTCGTCACTAGCTTGAAGCAAGCTCAGAGCAAGGGCGATGTGATTGCTATTAAGTTCTTTGCAAGAAGCATCTATTAGGTATAGACCTAAGGTTGTGATCGCTATGCGATGAACTTCATCATAGGTCAAAATTCGCTTCCAAAGATGTGGTCGAGATATGAGGGGCATGGACCCTTCGTGGCTGCCAGAATGCTCCGAACCCAGCAGAGATTGGGACGCGGTTGGGTCTAGGCATCGTAACATGTCTTTGATATGACGGATGTTGATACTCTTAAATTTAGCTTTCTCAGCTGTTGGGATATCGACCGCTGAACCAACCGAGCCTGTGGATGACGCTGCTTGAGGCGCAGATGAAGTTCCCTTTGTGTCTACTGGAACGAAAATAGTTCTGAAGAAGCTCGCCTCGCCTTCTGATTGAAGCTCCCGGACACCAGTTTTGGAAAGCTCTGGAGTGAGATCTCGAGAGCAAGTTGCGCCTACGATCATGATACTCTCGCCCGCACTTCTCCTTTTTCGTACAATGTCCTCGAGTTTTTGTATGATCCTACCACCATAGTGAGTTGCGTTCAGCTCTTTAAAATCTGGTACATAGACAATTTTAGCCCCGGACGGAGCCTTTGGACCTGTTGGAGCTGAGTCAATAGTGACGCTGAGGTCGAATTTTGATATTGATGCGCTTGGAAGGACACTTGTCAAATCGATTTCTCCACCTGTAGACTCCATGGAGGAGTCAAAAAAATTGAGATGGGGGGTATGCGGGATATATTGAGTGCTTGAATGAGGGGCATTGGAAAGGTCTGGACGAAGCAGGCTTTGATTCCGCTTCATTTCGGTGGCGTCAATCAGATGTTCTAACAAGTTGGCGATTTTCATTTCTTCTAATTGAGTTTCGCTCTGTGTTTGTGTTCGCATTGGCGGTTCGTTCGGAGTAGCTGCAGGCTCCGTACTTGAAGCTTGAAACGCTTTCATGCTATTGCTGAGAGCTTTCATGACCGGAACGATCATGATTGAAATGGGCGGTTTCCGATTTGCACCACGTGAGGAATCTATCGCAAACGGGGTGACGGGGGCCACATCCTCTTGCTCATCGGCAGATGGTTCGTCTCTCCCCGCATCGTCCGCAAACATACCGAGTTCAGAGCTAAGTCGATACGTCTCGTAACCCAGAGAACGTATCGAGTGCGGTGTTGGATCGAGTCCATCCCCCAAATAATCGCCAGCTATTTCAGCCAGGTCTTGTGCTTGTAAAACCACCACTTCAGCACCCAAGTTACGCGCAACAGACTTTACAGTACTGTCAATTCGTTTGTCATGTCCATTAGATGGACAGTGTAGGATTACATTCGTCTTCGCGGCAGGGAATGAGTCGCTTGTTCGAGGATTTAAAGCGGAAAGGGAGGCTGCTACGGTAGCATGGAACTCGGCCAATACAAATGGCGGTACACGGGATGTATCTTTAGGGTATTGGTGTAGATCAGTGTCCCGGTCGAGAGAAGGTATTCGTTTACTCAGAAGCTTGCTGCCAGCATCTTGTATGAGAACGTTCACTTCATTGATCCCTTGCTTCACAGTTTGCAGCCGAGCTTGGACTCTTTCCAACTCGTTCCGTCTTTGACTAGGGGGAAGCCGGCCGTATTCTAGTGCTTGTAAAGTGTATTGTCCGTCGCCCAAGCCCAGATGGTTGGCAAGATGCTGAACAAATCGCTGCCTTTGGTCTTTAGTCAGATTGCCACCCCATGCCTGCGAGACGAATTGTGTCAGAAGTTGAAGAGCAGTTGCTGGTTCGCTCAGCGGAATAGAACAGCTGCTCGTTTTGTCCGAATCGCGGAGCTTCAATGAAAGCGTAACAGCGGACCGACGTGGTTCTCTGTGCGGAGACGTATCGTCGTGCAAGAAGACACGTCCTTTTACAAACCAGTCAGGCACAATGACAGGTGGAAGACCGGACCCTCGACCGCGGCGTTGCGAGCGCCGCAGCGCCGACGAATAACGCCTTGTCAACTCCCTCGAGCGTTGAAGTTTTTGGGCCAGCAGTTCTGGATCTTCGGCATTGACACTGCCATCATTCTGTTCCGCCACATCATTATCACGTTTGCGCCTAGCGCCGTTGTTGTCGTGGGGTGTATTGTCGGGATCTACGGGCGGCGTAGAAGCTTGGGAAAGGTATCGTGAAGTGTGGAACAGCCGCGTCCGTAGCGGCGAAGGGTAACGGCGGCCACGGATCAAGCGTGCGGGACGTCTCTGCGATGACGCGCGCAGGACGGGGCGAAGGGCGCCGTACATACGGATTTCGGGCACAGAGGGCAATGGCGTCGCGTTAAGCTCGCGGCTTTTTCTGAAGATGGCTCAATCGGGTCGGGAATCTTCGCGCGTCATGTGACCTCGACGCTCAGATTGGTAGACCGGATGCCAAGGCCGGCAACGTGAGCAAAGTCTGGCGCGGAGTATATTGTTTAGCCTTTAAATGTGACTGATATCTAATTCTTGACGTGATTCACCAGGATAGACACAGCAAGATCATACAATTCCAGTTGTTTCGACCAGTCAGCTTGGAGGGTCTCCTCCTTTCTCGCTCGACTGCTCTCCTAGTGGGCCTCTGGCGAGTTGACCATGGGCAGCACTCTTGGGAAACCATTTTGCCTGTGCGTGGAAGCTCCAAAGGATACAAGGGGCGGATGCATGGAGACAGCTCAGGGCCCTCAAGACTATGTATTGTACGTAGAGCCTGGAGACGATCAGCAGCAAAGGCGCTGAGCACGTGGCTGAGAATAGGATGGCAGCAAGCGCGACGCGTCCGGAGGCGTCTCAGCTGGTTTTCATTTGCACTCGAGTACATCTCCAGGAGAGAGGATGTTTCTCGTCGTCCGTGCAGATGTGACCAGGGCGCAGAAACGCATGTGACATGGCGTCGAGCTGCAGGAACCCTGGGAAGCGAACGAATGACAGCGGCTTCGTAGCGGGCGGCCATGATGGCTCTGTTGTTGACGCGGCACTGCAAAACAGCCATGACCGCCCAAGTTGCCCTCGCTATCGTCACCCACACGCACTACGCCCAAGCCAGGGACGTCCCAGCCAGAGCCTCATCGTTCAATGCCATCGCCAGTGCTAGTGCGCATTCCTCGTCGTCGCCCGAGTGTCGCCCCGGCAAGCGCAATGCAGCTTCCACGCCGTCGCTAGAATGCCCATGCCTGCGCGCCCGTTGCCAATTGCCAACAACCTGCTGCTGCCGGAACATGAAGAGCTACCCGCCGTGACCGTCACCGTTGCCCGTCGTCTATGTCTCTTCCCCTCACGCCGCACAACGTCAGCATGGCCAGCCCAGCCTGGGGCGCCAGTATCAAGCTCACCCCCTCACCGTCGCCCTTCCTGAGACACACCCCGCAGCGCTCGCCTGTCAAGGCGCACCGCACCGATGCCAGCCTTGCTCTCCGCCAGGTGATTGGCACAACCACAGGCTCTGCCAACGCCTTTGACAGCCTCCCTTCGGCGCGTTCCTTTGCCTTCTGCGCCGGCGCCGCTGCCGTGCTGGCTACCGTCGACGACGAGCACCATGTCACCCAGCGCTTCTACCGCGCTCGCCCGACCACGGCCCCCATCAACCCCGCTACTTCTGTATATGGTGGCCCCTCGACGCCTATCCAGAACGAGAGCCGCAACCGAACTGCCAATCCTTTGCGTGACATAGCCGGAGGCGCATCGCCATACGCCTCGCCTGCCCACGACTGGACCGATTCACCGGGCTCAAAGACGTGGACAGCACGGGAGAGGATAAAGGCGGCTACATGTGTGTCTTTCAGTCCTGATGGGAGATTTCTGGCAGTTGGCGAGGCAAGTTCTCACCATGGGTCCTCTTCGGTAGACTTCATGCTGACCGTACCAGGCGGGTTATAAACCGCGTGTTTTGATCTTCTCGACCGCTCTCGACGCGGCGCCAGAAACTCCTCTCACATCGCTTTCCGACCACACCTTCGGAGTTAAATGCTTAGCCTTCTCCCCAGATTCGCTGTATCTAGCGAGTCTAGGTTTCTCCAACGACGGTTTTTTATACATATGGAGCATCAATTCACGCACAGGAGCCGCATCATTGTATGCTAGCAACAAATGCACTAGCAACATCAATCGCATAGCTTGGATGGGAAACAATCTAGTCACGTAAGTTCTTTTACACGCGTGTTATTACTGGAGTCGGAATTGCTGCTAACAAACTGCAAGCGTGGGTACAAGGCACGTCAAGGTTTGGAGAATAGAGGACCTTGGCTCCATATCCAAAGCCCCCAAGAGCCGCCAAAGTGACTTCTCCTTTGCGTCGAGTAGCGTACACAAGACATTGCCGGGTAGAAATTGTGTTCTGGAAAGCTTACTAGAAACCAATTTCACGAGTGTGGTCGCTGTGACCCCTTCCAAAGCTATTGTAGCTTCAGACAAGGGTCATATTTGCCTGCTCGACGATAGCGATGGTACGCAGCGGATCGCTAAGGTTGCTGAAGCCGGCGTCGCGGTCACATCCATGGCTGTTGACACGAAGAACCGAATTCACCTGGCTGGTAGCCAAGGAGGTCTCAAGACTCTTAGTATCAGTGACTTGGTCGAGGCACTTACACCACCTCCATCACCACCACCTCGTGTGGAGTCGCCTACCATCACCTTGACAACAGATTCTAGCAAGATCGAGGCTGTTGGGTCATTGGTCGATTATCTCGTTACCATCGATTGTCAGCATTCGATTCGCCTATCTCACCTTTGTGATTCGGATGACGAAACTCTAATTGGTAGTGTTGTGCAGAAACTCCCGGCCCACGGTGATTCGGTGCTAGGGGTGACACACCTGAAGAAACTAAACTCTGCAGAAGCATCATTCTGTACATGGTCGGCGGGGGGTTGTGTACTATTCTGGAGTAACGAGGGAGTTTGCAGGGATAGCTTGCAAGTGCCGCTGGAGCAGCTTAGTAGCGGCGATGTCGATGTGAATGAGCTTAGAACTGTGACTGCTTCTTCTGATGCGACAGTACTCGTATCAGGAGACAAGTATGGTGTACTAAGGTACGTTGCACCGTACTACCATAGCCAGAATTAGAGCTAATGAAGTGGCAGAATTATCGATCGATGGAGCAAAAAGAGTCTTTTCAACTTCAAGGCGCATGCTCACGAAATGACGAGAATTGACATGTTTGAGTCCCCAGATTTGACGTATATCGCGACTAGTGCACGCGATCGTATGATTCAGATCTTTCAAAAGAAAGATGGTGGCTGGGATCTATTGCAGACTCTGGATGAACATGTTGGGGCTGTGACGGGAGTCGCCTTCTCGAGAAATGGGGATCGGCTGGTTTCAATGAGCTCGGATCGTACGCTTGTCATCCGT
>Ga0247757_10000595_pt1 | contig 29306 bp, 23 predicted proteins | sample UWRJL126311R4_FD_180929 | JGI IMG/M metagenome (GOLD analysis project Ga0247757, IMG submission 180929) | Plant litter microbial communities from Arlington Agricultural Research Station in Wisconsin, United States - UWRJ-L126-311R-4 | ecosystem: Environmental > Terrestrial > Plant litter >... | reverse complement strand
GGTTTATATGCGGGGTTTTTTTTTTTTTTTTGTCAAACTCAATCTTTCATGTTTCTGGGTTGCGGAATTACTGAAAAAACTCGCTTGTTTCCATACAATTCGTCACTTGGAACTCGACCCAAAGTAAGAAAGTCGATAAGCGACTAGTAGTGGGCCGTCAGCCTATGCAGCAGGACTTTTGCGTCTGAGATTCTTGTGTCATCCGCTTTCTTTCTCAGCCGTGGAAGCAATTGGAAAAGATCGCTAAAGCCCTGTAACAGTTAGGCTTCTTTACCAACAACGCCGACTTTCTTAAATGTACAAACTTTAACTTATACAAATAGTGACATGATTGGATGAACTACTTCTAAGTTTTAAAGCCGTTAATCTCGTTCTCTATCACACAAGAGATTTCAAGCAGCATCGTTGCTTCTGCAGGATCTGTCTTATCCACCCTCCAGACCTTCCCCTTGCAGTCATTCGGGCAATTCTCTACGCATTTCCCAATTTCTACCTTCCAATCACCTTCTTTTTTACGTGCAAGAAGCACAAGTTTATAGACCGTTTGCGCTGCTATCTTCATCCTTTCGAGTCCGCCCACACACACCTCTCCCCGCTCATCATACACTTCTACCCCACTGTAGCAATCTATCTCTTCTATGCACTCCTTAGCGAAACTGGCAAAGTCAGTATCACTTGAAAAAGAAACACTCGCTCCATAGCTCAGTAGAATGGCCGTAGCAAGGACATTGCTTGTTCCGATGGTCCAATAGAGTGGCGGCTGTGCCGACTGATGTGCGATGTCCGGATCAGATCCACAGTCCAAGATTGCGCACAGAACAGACGGTGGGGCGGGATGCATTCGACTGACAGCGGTAAGTAAGAGGCTACTGGCCGTTTCTCTAGAAAAGCCTCCCCGGACCTGTTGTATCATTACCAGGACGTTGCGCCACCTCCCAGCATACATGTTGATATCAAGGGCGCTGATATCCTCCACAGGTCCGGTGGATGGCTTGGACTCCATGATTTCCCGGAGCACCGTTTTGTCGGCGCAGCTCGCGCAGGCTATGGCCATTAACTGTCCGTCATCGAATCGAGCCAGGAAATGGAGGGACGAGGGCTTGTGACCTGATGCGGGGCTTATTGTGGCACCGTTCTCGATAAAGGCTTGCATTACTGATAGTCTGCCGAGGACGAGGGCCGTATCAAAAAACCTCATATGCTCGAGTAGCTCGAAGAAGTGGAAATTCGGCGCGGAATCCGGGTGGGATTCGTCGTCATCCCTTTCAAGCTGAGATTCAATCTCTTCTTGAGATGCCTCAGAGTCTTCTTCTTCTTCATCTTCATCTTCTTCTTCAGTGTTAGTGTTGATAGACATCCAGTCAGCGTCGCTTGAACCCTCCTCTATTGCTCCATTTGGGTCTAGGTGGAAGTGCCCGAGGATATACCGCACGACATTTGAACTGCCGGCAAGGACCGCATACTCGAGTGCATGTTGTAATCCACCTTCAGTAAGATTCTCTGCTGATTGTATGAAGCCTTCGATGTCGTTATTGTACGCACACTTCAGTCCTTCGCTTTCACGCCGAGCGGCGATCAAATCAATAGCATCTGAGTCGATTATTTGCAAATCTCGTTGGAGAAACTCTTCGAAGTAAGGCTCTTCATCCAGCGCAGGAAACGCCTCATAGAGCTTCCGTTGGAGAGAATTGGCCGACGGACTAATCTCGCGTTTGAAACGCATATGGTCGGGAATCTCGCCTCCCAGAAAAACAAGTAGGTTCAATGCAATAATGTCCGGAGTGGCCGCAGCCTCTTCGAGTCGTTTTAGTAACAGAGGTACCAAGATGGTCGGAGATTTGAATGAAGGTCGCCTGTACAAGAGAAGCGAACGTCCAGAAACTTCGATGATTTTGAAGGTGTTTGTGTCTTCGTAAACAGCAGTAATGGCAGGAAAATGACCGAGTTCAATCGCCTTGAGCAGCCATTGCGCTTTTGCGACGAAGTTGAAGGGTCGCTCAACAGGGGGTCCTATGACGCCAGCGTACAATGCTGCCATCGTCGTGGCGAGGCGACCATCGATCTCGCCGTCACATGCAAGCTCGTATTCCGAGAGGAGCTTTGCGTGAAGATGGCTCGAAGGGTTGATGTCATCGAGAACACGAACCTAATAATGATCAGTGTTAGGCGTTGTAATTTTTTGTGAAACACACTCTTGGGTCAGGCGGATTGGTGAGTAGTCGGTGCGCTAGGTCTTCGATTTCATTGTTTTCTCTAACAACCACATCGTGAGCAAAGTTCATCCGACACTTAGCTGAGACTCACCCATCCAAGCCTTGGGCCTTCCTAAGTAAACAACGTATAAATGTTAACGAAGATCTCGCTTCGGGGTTAGCGAGGACGCAATGTTGGATGATGTCCCATGGCAACTCCATTGGAGGAGTTTGAATGATGCGCCGGCGTAGAAATGCGAGACAAGCTACGTCATCGTGTTGCAGTTTCTCAGAGTCCGAGGGAAACGGGGGTGCCCTGTCATTGGTGACGATTGAAAATACAATCAGACCAAGTCCGTACACATCCCGGGCCGGTTTGTTCACCCAATGATGAAAACCACTGCTCTCGTAGTTTTCCGGTGCGCGGAAGCCGGGTGTTCCAGGGATGATTCCATATTCCTCTACTGACTGACCAGAGGTACCGGAGGTGCCAAAGTCTGCTAATGCACACGTGAGACGGCCATGGCGAAGGACCATTAGGACATTATCAGGTTTCAGATCACCATGGACCAAGCCGTGAGCATGGATCGCAGACAATCCCGCGGCGACATCTGCTAAAAAGGTTATGACGGAGTCCTGAGAAAGATGCACTGAATTATCTCTGAGATATGTACTGAAAGTCATAAGTGCCTTCTCAAACACGATACAAGGCCGCGTGCCGACAGGGTTATCTTCTTCTTCGAGGTAGATGCCGAATATACGAATGAGGTTGTCATGGCAGTTCAGGTCCGGGTGAGTGAGGATGCGGACTTCCTGAATGATGTTGGATAAGGCTTGATGCTGGACGAGATTCTCAACTCTTTCATCGTCCCGAGTGAAGGAAGCGTTAGGCCTTTTGATGATGACTTCTCTTGAGGGCTCACTATCTAATCGTGTCTCGAATACTTCGGAGTATGTCCCGGATCCTTTGCTGACCCATAAGTGTCGGTTGATCTTTGTAGTTGGGAAAATGCGAACGTTGAGGGCGTTGGCGTAAGATAGTAGATTACGATATCCGATGAGGTTGTTCTTTAGATGTAGCCGGGCGATTGCTGTTTGGATATCGGATGAATGTGCCTCTGGAGGTTCCGACATATCAACGAATTCGTACGGCGGAGAGCGGAACCTGTGAAGGAACGCTTACTAGAAGACAATGGCTGGGAGGTTTAAAGACATTGTGGCTGCGACCTTTGGCCAATCAGGTGATGAAGTCTGGCATTTGCATGGCGTTCGTGAAAGCTCAGGTGAGCGGGGTAAGGCTGCGCAGTCTTCACGCACCATTTTAGTCAGAGGCTCTGCCACCGGTGAAGGCAACTTAGAAGAGAGGAATGATCTAGATTTTTTCTATCTTTAAAGTCATTTCGAAGGAAGGATGTATGTGAAGTTCAACCCATTCGAGACCATATAATCGCACGCCAAGACGCTAGTGGTGGGATCAGGTTTTCACACAGAAGATCAGGTAACCTCCATGGTTGAGTGATGAATAATTACTATCTGTTCTGACTTCGAGGAGAGAAGCTCCTAAAATCTCAGAGGCTTTGAAGTCTTGGCTATAGCCACTCATACCGGCTCCTAATACTGCCGCCTCTCAAAGTCCAGCTGCGATTTCCGATTCAGAGGGCTAAAGCCCACCATGTCTAGCACTAGCCTTCCGTTACGGAATGATCAGAATGTGAGCAGGAACGTTGTCATCGATTGCGAGACCACCAAATTTGAAACACTAACTCGGCACGAGAAGGTATCGTGCATTCTTCGGCCACCGTTTATGGCTGACAAGGGTCTCATTCAGCCCCATGAGATAGTCCATCCTGCAGCTGTTAGGCGTGGCTACTCTCTGGCCCGACCCGAATCCCACATGGTTCAATTTCTCTCAGATGAACTGCGGACACCAAAACTAGACGCAATTTACTCCTGGCTCTGGCTCGCTGGCCTTCCCGTCGCTTCTCGCTCTCTACAGCGCCAATGTATGACAAACCGCAACATCTTTCTGACCGAACGGCCCGATGAGCATCTTGTTTGGTGGCATGACCAGATCTTCCTGAAACCATTACCTGAATATCTGCTATGTCACGACTTCTGGATGGTACATCTGTGCAAAGATGAAGCGCTCCACCGTAGCGCTTGCGGTTTATTGCTATCATACGCATGGCTCGTACAACGCAAATCTGATTTTGAGCTGGCTAAGAGGTCTTTCTTGGTCCCTGAAGAGCTTAAATGGGGGGGTTGGGTTGAGTTCATGAAAAGCTTCCTCTCCTATATCGACCTCGATACGCTTGAACAAGTAGACCGTCGGTACCAATACGGGGAGCTACGTCTCGTGCGATTAAACCTGCTCACGAGAATCAAGGCCATGAGCATGCGGTCCAAGGAACAATTCATGTACGGGTTCATGAGTACGTCAACATGGTATACAGCGTTCTTGCAGAAGAATTTCGCTTGGCTTGCGGTAGTTTTTATTTACGCCACTCTGCTCCTATCGACACTGCAGGTTGGGCTAGCTACGTCGGCTTTGCAAGAAAGTCGTGCATTCCAGAATATGTCACGTGGCCTGACTTTGGCATCGCTTACAGGAGGTTTCGTCGCAGTCGTAGCCGTGTTCCTTCTAATCTGGTACCTGTTCGGGTACCATTTGATCACGACCGCTCTGTTCCTCCGGAAAGTTCGGAAATCGCGCGAGACAAAGGGAATAAAGAATGTGTAGAACATGTCTCAACCTTGGGGAAAAAAAAACCTAAGAAGCCCCAATTTGCGACAAAATAACGGCTCAGACGTAGAGTGGAACCATGAATTCGATTGCCGCCATGCTCGGACCTTCGCCTAAAACCGACCAGCACTTAGACAAGCAATCGCGTGGCGCGTATCGCACAATCTGCCGCAGTTGAGCCTCCCACCCTAGTTGACGATCTTTTGCAATACTTAAGATATCGGCTACGAGCTCACTAGCTGCTACAGCTGAAGTTCAACTTTGTTCAACCACTTACCTACCTTCGTCAACCACGTTCACGGGAAACTGGTTCCGGCATCCCTGGAGTTTCTCCTTAGCGTAATCACAGAAATCATAGCCTTCGGAGAGAACAGGATTCGCATCGTGAAGCAATAGCTCCTGAACCGGGAGAACGTTGCTGGTGAAAATGGGCCATTGCAAGGCCGGAGGACTATCCTCGATGACAGCATTGGGATTGGCCCCACGGTCAAGAACGCTGGCAAGAAGCTCGATTGGTGGGTGTGGGTTTTGAGGAGTGACAATGAATTGGAGAATTGGCCCATCTCTTGTTTCTAGGTTGATGTCGGCCCCGAGTTCGAGGTAGAGTTTACTCATCTTCCACGCTCCCGAGGGCACATCAACGCGCAAGAGGCTGTTTCCTACGAAATACCCGCCTGTAGGTTTCCAGTTTAGAATCCGATCCAAGTCTCACTGTGTCTCTATCTTCGAACAGAACAACCTGGCCAGCTCGATGTCTTCGTGTCGGATTAGGTAATGGAGTATTGATGGCCGTTCGCTATTGGACGGCACCAATCCCGCTTCCTTATGCAGATATATCCTAGCGATGTTGCTACGACCGGACATAATGGAGTCTTCAAGATGTGTTGTGCCCTCCCATGATTCGTTGGGGCCTTCGTGAAAATGGTCCGCCAGGTAACTCACCACTCGCACACTCCCGTTCGACACCGCTAGGGCTGCGTAGTAATGTAACACTTCAGAGCCCTCAGTGAGGTGGGCTTCTTGTGATAGTGCTATCAATGTCTCTAAATCGTCGTTATATGCGCTTTTATGTAGAGCATGCTTCCTCAGGTTCCGAAGATCCATCGCACCGGTGTCGAAAGGGTCGAGATCAAACCCCCTGGCCAATGTGAATCATTTCAAAACATCATCTCTTTGTTTTGTTGCACTTCTTGGGGCCGGCTCGGCTGATACCTCTTCATTTTCGGTAACATCATCCTGGGATCCGCGGTCATTATCTTCACGTGCGGGGATCTTCGTCAGCAATCGAAGGATTATTGCTGGAACATCACCATCTCCCATCTTTCTGAACTCCTCAAGTCGCGATTGGAGCTCCTATACGTCGATTTCGGGTGACTGGAAGTCCGGACCTCGTGATTCCAATATGTATCCACCATAATACTCCAACGCTTTAGGCACCAGCACATCATTCTCCAAGAATGTATTCAAAGTGGCATGGGAGCCCAGTTCGATGACCTTGAGAATCCATTGCGTCTCCGCAATGACGTTTCGGCCAGACCCAGTCTTTTCCTCGAAGACTCTACCGTAGAATGCAGCCAGTGTAAGGGCTGTCCGCACACTGGGTGAATCATGTGCTAGGACGAGAAATTCTGCTTGGAGTTTAGACCGAAGATGCTTCGGCAAAGGCACTTGCTCAAGGATGTTCAGCTGCACGTATTAGCATTCGATGGTTAAGCTTTAAGGAAGTGCTGAGGCTTACCCTGGGCTGGACTGGGTCGGTAAGAACACTCCGGGCTATGTCTTGCATTATCTGGACATTATTAGTGATAAATTAGCTTGGTAAAATATTATCTGTGATACATACTACTTTGATTGGCCGGTGGCCTTCTCTAGTGTCCCTGCAACCACAGAAATTGTGGGACGCTTGGCCGGATTGGTACGCACACAGAGACTTACGGCTTCTCGAAAGGCCGCATCCGCATCGGATTCACAGGGCATCTTCGACATAAGTCTTTCCAAGCACGACTCCTCTGATTGCTGTATTCTATACTATTCAAGGACATTACTTGGAAAAGGACGTTCTCGATAGCGGGTAGCCGTAGTGAAGGCAACCAAACCAAGGCTGTATATATCCCTAGAAGGGCCGTTTACAGATGCGCGTAATGGACTTTTCAGATGCATATCTGATGCTCAATATGCCTGCGTGCCAATAATAACCTCCTCTTGCGAAGGCGATCCACAAGTTCCAAGATCGGCGACTGTGGCGACAACTTCCCCTTCCCTCTCGAACATCAAGATATTCTCCGGTTTGATGTTCCCGTGGACAAGCCGCACAAATTCCGTTCGCAATCTGTAAGTATGCTTTCAAGAGTTCTTTTGTATTGCTATCGCTTTGTGAGCGAACAAGCAAGAACAACGCAAAGTCGAAAGTCGCCAGCTCGAAGATGACACACGGACGAATGCCCACCGGAGCGGACTTAGCCTTAAAGAGCGCACTGATAACGTGCGGTTGGATCAGCAAGAATGCGTACTTCCTGAATGATGCTGGACAAGCCAAGATGCTGTATGCTTTCTTCCTCAGCCTTGTCTCTCGTGAACGAGAAATTCGGCTGCTTTACGGCCACAATCCGATCATTTCCATATTCATGAAGGATCCCACGGAACGTTGCCGAGCAACTTCCTTGGCCTATGGGTTCGTGGTGCAATTCGACTGCGCTTTCGGGGAAGATCGATATACCAAGCGTAGAGGCGTACGATAGGACGTTTCGGTAGCCAATGAGGTCACTATGGAGACGACAGCCTGTGACAGGTCGGAGGAGTGCGAGTACTCAATAGAAGACATTTCGAACCCTTGTCTCTCTGGTATATGAGGTATACGTGGGTAAAATCTCAGCCTTGATGGAATGGAAGTCATGATGTTACTAAGCTGGTAGGTGGCACAACACTCCTCCCCGTTCATGAACGTGACTGGCTCTTGATTCAGCCAATCAAAACGAAGACTCCAAACTGAATCATACCAACGAATCCGTTGTATTATAATCCTATCCCCCAAACTATAACTCCAGCGCCACGAGCCTAGCTTTGTTATCCTACTAGTGTTATTCCTGAATCAGACCTCTCGTTCGTGGATGCTTGCAAGCCATCCGACATACGACGAGAACACTCTTGAAGCAACTCAACAACGCGCAGACTTTTCTGAGGCCCGAGAAACTCATCGTTGTCCGCGGGCTCATGGGGCTCTTGCTTCAGAGCCAAAGGATCCGATCCCTTTTCAAGACAGTACGCGATAATGGCCGCATAAAAATCTCCAAGACTTTTTAAAGAAGTCTCACCAGTGAAAGCCTTCCTCTTCGAGCGACCGAAGCGTTGCCTAGCGCGATCATCCTGCCACGAATCGGGATACTCGGGTAGACTACGTAGCCGCTTCCACAGGCCGATTTCGATAAGCACCATTCCGAGACCAAATATGTCGAATGCTGGCTGCTGCCGCTCCTTGTCTTGACCGGCCGCTAGGCGCTTAGGGTGCAGATAAAGGCGTCGATCCGGGTCTTCTACGTCCAGCTTATCGCTGCTCCAACCGAAATTACGAGTTACTTCAAAACCAGAAATGAGTGCTTTGGCCTCGGATATTGATTCCGGACCCGTAGGTCGCGATGGTAAGTGCAGATAAAGATTGTCAGTGATGAAGCCACCGTGGACCATATCCACGGAGTGAAGTACGGTCAGGGCTTGTGCAAATGATAGTGCGAGACGCAACCGCTGAGATAATGGCGGTGCGTACTGATCCTGCATAATTTCTTCCAGCGCGTATATCCCTTGCGCGGAGTAGATGAGTGCAAAGCTTGGTGTGGAAGAAGCCGACATGTCTGCCAAGTAGCGCAGCGGGACACAGGGAAATCTTGTTTCCTGAGAAGCATGACCGTTTGCAAGCAGCGTCCGGGCAAGCCTTTCTATTGCCCACCGTCTGGTTTTGTACTCTGTATTACCAACAACACTGTCGCCACCAGTCTCAGACTTGGCTCTTGCGCTATCCGGGTAGGGACGAAACTCAACCATGACCTTCTCTTGACGGTCGTTGTGGTCGACGACGCCAAATCTTCGCGGACGGAGTTTAAGCCTCTTTGCTTCAGCTTTGGTGAAAAGGCGGAGAACACTTTGCATCCAGCCTTCTGAATCTCGTTCCGCTTCGGTATATGAACCAACAGGAAAGCACAAGCACTCGGGTGAGATCCATTCTACCTTGTCCTGTGACGTTGCAACGTATCGACCCCATACGCTAGCCATCCTGATAGCGCCTTCTTCTGATTTCGGAGTAGTGGAGGTGGAAAGATGCTGAGGTTTCGAAACTTGTACATCCTGTAACGTCGTTCGGAGCTCATTGTTTGTCGCATTCAGGGTCTGTGTGCTTTCTGCTAGTACCTGCCGCGTAGCAGGTGGAAGCTCTTTGTGTCTCAATGAAACGCGTTCATGCTCTTCCGCATCAAGGTCATGCGTGAGCGGATCCAACAGGTCGATAATTGCGATCAAGCTTTGCCGTATTTGGAGCACACTGGCAAAGATCCTTCTCGACGCATGCTTGGTCCCAGGGAACGCGTGACGTTGTGCGCTCAGTAGACCTAGCATACACCGTGCCATTCTCGTGGCGGCATCCGTCTCGTCCAGGAGTGCGATATCGGCAGCACCAAATCTCGCCGTTGAGCGAATCTCTTCGAGAAGAGAAGTCGCCAGCCTCAAAAGCGAAGGCATTCGAGAAAATCCTTTTTGTTCTAGATGTTACATTAGCTTCGCAGCCCCAGACCCTGCTACGAGCGACCCACGTTCTATTATTCCATGATTCTCATCTGTTTGTATGATTCTTTGCTGATATACCGCTGCAACAGAAGACGTCCTCGGCTCAGCAGCCGGAATCACGCCTGCTTGAAGAAGCGAGGTGAGAGAAGGGAACGTCAGAAGAGACTGTGCCTGAATTGCTTTGAGGTGGTACAGCAGCTCTTGATAGACGCTGTCGGTTGGTGAGTCGAACTTGGCAATGTTCGAGTGATCTGAGTTGCTCGGTATAGCTATCTCCATATCGGATGGAAGTCCTATGACCGCGGAAGCCTCGTCCACTGGTGTATATAGCTTTCCAACTCGACGCCAGACTCCATGCTTCGGTTGCATCGTGGCGATCTCTAGATTATTGTCCACTGAAGTGTTTACCAGTGTCTTAGCTTTTCTGGTTTCGTGGATAGAGATTATCAAGAACCGCGGAGCTAGATTGACAAAATTCTGGAGATCAATTAGGGCAATCTCATTATCCGCGCGGAGATCCTCAACAATTCTCAGGCGAGCTGTCGATTCCGGAAAGTTCGATTTAAGATACTCTTCGATATCATCCGTTTTCATTCCCCGGTGAACGGCGCCAAAGAAGACAACTACTCGCGTCCATCTTAGAATTGCCTGGAATGCTGGATCGTCGGATAATTTACATTGCCACAGGCACTAGAGTTGTGTAAATATAGCAACAAGAAAATTTTGTCGGAGGATCTCGCTTACTCGTGTTATCAGTCTTGTTCCATAACTATGGCCGAACAACACCAAGGGTCGCGATGAAGCCTGAGTATCCCCAGTCAGCTGGATTAACAGCAGCCTTGTGGCGTAGGGCAACTCACCTCATCAGAAGGTCTGGATCTCCTGAGCGCATGTCGCAGGTCAGTGCAGAAATGATCAAACCGATAATTGCTGTCCAGAGATAGTTTGGTATTATAACCAAATGTAAGAACTCGACAATTGGGGAGGTCTTTGGGAAGGAAATCCCGGAGCCATATGGTATTGGCCTTTCTGCTGGCCCACGAACCGTACGCATTTCCATCTAGTCCAGTGACGGCGACGATGCTGCGCTGGCGTTAGCGATCTGCCGTGGTCAATGAGTTGCCATAGCTTACTCGATTGATACTTCATCATCATCCTTAGGCCCACACAAAGTAGTCAACCCCCAGAAGTTCCTGTCGAAGACCAGAACAGTTCCATCCTGGAGCTGCTTGCATTCAGTCGTCTCTCCCGTCTCGTCGCCTAGTACATGACTCAAGAAAGGAGGTAGTTTCGGATCAAAATGGACAACGGCGACTTGACTTTGGACGTTATAGTCTGCTGCTTTATTTAGCGTGCCGATGATAGATAAGTGTTCGGCCTCGTTCCGATCGCATAGTCCGGTAACGGCAGCCGACAGGTCGGCCCAGGTCCAATTGAGTGGAATCCCTTAGATTCTGAAGGCGATCTTTGTGGTCATGATGATCGAAATCCTTCTACTGCATTACATCGCACTGGAGGAGCACATCTTGATGATGCTGGGCCACAGGGCCAGACCTCAGCTGAGGCCTTTTGCAGCGTCACACAACTTCTGATTGGTTCGCAGCCGATCTGCGATAGCACCAGTCACGTCAATGCCTTAGTCATTCTTCTTGCGTTTCTATGCGGACTTTCCCATTATAGCGCGCTCGGGGAATGACCACCCAAAAATTATGGAAGAATGTTATTATAGGGGGATTGATCGAAGCACGGCCACCGTTAATCCATGCACGGCCACAAAACCTGTTAATACCTCTACCGAATTAGCTCTGATTCTCTTGATTTCGACGGCGTTGGGAAATGCTCCTTTACTTGGCAATTGGGGATCTAGGTACATGTTGTTTTGTATGGATGCTCCTCGTTGGTAGGTCGATTTTGTGACTTCTGGTCGGATGCTGAGGAATTTGAAGTTCTGAGGTGGCCCCTGCGCGATAGCCTCGACAGCATTATGATAAAAGATCCAAACTTCCATGAGCTTTAGCTCTATCGACTTACATCGAGTCAACTCAATTTTGACGGCGATCGAGTCTCAGCATCTCAGTTGACAATTCTGGGCGCTTGCACGCAAGATCTTGGTAGACCCTGGTCGCGTGCTGTCGCGTGAAGTGTTTGTGGTTCATAGGTTCCTTTGGCGGGCTGCATATCCTAGGAGCTTGACGTGCCTGACTAACATACAATCGAGAATCACTCCCATGAAATATAAATGCTAAGATGGGAACCTCTCTGGTGTCGATTTCTTTTACCAGGGACCAAGGCCACGGTTCACATTCATTTCACTCGATGAAGACCTCGCATCATCGCAACTATCAACAGTCGGTACACCTAATATATTTATTGATTTGGTTACCATTATTTAAAAAATTATATTGTAGAGCGTTCACATAGCAATTTGAAACAAAGGCGAGAGATATCACTTAAAGTGTTCCTTATGAAATTGTAGATGTTTGCGGCGCATTCTATATACGTTGAATACTCTTATTGGCACTTATTCGGTACATTGGCGCTCGTCATTATCCTTTCGAGCCTGAGAAATAAAATCAAAAATCTATATAGATGCGGACTGATGCGCTGATGTATGAATTTGCTTGTTATTACGACGTCGTAAGGAACCTTATCGATCTCTTCAAAGTTTTCTCTGCATCATCTTTACAAAATTGATCCAATCATACCGTAGCACGGGTAACGAATATGGCCAAACCAACTGTGAATAAGCTTGTAAAGAGTCAACATAGCCATGGTAGTGAAGCTGAGCAAACAAGTTAAGGGACCCACTTGCAGACCCTAGTATGACTTGGATCTAAAGTAACTAAACACGTAACTTTTCGTAAAGTGCCACTCTAAGCCATATATTTCCCATACGGTTGTCTGTTGTGTGGGATAGTGTTCACCCATAGCATGGGGTAATATTCTATACACACTGGCGAATCGGGCGTGCAGGAGCGTGGGCTAGTCTATAAAGCTGTAACTTAGTGGAAGCACACACAAAAATCACTGGGAAATTCATATCGAGCGTTTAACTTGGTAGGCATATCGTACAATGCCGCGGATACGGGAGAGTGTGAATTAAGGCATTTAATACTACGAGGATGAGCTGGCCAAGGCCAAAGTTCTACATATTTTGAGTTCTAGTTGCTCGCCGGCTGTAGAAAAGGCACGCTGTATAAAGATGGATTTCCCTTCCTCGCCTCTTTTGCAATCACAAGCCATTTTGTAGAGGGGTTGTGCTTTGGAGCTCTTATGCTCATTGTTCTTACTATTTGTAAACCTGTAGAGCTTCTGAACTATGCTCACGGAACTCACTACTATCCTACTTAGTGTCATATCCCTTATAGTCGAAGTCCTAACTCGGAGAGAATCCCGGAGGAAAGCACAAGGTATACTATTAGATGGACTCATAATAAACCTATCAATATTTATTGACGAAATGCTTATAGAAACTTGGAGAATGGCCTTGTGGGCGGGTGGGCATTGTCACACCGTCCGTGGATTGTTACACTGAGTTGGCCCCGCGTCGAAACTGGTGGAATGGAGTTGCGTCATATGACCACAAGTCATTCACAAAGCTTTTGTTTCGGCGTTTTTGTTCATAATAAGGTGATCGAGATGCTGGAATCGTCACGAGTTTCGCAGACATGAGTGGGGTGGCTTGAGGTCAAGACGTTGCGATACCATGACGAGGTTTGACAGATGGCGGGATACCAATCATGGAGATATTTGTGCAAAAGAGATGTTTGCAACCGAGTCGCGTTTCGCCGTTCCAGAACAATACACGTGTTTCTAGTGACTGAACGAATGCGCAAAAGCGCTATCACATCATAGAAATATCTAATCGCTTATACAGGATGGCTTGGAAAGCTACGGAGGCAAGGCGGAGGTATTAACATGTCTCCATAGGCTATAGGCAAGCGTGCCAATAATGTAGCACAGATATTGCTCCTTTCACACGGGCATGGAACCCCAAGCGAAGCAGCTGATATTATTACCACCGCCTTTGTATGTGCAAGGGTCGGCCTTCATTGTGTAATATATATAGAATTGTACATGGAGCGTTGCATTTAACCTATCGCACTATGGTTCTAGCCTCTTCTACTTAAGTCAATGGGGAAGCAAACAGACTCCAAGCAGGCGCACTATTCTAGCTCTTGGGAACTCTAGGCCGTTCATATGTAACTGGGTTTGCGAGTAATGGATTGGCTGACTGACGTGCTCCACTGGAGCAAACCACTCAGGTGGAAGGGTACTTAAAACAGCTTTCTTTAACTTGAAAAAAAAAAAAGAAAGAAAAGAAACATTATTGGCGAAGATGCGAATGCAGCCACCTTCATACAAGCTTGATCTTCTTCACCATTGCATTGCGAAAAAAGTTAGCGCCACCGTGTCTTGTATCTATCATACCAACTCCTAATCTCTGGAACAAATCCATGATATCGGAGTTCACAGATGTTTTCTTGAGAAGGAGAAACCATATCTCAGGAGGCATCCGTCTGTCGTGATAGCTCCTAGTCTTGGGTTCTCCCCTAGCGTCCACCCATGAAAAGAGTTCCAGGCAGTAGTAGGGCGTATTTGAGAAATCAGGTTCACTAGTAGCCGTGCGTGAGGTCTGAGCCTCTTTATCCGAGCTTCGGCCCGACACAGCTTCATCGACATCAACGTCAATGTCGACCGTGACTTCAACAGTGCTCGTATGCTTAGCTTTGACGAAAACTATCCTCTCAGCTCGTGGAAAGAGACTTATGATCCATGGGTCAGAGTCGCTTGCTGGCTTATGGTCGATTAAGACAGGCACTATGGGGCCGTTTAGCACCGCATAGCCAGAGGTGACCGGACTTAAGTGATTGGCTGGATCCATGTACGTAAAAGCGACTTCAAGCAGTTGAGAGCGCTCTTTCATTGCTGGTTTATACTTCCACCCGTCCACGGATGACTCGTACAAGTACTTTATAGGCCCATCAATTGACGCCCATGACCATGTAGGGGCGCAATACTGTTCTTGACGAGCGTGTCGAAGGCGCCCTGCCGATTCTAGGGAGCTGCGGTCGACGTTCCATGAAAGGCCTTGAATGAAGCGGTTCTTCCATATCCCAGCACAATAATCCCCAGGGTTCGCATCAACGTCGTTCAAGTTATTAGGCGTTTGAGAGATCCGAGCAAATCTCCCAGCACTAGGAACACTGTTACTGTGCCCGTGCGTCGTGCGCGAAAAGAGTGTCGCCAGACCAGAAATGGCCACCAACTTGTCGGTCTGCATGGTAAGATGGCGGAACGAATACTCATGCACAAGGTCGTACCAGCTCCGGTAGAGGTTGAAGGGGGCAAAGCTCATATGCAAAACCTTTCCATGCTCCAAGCCAACCTTCAATTCTGAATGTGTCGAGTAGGCCAGATTCACCGTGTGCCCACACTCACACAGCCTCCGCTGCAGACACTGCCACACGAGTTCATTTCCGTCAAAGTGCAAAACTCTATTCGGAAGTATAGACTCTTGCATACACCAGCTACGCTTGTCAAGCGAACTTCTTGGGGTAGGCGATGAATTGTCAAGTGTGTCGGCTGGGTTGCTTTCTCTGATGTAGATGTGGTCTGAAGGACCGCCAAGGACGGCTGGTACTGATGTCCTAACAACGCGCTGCCAAGTCGAAGAGCCGTACTTCTGTGGACCTAGGAATCCCTTTTTACAAGAGTCTGGCTCGGAAACCGCGATTGTGAAAGTAGAGCTAGCGTAGATGTTCAACATATTGGCCGATTCTTTCGCCCAGTCATTTCTGTCATCTTGGATGATGCACAGCGCATCAACCCAAAGGTACTGTATTTCGGTCCCTCGGCATACTAAAATGGCATCCTGGATGGCTTTTGGTAACGACTGTAGCGTTATGCCCTCCTTCATATGACTCGAAATGTTCGAGGTAGTAGTTGTCACAACATCCACCAAGTCGATGCCCCAGCAGTAGCTAAGACTCACATATTGTACCGGTTTCTGTAGCTCCACTAGCAAGACATTGGGTTTTCTGCTCGGCCCAACATCAAGAAGACGCTTGGGGATGAAATCTGCGTTCTGAACTTTACATCCTTCGTCCTTAGCCAAGCAATACTCTAGCCAGGACTTCATTCGTCCAAGGGCGGCATTTGAGTTTGAACTCTCTGAAATACTCAGTGAGTTGCCTAAAAAGCACTGAGCTTCGGGATTTGATGAGATAGGGTGGTCGTCAGGTTGATGTGAGCCGCACAGATCGCGATCTTTTTTATCGTTAGCAGTCTCCCCCTACTCATTTACACCAATATCGAGTTCGTGAATGTTATTTTGACATGGCAGACATCACTCACCGCCAGCAGGAAGGTAGAATTGGTAGCTACCTATTTGTTTCCCACCTTCGGAGAGGACTATTTCGTTACCTTCAAAGGGTCCGGCGTTGTCGTGCCGTCCTTTTGATTTAAAGGTCACCAGACGATCCGCACTGACGTGTGGAGATATCTTCGACCACTCGGGCTTAACATGTCCCAAAGCTTCAAGGAGAAACCTGCAAGTGTCGCAGCCCTTATTGCTTGACTCGATATACTCTTTGAGAGGCCGTCCTTTCGATGAATTGCTCCAGTCATCCCACAGACCATCGCGACAAGGCGAACTGTATGGAAGACTCGCTAGGAATTGATCTCGTTAGTCAACAGAAACGAAATAGGTATTCGCGAGTAATATCTCGCGGCTTCACTTTACCTTGGGATTCTTCCATTTCCGAACCGTATTACAGAACTTATGATGCGTAGGTCCACCAAGGATCGAAACCTAGGATATACCTCGGTAATAGTCTTCCCTCATAACAACTCAAGTCAGGACTGTCCTACCTACTATGAAATTTAGTGTATGCATATGGATTGGAGGCCGAAAGTAACAGAAGTAAGTTTAGTGGGATGTTCAGCTGCCACAATACTTACGAACTGCGTGTGGCTGCTGACGTGGCAGTCTAGCGACAATAGAGACTGGTCCAATTATATCCCGCCGAGTCCTGTCTTTGCGGGGTTATGTTGAATTCGGCGAGGTAGAGTTTCGGCAGACGTTGACCCCTGTTATGTTCTTGTCACCCCACTCCTCACCGGTCACCCTCACCGGTCACGTCGATGTCGGGTGTTGGGCTCCGATTCAAGATAGTGTGCTACGCCAGGTAGCACATCCAATAAACTATTAAAATTAGGCCGGTAAATCAGTCGGGTAGGGGTTGGGTCCATGGTAGGGACAGAGTTAGGTTGAGTTGTAAATAAGTATTAGAAAAACTAAAGTTTGAATAATTAACCCAACCCAACCCACCCCAATCCTGTCCCTACCACCAAGCCGTAACCTAACCGAACCCAGACTGATTTACTAGCCTAGTCCTGATTTTGAGGCCCCTCGATCATTTCTTCACTCGCTTCGCTCGCTCCGCAATTAACTGTGACTCATTACCCAAGCCGACTCCCATCCCCGTGTTGCGGGCCTTCCTCCGTACGATCGCTGTATCATCTCTGTATATTTCCCAAAATGGTGAACCAGGCAGGACAGCTATAAGGGGAAGGGGAAAGGAAGAAATGAACCCTCCTTTCCTTCTTTACAGATATTTCATATCAGCCAATGCCTGTATTTTTTTAATCCTCAGGGCTGGTCCAAAAACTAGGCTCTCCTTGAGAATAATTGAGAATACCAAGGGGGTCATGAATCAACAAGAGATCTCAGGCGCAAAGGGTCACAGAGTGGCATGCTGGGAAAAATAAAAGAAACGGAAATAGTAACCACGAAGATCAACAACTGGGATATCAAAACTATATGTGCTGAAAAAAATTGTGATAGCACGCCACACCGCCCCCACTTCCATACTCGTTTCTTTGGTATACCGTGCTCAGATCAGAACGAAGCTTTAACCGCGTTAGAGAAGAGACAAGGAAAGACATGAATCTTTCGCGAAGACGGATCAAGCAGCCGTGCTATTTCCCGCCGGAGGAGGTGGAGGCGCGCCCGGCGGACCCCCAGCGTCGGGCGGCGCAGGAACGAATCTGCAACCCCATTAGCCAAACAAGCCCATTATGTTTCCCCAAAAGAGAAAGAGGTTCACATACGCAGCATTGCTCAGAGCAATCTTCCCCGTTGCGCCGCCCGCAATGGCTGTCCCCTCGACACTCTTGTTCGTCCCTTGAGCAGCCTTGACGAAATCGACAACTTGCTGCGAACTCGCTCTAGAAATACACACTCAGCATTAGCTAGGTTCCTGTCTTCCTTTTTGCACTCCGGATACTCTTTCTACAGAAGAGAAGAAGGGAAAAGAGGGGAAAACTTACGGATTGATAACCATGACTTGCCCCTCCTGACAATGCGGCCCCGTCGAGCAGAAAATGAACATCGGTTCCGTATTCGCAACAACCATGTTGAACGTGCCGACGTCCGTCTGCCCGTCCTGGAAGGGAATGTGTCCCGAGTTGACGCCGCCGTTAAGGGGCGTGCAAGGGTTGTCAGCCGTGCTCTGCGTGGCGGTGTGGTTGCCGTTGCTGAACTGGAATTGGATGATGTCGCCGACAGCAGCCTTTCACACATATTAGCTTACTTGGCCGAGTGGACTTGAAAGTCGCTGGGGGATGGTGCGGCTGGGAGAGACGTGTCTTACCACGACAGAATTTGGGGCGAAGGTGTCTTGGGGACCGCCTACGACGACGGGGATGACGGCATTTGCGCGGGCGCGGAGGTTGGCTATTTCTGTTTGTTAGTGTATAGAAAAGGTTGATAGAAGGGTGAATGCATACTTTTAAGACCCGAGCCATGGAACATTCGGGGTGGTGTTCTGGGAACAGCACTAGCGGAGACGACTAGTAGGAGTGTAGCTAGTATCAGTAGCATGGTTGTTCGTATTAAATCGACAAAAAAGACGTCCGTCAGAATTGAATGCTGATCAACAGCCTCAGTTTAAAAAATGATGATATTATCAAAAAAACCGTTCAACAGCCTGGCCCAACCACAGAGAGGAAGGAAAAAGAACACCAAAGAGCGACACGAGGAGAGGAAAGAAAGTCGAGACAAGAGGAACGGAGTACGCATGAGGTTCTCCAGCGCTCATTGTATATGCAGAGCGGAGCGTATGAGAAAGAAAACCCATCGGGGCTCCACAGCACTCAACGCATTATGCCTAGGACGTCGAGCCTTGGGAAAATGGTGGAGCGAGCATTTTCAAGCGGATACATGAAACAGCATAGTGGATTCCCATTTGCGCGTGGCCAAGAGCGAAACGGGTGCAATGGGAAAGGGCAGCTCGGGACGAGCTGTCGGACTAAACGTGTTAAAACGTCGCAGGCTGCGCAAACAGTTAAGGCGCGATTTGGCGGCCTCGTCGCCTGCCCCAATGGAGTGAGGAGGGCGGTTAGTGTCGTTTGAGGTGTAGGACGATGTGTGGGTAATCGTCGGGCACTTGAGGTCGCAGCAACTGCCGGCTGCCGAGGGACGCGTGATCGTGTTTTAGAAACCTTGCTTGCCTTGGCTAGAAGATGGGTAGAAAACATGAGAGTTGCGGAAGATGCCAATGATGCCGGTGCGGTCGGTTGATGACACGATGGATGGTGATGCACGCCATTGCACTCTATACAATCTGGGCGGAGCAGGGATACCAGTATAGGAGACTGCTAATCAGCCTACATGGTAGTGGAAATGTGGTGGCAACCTCGGAGCTACATTTGGTTGTCGTATCACTATTCATGAGAACGAGGATTTTGATTTACACCACCAAAGCCAAGGACCTAGCCAATGGAAGTTTAGCTTCAGGGCTCCGTTGCGTGTATCTGAATTATCGCTTACGCTTTGAAATCAACTCACCTTCACCACCACCGCACCTCTCCTCCCATCCAATGGACGTGCCCGGACATGATTTCGGATGGAAGGGCTCACGTCATGAATAATTTCGAGTTGCTGATGGGTGTCTTGGACTTTTTATGTGCGGCGCAACCATTTTCAGTTGAGAAGCAACAAGGGCGTTGACTGAGAGTGGCTTCACTGCTGGATGGAGTGGTGGGACGGCGGATTCTGACGTGGGGGTTGTAGGCGATGTGACGGTAGTAAGTTCAGATGAACAACACGGCATACCACCCATGATGCCGATCATGACCATTCCGACGTTGCTCATCCGCTTTTTCATCGCCAAAAAGATAAATTCAGCATTCTCTGAGTAAGAGAAAGCTGTATATGGTAAGCCATCCAGGGGCGTCGTGAACTTGACAAAGCGTCCATCTCCACCTCGATCCAGACCCCAGGATCCAGCCACATTCCTCCCGAGCCTCGCGAACCAAGACCACAATAACGGGACGGGAGGCCAAGGCTGCAGAGCCTGCCAGCTGTCTCCGCGGATTCACCGTTATTCCTGGCCCTGACTCTGCCATACGAGCAGCCCATCATCCCTCACGTACGCCACGCCGCCGTCAAAGCCCAGCTCAGGCCTCGTGTTCTGCTCAATTGATTTCGCTTTTAGGCAGGTGTCAGCCACCCAGCGCACGTGTGGTCCAATGACTCGCGCAGGCCACCGAAAGCCAGGCCCAACGACTGGCCAACGCCCGTCGCACTACATACCGCACTCTTTTACCGGATGGCGAACGGCTGTTGCTGTGCCTCGTGGCATAGCTTGATCCGGACAGGCAGGTCGCCACAGAGCTTGCCAGTTCCCGTACTATGAACCAAACGTAGCCGGCTTTTTGGTTCCTGCATAGATACCATCTGTGATCCCCCCGCAGTGCCAAGAAGATCAACTGTGCAGCTACGAGCGACTTCCCTAAACGGATGCGCTTGAACTGTGCATGTGTGGCCTGAGTGAGCCGATTTCTAGACCACACGCCGCCGCCATTCTGCAATGATACTGCGCCCTACACACATCACCGACTTCGCTGTTGGTGATCCGGACCCGACTCCAAGTCTTGGGAGACGCTTGCGTGAGCTCGTGCGGTGCCACAGTCACAGCGTTACACACAGATCCTGTCGCCCAGCCGCGCTGGCGTTGCCTTGCTCGATATATAAATACGGGCGTCGGTCCTGCATGGCATCCTGAATTCTGGACAGTAGAACAGTTGATTTGCATCATTGCCATCCGAGAAAGAAAAGAAGAAAAATGCTCTCCTCCTGGACGACCTTGGTCGCCCTCACCCTGACTTCATTGACGAGTGCGACTCCCCCCTACAAACCAAAATGCGGCCCGGACGGCGTCTCGGTGCGACTCCCACCCGCCTTCACTAGTGATGGTCCCACCACCACCACCCGCTGGATAGCCCCCAAGACGGGCTGGATCTTTAAGCCGTGGTACCAAGTCTGGACGTCCAACGCCCAGGTCGGACCGTTCCTGCGCAACTTTCAATGGGATCCGACGCCCATGGACCCAGGCGACCTGGGCGGCGCCATCAACGACCTGTCGAGCTTCCAAATACCGGGCAGCGACAAAATCTACACCAGCTATGGCGTCGCGTACCCGCATCCGCACTGGCCCGGCGTGTTGGATTACGTCGGCACCGGACTCCTCGAGAACGCGACGAGCCAGTACAGCTGGCTTGCTTGGGGATGCGATCTGGACGGCAACTCATACTATGTCTCGTACTCGTCGCCTGCCGAGGCTTCAGGAACACCTGCGGGCATCGACCTCATGAGCGTCACCGATATAGGGCCCGAGCAGGCTACTGTGGACAAGGTGTTCGATGAGCTGAAGAAGTTGGGCAACGAAGAGATCACGAGGCTGGCTAGTGCCATGATCAGGAACATCCAGGACGGGGCGAGGGACGGTCTACCTCGCGTGACCACGTGCGACGCAGAATGCAAGACCAACAACGACTTGGTCGATATAATTGGATGAGGGCGGAAACCTCAACGTTTTGAATATACTACTGTTTTTTTCATATCCTGACACCTGAACAGCATAACGTCGAGAGAGTAAATGCCGAGAGTAAGCGTCGTAAGTAGTCGATGTTTGTATTGTTTCTGGCCGCCTGGTTTAGATGCCCCACGGCGTGGCTCGATTCCACTAATACTAAAACGTAATATCCTACTATCCTCAGATGTTTTTCTTCTGCATATGCTTCCTTGTGCCCGCTGCGGTGGTGTTTGTTCAATGGTGCTTCATGATCAGCTTGAGTAAGAGCGAATCTCTAGCAGCCAGTTGACTGGTTCCAAGACTATTGTGATTCAACGTTTTTTTCTATTGTTTGTTCAGTGCACTATAACCACTTGATGTTGTTTGACTGGAATGCATTCTCCGATTGGCAGCTCGATTGCCTTGCACTATCTGATCGTCCGATAGCGTTTCTTGCCGGTTCCCTTGCCTCTTCTTTGGCGCCTTTCTGCTAAGCTCTTGTACCTGCTGGTCGGCCAGTCAATTCGGATATCCAATGGCACGCCTCAACCAGTTTCTGCCACTAAAGTATGCTGATGAGACACCAAGCACTTTCATCAGGGATTACACACAAAGTGTTTTCCTTTGGCCAGATGCCTATGACCAGGTCTAAACAGCATGTTATGCTGTGCAATATCTCTCTTCATAATCCTGTAAGTCCCTCAAGAGAATTTACTCCCGTACTCTTTGACTACTCCATCGAGGATCTCCTTCATTCTCTTACAGCCCTCAATCCCAACAGCCAGCATGCCCTCTATTCTTTCCATCCTCACTCGGGTCTCCATCATCAGCACAGACACTTGGTCAGTCCTGCTCAACGTGCCCACAGTAAGAAACGGAAGTTCCAGCTCTTCCAAGTTGTTGAGATCGAGCAGAGGGTCCGAGTTGTCTGAATCAACCGAAGTTGCGGACGAGGCAGCCGTGCATGCAGTCAAGTAATCCGACATGGGCACACCAGCGTCTATGAGTGCCAACGTGGCAGCATTTATGCAGGCTGCAAGAAGCGAGCCGTCTTGCGAGAGGATGTTGATGTTCAGAGTGATCGTTGAGTGCGGGTACAGGTGCGTGAGGAGCAACGACGAGAAAGCGGTTTCGAGCGTGTGCTGCATTTCCACTGTACGCCTGTGCCCATAGTCAGTATAATCGCAATATAGTTTGTCGGGAGAGATTGACTTGTCATTCTTCCTCCTCCGCCTCTCCAATCCACTGAACCCTGCAAAGCCAATGTCGACTTCAATTTTCGCCTCATTATCTTTCCCACCTCGCTGCCCCGTCTGTCGTCCCTCGGCTGGTCCAGTCACGGTGCATAGAACTTTCGTGTTACCCATCTCCAGATAGGACGATCCATCAGCGGCTGCCTGTGTGCTTATTTGCGCGTGGATCCTGCGCAACTCATTCCAGCGACGTCCATCTAACCGGAGGAGCGCAAGCGAGTAGGTGGAGGTATCGAGAGGCATTGTGAAGACAAATTGGTTTGAGGAACACGACGCTCAAGAGAAATATTAAAAGATCCTTTCAGTTGCACGATTGGTAGGTGGGGGTGATGGATGTCTTGGGGTAAAGACCAAAGCTCGAGCTTCGTGACCACCGAACAACGAATATTTCGGCATGAGGTCCAAGCTCAAGGGCGCCCCCCGCATTGCACGTGATACCGCGCACTCAAGGCAACGCGCATCGCATGCCCGATTTCTATCACACTCAGCGTACGAGTGAAAGGATTCAAAGAAAATTCCCCGTTTTCGTTCGCTTCTTACTCTCCCGCCTAGCCATTTCCTCTTACATCATGTAGTTTTCTTCCACCCCGTCTCTTGAACAGCGCCGCCACTACGTGTCATCAGCTCCACTGCTAACATGCCTAACAATCAGAGTAAAGTGAAACAGTACCGCAGGGCTCTACGTGCTTTTTCTGAAAGCCAAATGAGTAGCGACAGTGAAAACAGTCTCGATATCGTCCATTCGACGCGCAAAGGTCTGGATATTTCACAGTACATCGACGGTGCGCTAGTCATTTATGACTGCCAATATGACATGCTGACTGTCCGTAGAACTTACTCAAGAGCAAACGCATTCGCAAGATGCAGAGCCGAGTTCTCCGGAAACCGATGATGAGGCCGAAGCAAGACCCATCTCTTGTCTCCAGAAACGCTCTCGGGTTACTAGTCACCCCAGGCCAGATCCTGGTAAAGACAAGGCAAATGATGGAGACGACCCGCCCTCGGATTTTTCGGATGATGGTAGAGGAGCGTACCTCGAGTTCAAAAACCGAACCAAAAGGAAGAGACAAGAAGTGGCTGGCGAAACCAACAGGATACGTGCACAAAACAAGTCTCGAGCCGCTGCTGCAACAAGCATTGTTGGCCGAAAGCCGTCCCGAAGGAAGGCTGGTAGAGAGAAGGAGATTTTCAGCACAGATTCCGCAGTAGATGACCTAGATGCTACCAGTACATACCTAGATGACCCGATCCCAGAATACATCGAAGTCCGCAAGGGAGAGCTCAAGAAGCTGCATAATGCTGGGCTCAGGTATCCACCAGATTTCGAAGACATTGACTTCTCCGATTCGGATTCTGAGGAGAAACCTATTCTGGACAAGGCGATCAAAACGCAGCGTCCGAAGAAAGACATCAATTTACCAGACACAGGAGGCATTGTACCAGCACCGATAGCACAGTGGCTGCGAGATTATCAAGTAGAAGGAGTTCAGTTTCTCCATGAAAGGTTCGTTAAGCAGACTGGTGCCATTCTCGGCGATGACATGGGATTGGGTAAAACAATACAAGTGATTGCATTCCTGACTGCCGCCTTTGGCAAGTCAGGGACAAAACGCGATTTCAAATGCATGCGTAAGATTCGAAGATACGAAGAGCAATGGTATCCACGAGTCCTGATTATCTGCCCTGGTACATTGATGCGCAACTGGGAAGACGAGCTCGAGAAGTGGGGTTGGTGGACAATTTACAAGTATCACGGCAATCCAGCAGACCGGAGAGGCGTGCTCGGAGCTGCTCGTAAAGGCATGCTTGAGATTATGATTACAACGTATGATACGTACCGAAACAACGAGAGCGAGATCAATACCGTCGACTGGGATTGTGCCATAGCGGACGAATGCCACCAAATCAGGAACAGACACGCAGAGATCACAAAGGCCATGAACAAGATCAATGCACTCTGTCGCATTGGCTTGACAGGAACAGCTATCCAGAACAAATACGAAGAGCTGTGGAATATTTTAAACTGGGCTAGGCCTGGCGCATATGGCTCAGCACAGGAATGGAAGCAGAAAATTAGCTTGCCCCTCAAGATGGGCCAAGCTTACGATGCGAGCCACCGCCAATTGGCTGATGCAAGAACCGTAGCGCAAGACCTGGTTGAAGACCTTCTCCCCAGTGTGTTCTTGAGACGAATGAAAAGCCTGATAGCGGACCAACTGCCTTCAAAGACCGACCGTGTGGTGTTTTGTCAACTCACAGATACTCAGGCTGAAGCCTATCGAGCTTTCATCGAAAGCGACAAGTGTGAATATATTCGTACTGCGAAGGAACCTTGCGATTGTAGATCTGGAAAATCACGCGGCTGGTGCTGTTATGTTGAAATTCCCGGTGAGGGCGAAAGATGGGCCAAATTCATGTTTCCGTGCATGGTGACACTGCAGAAACTTGCCAACCATCTTGCTCTACTCCTGCCTGTGTCGACTGATCTCCCTGATAAGCAATCGAAGGACCTCGATAACTTGCAGACAGCTTGCCCAGACAGATGGGAAGATCTGTATAGAATTCGAGACAGTGTTATCCATCAATCTCAGAGAGAGTTCTGTGGGAAGTGGAAAGTCTTGAAGCGCCTCCTGGATTTTTGGCATTCGAACGGCGACAAGGTACTTGTATTTTCGCACTCAGTTCGGCTACTACAGCTGCTAAAAGAGTTGTTTGGTCTAGATGGCACGAAATATAATTTCAGCTACCTGGATGGATCTCTCAGCTATGAGGATCGTGCGAAAGCCGTTGCTGACTTCAATTCAAACCCAAACCAGTTTGTGTTTCTCATTTCTACGCGTGCAGGCGGTGTAGGCCTGAATATCACCTCGGCGAACAAAGTTGTTGTGGTAGATCCGAATTGGAATCCGGCATACGATCTCCAGGCGCAGGATCGTGCATATCGGATCGGGCAAACGCGTGATGTAGAAGTCTTCCGTCTGATCTCTTCTGGAACTATAGAGGAGATTGTTTACGCCCGACAAATATACAAGCAACAGCAAGCCAATATAGGTTACACCGCATCTGAAGAGCGCCGATATTTCAAAGGCGTGATGGATCAATCTGAGAAGAAGGGCGAGCTTTTTGGTCTAGAGAACTTGTTCACGTTCCAGGATAACGGCCTCCGACTTCGCGAGATCATGCGCAAGACGAACGTCGCCGAGACACGGGCCGGCATAAATGCCATGCCCTGCAACTTTGAAAACTCACAACTCGATTCGGACGATGACAGTGATTTCCTGAGTAACAAATCTCTAGGTCTACCCGACAATGACATCTCTATGTCTTCGCAGATGAAGAAAATCGCCGAGTCCTTCACTTCTACATCGCCTTCGGGAAGCAGTAAGAAAAAGCTGGCGAAACGGGCAGGGCCCGATCCAATCAACGCCATTCTGGCAAAGGCAGGTGTACAGTATACACACGAGAATAGCGAGGTCATCGGCCGCAGCGAGATAGAAGCTCGTCTCGGTCAGCAAGCGATGGAACTTCGCAATGACATCGACTTCTCTCGGAAACGTGTCTTCGCCGCTTCGCAGTCGCAATCCCAGCACCACTCCGTGGATGCCGACGTGCAATACAGCGAATATGAATCCAATGATGATGTCATCATGTTAGGCGGCGGAGGAATTGATGGCAAGGAATTCAAAATTAGCTACAAATATAGGCCGAATGAGCAAGTTAGGAGAAGACAGTTATGCGAGATGGCCAAGATGTGGGGGTATAGCGATCCCGTGGAATTTGCGCTGTTGGTCGAGACTATGTCGCAGGATGAGCGGAGAAAGACGCTGCAGCGTTTTTATCGTGACCGTAGACGAGAAATCGTACTGGGGATCGACGGCAGGAAGTGAAAACGCTTAACGGACTTGCTTCACCTTCCGCCTGCCAGGTGCACTTGGCAGGGGAAGGATACCTTCACAGAAGTAAAGAGGTTGAAAAAAGAGAGTAAATACCACTGTAAGAGGCTTTCCATCCACCTTCATCATCATTTGTCTATTAAAAACGCTTTGCGGGGTCCTCGAGAGGGTATTTTTATATCCGACTTATTCGTATTTACGAGAGAGAGGACTTCTCGGACTGCAGGCACAGAGCTTTCAACTTCGCCATGTTCGTGATCCAAAATCGGCCCGAATGTTGCTGATAGCACATTTGTTATCCCATATCACAAAAAAGGTGTATGTTCTGGGTACACTGAAAAGATTTGCAGGAACAGCCGTGATTTCCTCACTGTGTTGTAATCTTGAAGCCAGTACAAAGGTTGATAAACTCTACTTCCTTTGAATGGCTTAGCAGCTTCTTATCGCTCGTAAAACTCATGACCTAATAGATGATACTAACTCCTGTCCTATTTCCATTCCTTACTGCTCATTGTCACTATATCTACCACTTTACAGCATCAGTCGCAGCAAATAGCAGTTAATACATCAATTCTATATCGTATGGAAGTTCTTCTAGTTCTACATACAGATTCTCTAACCTTTACTTCATTTGATTCGAACGCGTCATATTCGTTGTCTGGATTTTGTACGATGAGGTTGTCTATGCGCTATTTTGCCAAACGCGCCTCCGAAAATGTTTTATAAGACTAGGTCTCTTTCAAAAGAATTTAAATAGAATTTAACGCGTACAGATGGAATAAAAATGAGATTCCCAACGAAATCGACCCAGCAAAGAGCATTTTTTCATGTCGGGCTCCGTTTATACTTCACCTGAAGTAGAAGCAGAATTGTGAAAAGTCCGACGCCAGCTACCGGTAGGTTGATCCAAAAGATCCAACGCCATTGAAATTGGCTGATGGTACCACCTACTATCGGACCTATAGTGGTCCGAATCGCTGCGGTTGACAGCACTGCGCTCAAGTAGGGGGCTCGATGTCACAGCGGGGCAATGTCGCAGATGATAATACCGGAGAGAACGTACAGCCCTCTGGTGCCGAGTCTTTGAAAAGTACGCGCCACGATCAAGGTTGTTGGATTACGTGCCCTCCAGCAAGCCCACTTTCAAAGGCGAACAAGCAAATAGCCACAAGTATTGGGTTACGATCGCCAAAAATATTCAAGATCTGACCATAGAACGGCTGAGGTACTGTAGATGCGAAGACATAAGGATTTTAAACCCATACGTATTCATCAGCACCACCAATATCCCGCGCAATTATTGGAAGAGCGGTGGCAATTATGGTAGCGTCGACGGTGGACATGAATGAAAGCAAGCACAGTACGATGAAGATGCACCAAAGGCACCATGACGGGCGAAATTCTCATGGCAATTCGACAAGCACTTGTCATACACACCAGAATTTTAGATCAATATTTGATGCAGCAGGGCTGCGAGGGAACTGTGGACCGGAAGCGAAATGATAAGGCTGTGTGACAACGTTTTTGCTAGTCCCCTACAAGGCAGGCATTAAGGGTCAAATACCGGCTCAGCTGAGAGCATGCGGCGCATTGCAGATCACTGGGCCAATTTCTATTTCCCATAACTCAGGGCCTGAAACCAAAGGTTTTATTCGTGGGTAGTCTGTTTTGAAGTACCCCTTACCCGTATTGGGCACTAAAGAGCGGCGCAGCAGTGGGCTTCAGCTGCAGCATACATGCGGCGTGCCATCCATACACGCCAATTGAAGTTTTAGCCCAGCGAATCTCGGATCAATCAAAAACCTGCCGTCATCCCAAACCAGCCCCAAGCGGCGATCAGCAGCCCAGAAACGGAGCGGAAGACTGCTTTGTTAGGGACACCTTCGCACCAGCATACGTAACCGTCCACCGCGCCCAGATAGCCTCCCATGACAATCATGATGGTGTCGACTTCTGGAAGTTTGTCCTGGAAGTAGAATACGAACATGAGGGCGCCCAAAGCAGTAAGTCGGGCGGAGCTGAGGATCATGATTGGATGCGCTTCTTTCGATACGGCGATGCGCTTTGGTAAGCCGAGTTCTTCGATGGCGTATTCAGCGTTGTAGAAGGGCATTGCGCCTCCGAAAGTGGTGGTTGTAGCAACAAATAGCGTTGGGATGTGTCTGAGTGAGAAACTAGCAAACATGTTGAGGATAATGGTGCGATGATGGATTGAGATGTTGCTAAAGTCGTCTGTAGGGTCTGCTGATTCGGGTGTATTTATTTATTGATGATTGCGGCGTGGGGACGGGAAGGAACCGCCGCATCAGGCTCGAAGAACTTCTCCATTCGCTTGCATCGATATTGCGCACAACTTATTGTTAGCAGCATAGCTTTGGTCTCACAGCAAACATGGCGCACAGTCGAATACTTATCACACCGTATAATACTATTCTTAACAAGTATATTAAAGGCACCTTATTAGCTCTAGGAAGCTATAGTTAATATCCTATAAAAGGTCTTAAATAAAGCAGTTCTTCTATATACCTCTAGTTAATTGGTTTAACTCTTTAAGAATACCTAGAGATCTCGATACTTCATAAGGGTATATCTAG
>Ga0247757_10000594_pt1 | contig 29338 bp, 35 predicted proteins | sample UWRJL126311R4_FD_180929 | JGI IMG/M metagenome (GOLD analysis project Ga0247757, IMG submission 180929) | Plant litter microbial communities from Arlington Agricultural Research Station in Wisconsin, United States - UWRJ-L126-311R-4 | ecosystem: Environmental > Terrestrial > Plant litter >... | reverse complement strand
CTGAAGAGCAAGCCTTTGACATTGGCGCCGAACACGCGATCGAAATGCTCTTCGTCGACCGCACCGAGCGGCACCGTTTCGGAGATGCCGGCGTTCGCGAACACGATGTCGACCCGACCGTGGTCGCGCCCGATCCGCTCATAGAGCTGGTCGAGGTCGGCGAGGTTGCCCACGTCTCCCCGGATGCCAACCGTGCCGCCGCCAAGCTCCTGCACCGCTTCGTCGAGTCGGTCTTGCCTTCGACCCGTGATGTAAACCGTCGCCCCTTCAGCGACGAAGGCCTGCGCCGTCGCCCGACCGATGCCGTCGCTCCCACCCGTCACCACTACGATTTTATTATTGAATCTAGACATTTAGCTGCATCTCCGGGGGATGACCGCGATTAAACGGACCGCTCGGTCACCTTACAGAGAGGTCCTAGGACTACGTGACCGGTCGGTCAAGTTGTTAGGGTGAGGCATGAGTAGTGCGCGCAAGAAACGTCCTCCGGCGGTGCGCTCGGACGGTGCCCGTAACCGCGAGCTCCTGCTCGCCGCGGCCGAGCAAGAATTCGGCGAACAGGGCATCGCGGCCTCGGTCGCCGACATCACGCGCCGCGCCGGTCTCGCTAAGGGAACCTTCTTCAGGCACTTCGCGACGAAGGACGATTTGATCACGGCCATTGTCGAACCGCACATCGAGGTACTGGACTCGGCCGCACGCGCGCAGCTCGACGCGGTCGAACCAGGCGCTGCGCTGCTCGAGTTTCTCACCGTGGCCGCCGGCCAACGACAGCAGCGCGACGTCTCGTTCCTGCTGCGCGCCGGTTCGGCCCCGGCGAGAGTGACCATGCTGCGCGATCGTCTGTTCGATACGATCGCACAGTTAGTCGACCGCGCCCTCGCGAGTGGCGCGCTCCGAAACGACATCACGGCGACCGACGTCATCCTGCTGATGTGCGCCCCGATCCACGTGGTCGAGTACCTCCCCAACGCACAGCCAGATCTGTGGCGGCGTTACCTCGGAATCATCTTCGATGGGCTGCGACCGGAAGGGGCACACCCGCTCCCGTACCCCGCACCTACGCCTCCGTGAGTTCGCCCGTGAGTCGCCGCGAACCTACGTCTTTCTCAATGGACATCATTCCTTTTGATGGTAGAGGGCGAAGCCAACCCGGCAATCATTCGAGAATGCATCCATGACCACCCTGTTCGACCCAATACAGGTCGGCGACCTGCTGCTTCCCAACCGCGTCGTGATGGCGCCGCTGACCCGCTGCCGCGCCGGTGCGGGACGAGTGCCCACCGACCTGATGGCGGAGTACTACTCCCAGCGCGCCAGCGCCGGATTGATCCTGTCCGAGGCCACGGCAGTCACTCCGACCGGGGTCGGCTACCCGGACACTCCGGGGATTTGGTCCGACGCGCAAGTCGAAGGCTGGAAGAAGGCCACACGAGCCGTCCACGCGGCTGAGGGTCGGATCTTCTGCCAGCTCTGGCACGTGGGGCGCGTCTCCGATCCGGAACATCTGGACGGCGCACTGCCCGTGGCCCCGAGCGCGATCGCGCCCAAGGGCAATGTCAGCTTGTTGCGTCCCCAGCGCGCGTTCGTGACGCCGCGGGCCCTGGAGACGGCCGAGATCCCGGCTATCGTCGAGGCGTATCGCGTGGGCGCGCAGAACGCCCAAAGGGCGGGCTTCGACGGCGTCGAGCTCCACGGCGCCAACGGCTACCTACTCGACCAGTTCCTGCAAGATGGCAGCAACAAGCGCACCGACATATACGGCGGCAGCGTCGAAAACCGGGCTCGGCTTTTGCTGGAAGTGACCGACGCCGCCATCTCGGTGTGGGGTCCGGGTCGGGTCGGCGTGCACCTCGCGCCCCGGGGCGACGCGCACGACATGGGCGACTCCAACCCTCTGGCCACCTTTGGCTACGTCGCCGAACAACTCGGCAAACGCGGCATCGCCTTCATTTTCACGCGCGAATCGCTGGCGGCGAATCGCATCAGCCCGCAGTTGAAGCAGCGCTTCGGCGGCGTGCTGATCGCCAACGAAGCCTTCAGCCGCGAAACCGCCCAGCAGGTGCTGGACGCGGGCGAAGCGGACGCGGTGTCGTTCGGCAAAACCTTCATCGCCAACCCGGACTTGCCGCGGCGCCTGCAAGAAAACGTAGCCCTCAATCCCCACGACAACACCACCTTCTACGGCTACGGCCAGCCCGACCTCGCCGCAGGCTACACCAACTATCGCACTTGGCAGTCCACGTCGGCCGGAACCTGATGAGTTGCGTGTCCGCGATCGACCAACCGGGGTCATGACCAAGCGCTCGGAATCAGACGCTCGCTTCTTCGCCGCCTGGGAGGTAGCAGAATTCACGGGGCCGGTCGTCGCGATCGACGTGCTTCGCGCCTTTACTACCTCTGCGTACGCGTTCGCGAGTGGGGCGAGCGCGATCTACCTCGTTGCAAGCGTGGCCGAGGCCCTCGAGTTCAAAGCGCGACATCCGGGAGCGTTGGCGATGGGCGAAGACCGAGGGCTGAAGCCTGACGGCTTCGATTTCTCCAACTCGCCCGTCTCTGTCGCCCAAGTCGACCTGCGAGGCCGCACATTGGTGCAGCGCACCTCGGCGGGCACGCGGGGCGCACTCGCGGCCCGCAGCGCAGCTCGGGTTTGGTGCGCAAGCCTCGTGTGCGCCTCGGCCACGGCGCGCGCGGTCGTGGCGAGCGGGCTTGGGGCCCCCGGCTACGTCATCACGGGTCGCATCGTGGACCAACCCGAGTACGGGGACGACGACCAGGCGGTGGCGTCCTTCATCGAGCAGGCGCGTCAGGGGCTCGCGCTCGACCCTGACCGCGTAGCACGCGAGGTTGCCGAATCTGATGAAGCGCGCCGGACGCTGGCTCTAGGCGCGGGACACGTGCATCCCGACGACATCGCCTACGCCACACGTGTCGATGCGTTCGATTTCGCGATGGAGCTTCGCCACGAGGCGGACGGTGCCCGCCTCGTCGCCGTCGTATGACCGCTTGACCCACGACGGATTGCGAACCGAGCGCCTGACGCTTCGGCCTGCGCACAGCGATGACGCGCAGGCCGTTCTCGAGAACTACGCCGGAGACGCTGAAGTGACGCGCTACTTACAGTGGCGACCGCAAGTCGATGTCGAGAACGTGCGAGCGTTCTTGAGCAACTGCCAACGCCTGAGTGACGCGGGCGCCGAGCTGTCTTGGGTGCTTGCCGAGACGCCTCTCGGCGCTGCGATCGGCATGATCACTCTACGTCTCGCGTCTCCCATCAGGGCCCAGATCGGTTATGTGCTGGCGCGTCCACACTGGGGGCGGGGCTACATGCCCGAAGCCGCGCGCGCGGTGATCGCGTACGGACTCGGCGCACTCAGCCGCTATCGCATCGAGGCTTATCTCGACATCGAGAACACGCGCTCGGCTCGCGTGCTCGAGAAAGCCGGCATGCAGCTGGAAGGGCGACTACGCCGCTATACCGTGCATCCAAACCTGCAAGCCGAGCCGCGTGACGTGCTGATGTTCGCGGCGTGCCGCTAACTGACGGCCCCTGATCCACGCCTCATACGATGCGATCGCACCGAAGGGGACGACCTGCGATGACGCGCACGCGAACCGAATAGCAATGCGAGCAGCACATCACCCCGCGCGTGGAGCACTTGCTGAACGACTGAAACAGTCCGTTCTCAGCGGTGAGCTCGGCGGCACGGTGCTCCGTCATGGCTAGGCAAGCGTACCACAGGGCGACGCCTCGGGGGCCGAGGCCGCAAACCCGCTGCCAAGTGATCGTCGGCCTCTAGCCCTCAGCGCCGATCGCGACTAGCCCTGGGCAGCTCTGACATGGCTATCCAACCGATCGACAACGCGAAAGAATCAGCGTTTTTGCGGCTGCTGCGCGAACCGACGTTGCACTTTTTTGCGATCGCCGCAGCGGCGCTGCTCGTACAACGTGTCGTCGTTGGTGATGCCCACACGATCGAGCTGACACCCGCGCTCAAAGCCGACCTCGCCCGACGCTACCACGACCAGATGGGTCGACCCGCAACCCCCGCCGAAACCGAAGCCATCGTCGCCAACTGGAAAGCCGAAGAAGCGCTTTATCGTGAAGCGCTGCGCGAACGCCTGGACCGCGACGATCCGACCGTGCGCAATCTGCTGGTGGGCAAGATGCGCGAGCGCTTGCTGCTGCAGACACCCATGCGAGCCGAGCCCGGCCGAACTGCAGCAATTCCTGGAACAGCATCGCGCCGACTACGAGCTGCCCAAGCTCTACGAGCATGAGTACGTGGTGTTTCCCAAGGCGGATCCGGGAGCCGAGGAGCTACGCGCCAAGTACGAGCGTCAACTGGCATCGGGCGCCACGCCCGCCTCACTCGGTTTGCGCAGCACCGTCGCTAACGTGAACCGCGAGCGGATCCAGCAGGAATTTGGGCCCGAAGTCGCCAATGAGGTTCCTCGGCTTCCCCCGGGGCAATGGCGCGCGCTCGAAACCAGCGATCGTTTGCTGTTGGTCAAGCTGAACGGGACCCAAGGCGGGCTGGCCGCCCCCGACGTGCTGCACGAACAGTTATCGGCGGGTTGGAAGGCCACCCAGGCCCAGAAGATAGTGGACCAAGCGACCGAGGCCGTCACGCGGCGCTACCGCTTCGAGGACAAGGCTCGCTAATGCGGCGCTTGCTCTGCCTGTTGCTCCTGCTCGCAACGTCGCTGGTCGTGCCGCGAGCAAGTGCACATTCCTACGATGCCGCAACCTTGACGCTCACCGAAGTGGCGGACGGAACATTTGCCATCGATTGGCAGACCACCGCCAAAACGCTCACCGCGTTGCGTGTGCCCGCGCAGTACCCCAAGTCATGCCAACAACAGGGCTCGCGACTCGAATGCGGCCCCCGCGGCTTAGTGGGCACGATCGATTTTCCGTGGTTGGCCGGCGGAGAATCGAGCGTTACGGTGTTGATCGATTGGCAGAATGGCTCGCGCCTGCTGCGGGTGGTCAACGGCCGCTCGCCGAGCCTCACCGTGTACGGCATCCCAGCCTCCGCCGGCTGGCGCTATTTGGCGCCGATCGCGCTCGACTACACGCGCCTCGGCATCGAGCACATCTTGACCGGGTTCGATCACCTGATGTTCGTGCTCGCGGTCACAATCCTCGTCCAACGACGCAAAGCGCTGATCGCGGCCATCAGCGCGTTTACGGTCGCGCACAGCCTGACCCTCGCCGCCACCGTGCTCGGCTGGCTGAGCCTACCGTCCGCGGCCGTCGAAACGACGATCGCGCTCTCGATCGTGCTCGCCTGCGCAGAGTGCCTGCGCTCCAGCGACTCCCTCGCGCGGCGCTCCCCGTGGCTGGTCACGTTCGCGTTTGGCCTCCTCCACGGCATGGGCTTCGCTTCCGCGCTGCTCGAAACGGGCTTACCCGAAAAGCACGTACCCACGGCGCTCTTATTCTTCAACGTGGGCGTGGAGCTCGGGCAACTCGCAGCGATCGCGCTGTTCGTTGCCGTCGGCTGGCTCGTCACGCGCATCGAACGACGCCCCGTCTGGACCACCCGCGTGTTCGTGTACGCGATGGGTTGTGTTGCGGCCTATTGGTCGCTGGAGCGGGGCGTCGCGATGTTCAGCGGGTAGCGACTACTTGATCGTCACCTCGCCGGCATCCAGCGAGATCTGGTAGTAGCCGTGCGAGTCCCAATTAATGGTTTCGTTCTTCTGCGTCACGGTGCCGCCCGTGGTCGTGATGCGCACGCACATGTTTGGCGGGAAGTTCGCGGGCAGCGTCCAAGTAGCGCTGGTCGTGGCGGACGCGGGGATCAGCTTTTGGCCGGCCCAGTAGGCGCCGACGTTGGTCATGCCTTCGACCCAATACCCGTCCGTGACGGCCTTGGACATTGAACCGGTGACGTTCGCGATGGGTACTGGTTGGTACGTACCTCCCTGGCTATCGAAGCCGTGAATCACGAAGATGCGCCAGTTGCCCATTGTAATCGCGGCGCTCATGTTGGCCGATGATTCACCGGTATCCGGCAACCACGCAGGCAGTTTGAACGGGTCGGTATTCGCGCGCGGCGCAACCGTCGCCCCCTTGCCGCAGGGACCGCGATTCTGGAACAGCTTGGCCGGAGCAGCGAAAGCCGCCCACGCATCGGCGCAATTTGGCGCAGCCATACTGTGAACGTCAACGCCGTACTTCGTCTTGAGGTTGGTCTGAGCGGTCGTAACCTCGCCCTGGGAAGCACCCTGCGGATGAGTTTGCGTATGATTGGCAATTTCTTGACCATCAGCGATGGTCGCCTTGTAGTCATTGACCGAGCTGCTCGCGATCAGGAACCAAGTGAAATGCCCGCCCGTCGCCTTCAGCGCGTTGTAGTTCGCGAGCTGCGACGGCGTGTTGTCGTCGAACGTGAACGACGCCGCGCCCTTGAACCCTGCCCAGTCGAGCACCTTGAGTCCACCGGCAGCACCGGCCGGCTTGGCGACGCCAGTCGTCGCCGGAGCGAGCGAGAGGTTGTCGCACTTGAACGTTGCGGCCGGACCCGAGCCACCAGTGCCGACGGTGCCGCCGCCAGCAGCGCCGGCTGCGCCTGCGCCCGCCCCGCCACTCGTGCCGCCACCGCCCGCTCCCGGGCTGCCGCCCGTAGCGGGAGCCCCGGCGGTCGGAGCAGCGCCAGCCGTGTTGCCGGTCGGCGCACCCGCTGATCCCGCGCCGCCGCCACCAGTCGACGGACTGCCCGCGACTCCACTCGCGCCGCCCGTGCCCGGCCTGCCACCGGTTGCACTCGTACCCGCCGTTGCGTTGCCTGAACCGCCAGAGCCGCCATCCGTTGGGTCGGACGAGCAAGCCGTTATCGCTAACACAACCGCACAGCCAGGAATCAATCGCTTCATTTCAACGCGCCTCCGGCGCTCGCCGATAAGAGTGGAGTTCAGACGGATCGGCCGACAAATTAGCACGTCGTAGTAGCAATCAAACCTTTGTTGAAAGATCCTTAACAAGTTCCTGGCAAGCGTCGAAAAAGGTAGGGCGTGAGCGTACAGAGGTGATGGCTGAGCCGGAAGATTGCACGCAAGCCGGATTGGCTCGACACTCGGGCGGCTCTCAACCAGGGGCAACCGAGCACAGGGCCGCACGCGTGTGCTCGCGATCAGCCGGGCGAGCAGGGCGCGCTTCGTTGCTTCGCTCACCAGGTCGTGGTGGGAGCTGCGTAGTTCATTGCGTCGCTACCGACGACGTGTCCCCAGCACTTTACCGAGCCATTGCTCAGAGCGACGCAAGTGGTCCCGCTACCCGCGCCGATCGCAACTGCACCGCTGATCCCCTGAACCGTCGTCGGTGTCTCGGTACCAGTCCACGAGCGAACGGAGCCGTCGTTCAGAAGCGCGCTGCTTTGACTTCCCCCCAGCGCGAGATCGATAACCCCGGGAATCGTAGAAATAGCGACCGGACTTCCCTTCACGCCGTTGGGATCATTGTAACCGATCCCCCAGCAGTGGATGGATCCGCTCACCATCAGGGCACAGGCGAGATCGCCGTCACCCGTGGTGCGCAACTTCGAAACGGTGCCGGATAGCCCGGCAACCGATTGGGGTGTGTTTGCTACCGAGTCCGCGTAGCTCCCGAGCTGGCCGTTGAAGTTATTACCCCAGCATTTCACCGCGCTCGCAGTTTGTGCGCAAGCAAAGGAATAGCCGAAAGCGATACCGGTTGCGCCATTGACTCCTGATACGACGACCGGAGCAGCGGAGAAATCCCAGGTTCCATTGCCGAGCTGCCCCATTTCGTTCAGCCCCCAGCAACGGACTGAGCCGTCTGCAAGCACCGCGCAGCCATTTGCTCTGCCACCCGCGCCGAGCTGCTTCACCGCACTCAAGCCGTCCAGCAATGTCGGATATTGAGATGCGGTGGTGGTGAACTGACCTGTCCCCAAGTTGTATGCAGTGTACCGCGTGCCCCAAAAAACCACCGTGCCGTCATTCATCAGCGCGAACGTTATCCCGGCTCCGACGGTGATAGATTGCACCTCCGACAAGAATTTGACTTGGACTGGTGATGCGGAGTCGCTCGTAGACGCCGTCCCGAGCTGACTGAGATCATTCTTCCCCCAACATCTGACCGTCTTATCGGCGAGCAGGATGCACGCATGGGAAGAACCAATGCTCACCTGGACGGCATCAACCCGGCACTCGCCGCTCGAGCAGAAGTGATCGGCGAGGCAGTCCGCGTCCGCGGAACAAGTCGTCTTGCAAGTTGTGGTCGAGCAAGCAAAACCGTTTGCACACGCGCTGCACACCGGCGCAGCGCCGGCGGTGCCACCGGCCGCCGCACCACTCGACCCCGCCGCGCCACCACCGGAGGTTCCGCCACTGGCGACCTCGTTCGTTCCGCCCTCGCCGGCCTCGCTCGATCCACCCGGTTCGCCTGTTCCCCCGCTGCCCGACGACGTAGACCCAACGGCACCACTTTGGCCCGCTCCGGACGCGCCGCCACCAGGCCGCTCTCCGCCACGGCCGCCGGACTCGTCTCCGGCCGCGCCGGCTTCGGCGTCGCCCGCCGGGCAAGTCCGATGCTCATAGCAAGAGCTGAATTTCGACGAGCACGCCACCGTCTGGGCCCCGGCGGCTCCGAGGATTCCGAGCACGAAACACACTCCCGACCTCGAAAACTTGCTTGAAATAGCCATGTCATCCCTATCGACCGGGCCGTCAGACCGGTTGCGCGATTTCGAAGCCCTCCCAGAGGCCCCGCATGCGGGACTTTGCATCAGTACCAGCCGGCCACGCAACCGAGAATGCGGTGTCTCACGGTCATGCCTCAGGCAACCGGCGACGGCCCGTGCAGGCAAACGACAGACGCACTTGATTGTAGTGGGGTTGGGATGGCGGGCGCGGACCGCGCACCGCGGCTCAAAGCGCAAAGCGCAGCTCTACCCACCGAACCTTATCGCCTCCCCGCGCACTATCGGTGAGAGGCGGCGACGCGAGGCTCAGTGCTTCGCTCGATCTCGCGAGGGAGAAGTCGAATGAAGTGGAACATTGGCTCGTTGGGCGCATTGGCGCTCTTGGTTGTCGGATGTAGCGGCGCGGAAGTCGGGGCTCCGCAAGCGGAGCCTCGGGTTACGTTCTTGGACGTAGCGTGGCGCATGCCCGTGCTGGAAGGCATCGATGCGCAGCTCAGGGAGCGCGATTTCGAAGCGCTGGTCGAGGCGCGAGCGGCTTTCGATACGTTGGAAGTGCAGCCGGCACTGGAGCAGCTAAAGCGCGCAGGCCGCGAGCTGAGCAACATTGCTAGCGCCAACTACGAGAAGGACGCGCCCGCTGGCAGTATCGCAGACGATGCAGCAGACCCGCAGATTGAAGAATTCAACCGCGACGCGACCGTGGGCAGTCACGTGCTGGCTCGCACGGTCAGCGGCGTCCTCACCGTCGCGTTCTGGGACTACGCCTTGTACAAGAAAGCGATCACGGGAGGCGAGCACAGCGCAGTCATGCTGCGCGCGTGAACGAGCACGAAGAAAGACCTGTTCAGGCCCGCGAGTTGCAACCACGCTTCGTGCGCGGGAGCTGCGAGCATGAACTACAAGTGCACGAACACCGGTTATTTCAAGGATGACGGCACGCACTCGCGCTTCTTCATGTCGGACACTACCGACACGATGCAGAAGCGCAACGGCGCGTGCACGACGAAGTATGATCTGACCTCGGGAAAAGGGCACAAGTGCCACGGTGATTCGGAACTCGAGATGCGCGCCATCTCCACCGACAGCGCGCCCTCGAGCACACATGCACGTGCGACAATTGGACGATTCGCACGACCGCGCCTAGCTGCATCTACTGACCGCAAGCGCGCGAGAACGAAATTTGGAGGTGTTTGGCGATTGCGTGGCCTCCTGCAGACGCAGCAAGCCATACGGGAAGCCGGGCATCTCCAAGCTACTCTTCAGGCTGCCACCACGTGATCCCCGGAGGTTGCAGGCTGAGCTTGGTGCCATCGAGCTCGCGCTCGTTCTAATCGTTGAACAAGAAAACGCGACAGCGTTTGGGCGCAGCTCGAGCTACACGCCGCCACTCGCGCGCTAGGCCCGCTAACCACCCCCCAATCCTGCACGAGAATTTTTTGGGCAAGCGGGCGCGAACGGGCAGGAAGTCGCGTAGCTCGAGCCGCGGCTCTCACTGGTTCGCTTCGGCCACGCGACGCGGCGCGCTACTCCTCGATGGCGCAGCGGACGGCTTCTAAATCGCACGCAGAAAGGCCTGCGCTTCGGCAGGGCTACGCAAGCGATAAAACACGATGTGTCCATATGCGGGGTCGCGCATGCGTTCGCCATAGCGAGTGCGTAGCTTGGCGTGGCTGCGCAGCGACCACAGCAGTACGGATTTTTTGCTGAAGAACGTCAGGCGAAACGACTCGCGGTTGCCGGTGCCGGGCCAAATCTCGGGTTTGGTCCAAGCGCGGAAGACCGCGCGTTTGAAGCCTTGCAGGAGGGTTCGCGTGAGCGAATAGTCCAGCCAGATCACGGTTGTAACGCCCTCCCATTTGATGGGCACCGTTCGATCGTAGTTGCCGTCGATCACCCAGCGCGGCTGGGCAAGGGCCGCGCGAAGACGCCCGAAAAACACATCATCCGGCGACTCTGACCAGTTCGGATTCCAAAACAGCGCATCCATTTCGACATAGGGCACGTCGAGCTTCGCCGCGAGCTGCTTCGCGAAAGTGGACTTGCCGCTTCCCGATATGCCCACCACGTTGACCCGCGCGAAACGTTCGCTCATGGCGCCGGATCTAGCAGCTAGCTGAGCGGGCGCGCGGCGATCACGTGATCGCGATACGCTTGGCGGGTCGAAAGCAGCTCGAAGTAGTCCCCAATCCGGGGAAGCGCAGGATGAGTGATGGGCAGTTTGTACCAGCGGCTGACGAGTTGGCCGATCGGAATGTCGCCAATGGTGAGAGTTTCTCCCTGCAGATAGCCTGCCTTGGGCAGGGCCGCGGCGAACTTCGCGAACCCACGCGCAACCTTTTCGATCAGCTCCTCGTCGGAGCCTCCCTGGTTGAGGACGGCGGGATCGCGCACGGGCGAGAGCGGATGCAGCACGAGGCGGAGCCAGAGCTTGCTGAGCGCGGGCTCGAAAGTGATCGATGCCCAGTCCATCCAGCTTTCGGAACCGGCGTACGCTCGGGGTTCCGTTGGCGCGAGGCGACCCGCGCCGTAGCGCTTGGCGAGATAGCGAACGATCGCGTTCGATTCCCAGAGCACGAAGCCGTCCGCTTCTTCCAGCGTGGGCACGGTACCGTTGGGGTTTTTGGCTAGATATTCGGGTGTGTGGGTCACGCCGTAGCCATGGCCCGCGTCGATTCGCTCGTACTCGACGCTCAGCTCGGCCAGCGTCCAGATCACCTTCTGAACCGAACTGGATCCACGTCGTCCCCAGACCTTGATCATCGTCTGCCTTCTCGTGCGTCGTCCATCGTGCGCAATGAAAGAGCGCCGTTCACGCAGACGAATCGGCGTGAACGGCGCCTGCGGTCGTCAGTTACGGTCGTGATCAGAAGTCCGGGCCGCCACCGTGCGCGTGGCCGCCGGCCGCGGGCTTCTCGTCCTTGGGCTTATCGACCACGATCGATTCTGTGGTCAACAGCAGCCCCGCGACGCTGGCCGCGTTTTGGAGGGCCGAGCGCACGACCTTGACGGGGTCGATCACACCTTGGGCAACGAGATCGCCGTATTCGCCGGTGGCCGCGTTGTAGCCAAACGTGCCGCTGCCCTCTTTCACCTTTTGCACCACGATCGAGCCTTCGCCGCCGGCGTTGGCGACGATTTGGCGCAAGGGTTCCTCGATGGCGCGGCGAATGATGCGTACGCCCGCCGCCTGTTCCTCGTTGATTTTCAGTTCGTCCAGCGCGCGCTGGGCGCGCAGCAGCGCCACGCCGCCACCCGGGACGATGCCTTCTTCGACTGCGGCACGCGTCGCGTGCAGAGCGTCCTCGACGCGTGCTTTCTTCTCTTTCAGCTCGGTCTCGGTGGCGGCGCCCACTTTGATCACGGCCACGCCGCCCACCAACTTGGCGAGGCGCTCTTGCAGCTTCTCGCGGTCGTAGTCGCTGGTCGTGTTCTCGATTTGTTGGCGAATCTCCTGCTGGCGGGCTTTGATCTTCGCCTTGTCACCGACGCCGTCGACGAGCGTGGTGTTGTCCTTGTCGATCTTGACGCGGCGCGCTTGGCCGAGATCACTGATCGTGATGTTTTCGAGCTTCAGGCCGAGCTCTTCCGCGATCACCTGGCCACCCGTCAGGATGGCGATGTCCTTGAGCAACTCCTTACGCCGGTCGCCGAAACCGGGCGCCTTGACCGCGGCCACGTTCAGCGTTCCGCGCAGCTTGTTGACGACGAGCGTCGCGAGCGCCTCGCCCTCCACGTCCTCCGCGATGATCAAGAGCGGCTTTTGCTGACGCGCAATCGCCTCCAGCACCGGCAGCAAGTCCTTCAGGTTCGTGATCTTCTTTTCGCTCAAGAGGATGAACGCATCTTCGAACGACACTTCCAGCCGCTCCGGATCGGTCACGAAATAGGGCGACAGGTAGCCGCGGTCGAATTGCTGGCCTTCGACGACGTCGAGGCTCGTTTCGGCGGTCTTCGCCTCCTCGACCGTGATCACGCCTTCTTTGCCCACCTTCTCCAGCGCTTGGCTGAGCAGCTTCCCGACGGCGGTGTCGCCGTTGGCGCTGACGGTACCGACCTGCGCGATCTCGTTCGGGTCTTTGGTGGGCTTCGCATCCTTGCGCAACTGTTCGACGATCAGCTCGACCGATTTGTCGATGCCGCGCTTGAGCTCGAGCGGCGCGTGCCCCGCGGCGACGAGCCGCGAGCCTTCGCGAAAGATCGCCTGGGCGAGCACGGTCGCGGTGGTGGTGCCATCGCCCGCGGTGTCGCTAGTCTTCGAAGCGACTTCTTTGACGAGCTGAGCGCCCAAGTTTTCGAAGCGGTTTTCGAGCTCGATTTCTTTGGCAACGGTGACGCCATCTTTGGTCACCGTCGGCGAGCCGAAGCTCTTCTCGATCACCACGTTGCGACCCTTTGGGCCAAGGGTGACCTTCACCGCATCTGCGAGCGCATTCACGCCGGCGAGGATCAGGTTTCGGGCAGCTTCTTGATAAACGATTTCTTTGGCAGCCATGGTTTTACTCCGCGGGTCACTTCACGATCACGCCTAGGACGTCTTCTTCACGCAAGATCAGGTGCTCCTCGCCATCGAGCTTGATCTCGGTGCCCGAGTACTTGCCGAAGAGCACGCGGTCGCCCGCCTTGACCTCGAGGGCGCGGACTTCGCCGCTGTCGGTGATCTTGCCGTTGCCGACCGCGATCACGTCGCCTTCGATGGGCTTCTCTTTGGCGCTGTCGGGGATGATGATCCCGCCTTTGCTGGTCTCTTCTTCTTTGAGTCGCTTGACGATCAAACGGTCTTGCAGCGGTCGAATCTTGCTAGCCATAGATATTCTCCGGTTATCCAGGGATGCGTCTCTTATACAAGACATTGGTCACATCGACAAGAGTTGGGAATTGGACCATGGAATCCGGGTGGCGGACGGCAAGACGAACCAAGAGCTGCTCCTCGATGCCCTGCGGGAGGCCGTCGCTGCGGCCAGCCTGAAGCCGCCGCGCGTCGCGCTGCCCGAAGATCGCTGGGTCGAGCTGAACGGCGTGCGGCTGCACTACCTCGATTGGGGCAACCCTTCGCTTGCACCCGTTGTCTTGCTGCACGGGGACGGGCTTCAGGCGCACACCTGGGATCTCCCAGCGTTGCTGCTGCGCGATCGCTACCACCTCGTCGCCCTCAGCCTACGCGGCCATGGGGATAGCGGGTGGACGCCCGACGAGCAACTCGGACGGGAGCGCTTCGAGCTGCTGCTCGAGGACACGCGCGCCTTCGTCGAACACTTGGGTCACGCCCGGCTGACTCTCGTTGGCATGTCACTCGGTGGGCTCTTGGCGTATCGCTTCGCGGCGCGCTACCCCGAGAAATTGAACGCGCTCGTCGTGCTCGATGCCGCGCCCGAGCTCGACGCCGCGGGGCTCGAAGAGCTTACTCGGCAGCGGAGCGCGAGCGAGATCCTGCCGACCCTCGACGATTTCTTGCAGGCCGCGCAGCGCTTCTTCCCCGAGCGGCCGCAGGCTCAGCTGCGGTACAGCTTGCTTCACGCCTTGAAGCAATTGCAAGATGGCCGCTGGACCTGGAAGCGCGATCTGCGCGCACGCCCCGTGCTCGATGCCGCGGGCCGCGACGCGCACGTGGCTTCACTTTGGCAAGACGTACGCGCCATTCGCACCCCGACGCTGTTACTGCGCGGCGAGCGAAGCAAGTTGCTCAGCCCCGAAACCGCCGCTCGAGTCGGGCGCGAGCTGCGGGGAGCGCGTTTGGTCACGATCCAGAACGCCGGCCACAACCTGCATGGCGATGCGCCCGCCGAGTTTGCGCGCACGCTCGACGATTTCCTCACTCGAACTCGAGGCTAGCGAGGAAGATTTCGGCGGCGTCGTGAACGCGCTCTCGGTCACCGGTGGCGAGCAAGTCGAGTAGCAAGCCGCGGATGGTCGCGATCACCAAAGTGGCCCTTCGCGTTGCCTTCGCTGCGTCGACGTGTGGCCCCTGTGCGGCTCGCCTCATCTCGGCTCACGCGTGAGCGGCTCGACTGGCAGCCCACTCGCCCCGGCTTTGATCGCCGATCTCGACGAAGGTCACTACTTTGCTTGAGCGGCCGATTCGGGCGCTCTCGTCTTCACCGGCGAATGCCACTGAGCGCGAGACGTAGCAGGCGTCGCGCGCTGGCCGGGTCGTTCTCGGTGGCGACGGCGATCGCGTTCGCCAGCCGCATCAGATCGATGGTCGTGGTGTTTGCCTGCAATGCATTCACGGACGATGCGCGAACGACCAGCGTGTCCAGCACTTCACGCACCATGTCGGTGCAACAGATCTCTTCGGCCGTGAGCCCGTCGGGACCGGCGAGTAACGCGGCGGCTAGCCCGCGGTTGGTCGCGGTGTACACGGTCAGATCTTCCAGCCAGGTGGCGAGCTCCGCACCCGCGTCCGCGCCAGGCTGAGTGGTGGCACGTTCACACAGCTGCGCCACCCCCTCCCGGAACACCGCCTCCAGCAAGACACGTCGCGAAGCGAAGTGCCGGTGCAACGTGGCCGAGCCCACGCCCGCACGACGTGCGATTTCTTCGAGCGACGCCTGCGCGCCGTCTCTGCCAATCAGTTCCGTGGCGGCCGCGAGCAGCAGCTCGCGATTGCGGCGGCCATCCGCGCGCGGCCTTCTTGCTGAATCCGCAGCCAAATTTTTCCTCGCTGAGTTCCTCGACAAACGGGGTGGGCCCCCGTATCTTGCCCCAACGATAACCGGTGGGACACCCCATTTATATCAAGGATCGCGAAATGCCTGAAATTACCGCCCAATTAGGCCCAGTTCTCGTCACCGCCGCGACCGGGCGCCAGGGCGGCGCTACGGCGCGAGCGCTGCTACAGACCGGAAGCTCCGCCGTCCGCGTCCTCGTGCGCGACCCCGCAACCGCGCAGGCGCAGGCGCTCGCGCGAGCCGGTGCCAAGTTGGTCGTGGGGGATCTCGATCAGCCTGCGTCATTGCGAGCGGCCTGCGCGGGCGTACGCGCGGTGTTCTCGATGCAGTCTCCAATCGTGTCCGCGACCGGCGTCGACTTCAGCAAGGAGCGTCAACAGGGAAAGAACCTAGTCGAAGCGGCACTCGCCGAAGGCGTCGCTACGTTCGTGCACACCGCGACCTCCGGCGTCGGTGACCATCGCCAGGTCGAGGGCTGGGCCGAAGGCCGTTGGAAATCCCACGAGGACTATTGGGAGAACAAGCTCGCCACCTGCGAGCTCGTGCGGAACGCTGGCTTCGCGAGTTGGACCATCATCCTGCCCGGCACATTCATGGACCATCCAATGTTGGATCCAGCGGGATTTGCGGACGGGCGCCGATTGATCACGGTGATCAGGACCGATCGCCCACTAGAGCTGATCGCGCCCGAAGATATCGGAAAAGCAGCAGCGGCGGCGATCGACGCCCCCACGAAGTTCAACCGCGTCACGCTTCAACTCGCCGGCGAGTTGCTCACGCAGCCGCAAATAGTCGAGATCCTGTCGCGTCTCGACGGCAAGGAGTACGTCGTGCAGTGGGGCACGCCCGAGGAGGCTGTCGCCGCGGGCCTGCATCCCGGAGTGGCCCAAGGCCTGACGTACATGAATGTCGCCCCCGTGTTGGCACGGCCGGAAATCGCGCGCTCTTACGGTCTCTCGCCAATCAGCTTCGAAAGCTGGGCGCGCAAGCAGCGCGGCTTGGCTTGAATGCGTGGGACGCCTGCCGTCGCGTGAGCTACGCGACGGGCTCGGAGCGCCGCGCCCGCTACCCCCCAATCCAGCAGGCTGAGCGTTCGGTTGGCATTCTGCGCCCGAGGCCGCAGTTGTCAGGGCGTGCCAGGCATTATAAGAGACCAAAGTCTTTCATAACAGGTGAAGCAATGGCTGATCTCGCACGGCGGAAGTTGGGACGAACGGGGCTCGAGGTCACGATCCTCGGTTACGGCGCGATGGAACTGCGCGGAGCCCCCCGCGGTCCGGAGCTCACGGACCAAGACGCCGAACGGTTGCTGAATGGCGTGCTCGATGCGGGCATCAACTTCATCGATACGTCGATCGACTACGGTCGTAGCGAAGAGCGCATTGGCCGTTTCATCGCCCACCGTCGGCAAGAGTACTACCTCGCATCGAAGTGCGGGTGCGTGGTAGGTGGCGCGCAGGGCGAACACGTGCATACGGCGGCGAACGTCCGGCACGGCATCGAGAACAGTCTGCGTTTGCTAAAAACCGACTACCTCGACCTGGTGCAGTTTCATCGCAGCCTCACCTTGGCCGAGTTCGAGGCGGAGGGCGCGCTGCAAGAAGTGTTGAAGCTGAAGGCAGAGGGAAAGGTGCGCTTCATTGGGGTCTCGGGGGTACTTCCAAACCTCGACGAGCAAATCCAAAGCGGCGTCTTCGATGCGTTTCAAATTCCCTACTCGGCGCTGCAGCGAGAGCATGAAGACGTGATCGAGCGCGCGGCCACGGCGGGGGCGGGCACCATCATCCGCGGCGGCGTTGCGCGCGGAACTCCGGACGACTGGCAGCGCACCTACTACATGGTACCCAGCGAAACGCTGCAAGATCGCTGGAAAACCGCGAACCTCGACGAACTACTGGACGGCTCGACACGCATCGACTTCACGTTGCGCTTCACCCTCTCCCATCCGGGACTGCACACCACCATCGTGGGAACCAGCAACCTCGAGCATTTACGAGCCAACGTGCGTGCGGCAAACCTCGGTCCACTTCCCGCCGCCGTGTTGAACGAAGCCAAGCGTCGCCTCACCCGAGCCGCCGCAACGGCCGCCTAACCCAACGGAGAACTCGATGCCCATTCTGCAAGCCGGCGCCGCGTCGCCCAAGTTTACGCTCCAAACCGATCAAGGCCTCGATATCTCGATCGATGGTCATGATCAGAAGCCAACCGTGCTCTTCTTCTATCCCAAAGACGACACACCCGGCTGCACCATCGAGTGCAAAGAGTTTCGCGACGCGCGTCCGGCGTTCGAGGCCAAAGCGCGCGTGTTCGGGATCAGCCCCGACGACGTCGCGAGCCATCAGGCGTTCCGTGACAAGTACTCGTTGAACTTTCCCCTATTGTCCGATCCCGGACACCGCGTTGCGGATTCGTTCGGCGTCTGGGGTTTACGGAAAAATGGCAGCGAGGGCATTTCGCGCACGACCTTCGTGCTGCACGGCGGCAAGGTCGCGCGCGTGTTCACGGACGTGAAGCCGGACGGGCACGCGAGCGAAGTGCTCGCCGCCATCTCGGAGCTCTAGCCGCAAGCGCACGGCTACGGCGCGCTCGACACGGCGGCGTTCGCAGGCCGCGCGGGGAAGTGGGCAGCAACCTCCCCGGACTTCGCGTAGCATTGGCGCAGATGTCCAAACCGCCGATCAGCGCGATCTCGAGCGACGCGCCCGAGATCGCGCTGATCGGTGGGCGCCTCACGCTCGGAGTGGTGCGTGTGGGTGACACCGTGCGACGGCCGAGCAAGACGTCCTCTCGGTTCGTGGCCGCGCTGCTGGAGTACTTGGAGCGACAAGGCTGCTCCTGGGCGCCGCGCTACCTCGGGCGAGATAGCTCCGGGCGGGACGTCCTTTCTTACCTGCCGGGACACGTGCCGGCAAAGTGGCGGAAGTTTCGAGACGACCAGCTTCGCGCCGCGGCCGCCATCTTGCGAGCGTTGCATGGCGCGACCGACCGTTCGGTGCTCGCTCCGAACGGCGTGGTGTGCCACCACGATCCGGGTCCCAACAATTTCGTCTTCCGCGACGACGTACCGGTTGCGCTGATCGACTTCGACACCGCCGCCGCCGGAGCGGCATTGGAGGATCTCGGATATATGGCGTGGTCTTGGTGCCTCTCTTCCAATCCTTTGCGCGGACCGTTCTCCGTTCAAGCACGGCAGGTTCGCATTTTGGCCGACGCCTACGGGGCGAGCGAACGCCAGCGGGCGCAGCTGCCGGACGCGATTTTGGAGCGCCTCGAGCGAAACGTTCGGTTTTGGTCCGATCGTCTGGAACACCCGGGTGACATCCTCACCGCGGCGGAAAAGCTGCCCGAGCTCGCGGCTTGGTCGAAACGCGAATTGCAATTCATCGAAGCTCAGCGCGCGGCGCTCGCGCGGGCAATGGAATAGCGAAGGTGCCAGCGCGGCTCTCGTACATCGGCGTGCCGCGCTGGCTCGCTTGGGGCTATGGCTATGGGGCGTTGTGCATGGTCGCCCTCGGCACGTTAGCGGTGACGTTTCGCGCGGATTGGGCAATCTTCACGCTGGTCACGACGCTATTCCTTGCGTGTTCTGCGCATGGGCTCGGGTGCCGAGTGCGGGTCGTGGTGTGGCCTCGCGCACAGGGCGGGTACGATGTCGGAGTTCAGCGTTGGGGTTGGAGAGCGCGGTACGTCGCCGCAAGCCTACCGGAACTGAGCGCCACTGAATCCAGCCGCAAGCAACGCGCCCGGGCGAACCCGTTTGCGCCCCCGCAGCTCGACCTGACGCTCGATCTCGGCACGCGCTTGCTCAGCTTGCCTCCCTTGCACGTGGGCGTCAGCCACGCGGACGCGCTGCAACGCTTGGAGCCCTTTCGACGTGCGCTGCGCGAGCTGGGGCCGACGCAGCCGAGCGAGAGCAACTACGAAGCTGGCGACCACTCGGGCGGTTGGATCATGCCCGTGTTCGAAACCAGTGCGGCGCACCAGGTCGAGGGGCTGACTTGGGCAAACGGCACGGGAAACTCGCGGCATTTGCGGTACGGCGTGACGCTCACCCAAACACCGGTGGTCCACAGCGCGAGCGTGCGATTTGCGGCAGCGCTCGCTGGCGTGTTGCTCTCGGCGGCGCTGCCGTCGTCCCAGCCGCTGGAAGTGCGTTTGCAAGTGGCCGCGTCGGTGTTCATCGTCATCTTGGCGCTGCTCGCGTTTGCGACCTATGCCGTCCGCTGCCAGCTGCGAGGCACGCCTAATGAGCCCGTAGTTGTCGTTCAATATCTTGCGCTCGGCATCGCCTGCTACACGCGGTGCGTTCCACTCGGTGACGGCGTGCGCGTGCTGTTCGCGAAAGAGACCTCGGAGACCTCCGAATCGACCAGCACGTCGATCGCCGCCTATCTGGTCACTCGCACCGGGCAGCGCCACGCAATCACGGGCATGACCGAAGAGGATCACGCCGCGCGCAAGTTGCTCGCCAGCTTCAGCGCGGCGCTGATCCGTCCGCGCGTCGTGCGCGAGGCGCTCCTGGCACCGCCAAGAGCCGAACCACTGCCGAGCTACGAGGAACCGCCGGCCTCTGGGGGACTGGCCGAGCTACCGCGCTCACGCCTCGCTGAGCTCGGCGTGTTCATCGCGCTGCTCGCGCTGTTGGTCGCCTTTGCGACGGCTACGCAGGAGCTGCTCGATCTGCGGCACGCGACCGCTTGGGTTCAAACCACCTACCGTTGGGAGACGGTGCGCGCAGGCAAGTCGACGCGCACACGATTTCACCCCGCGCTCGATCCAAGCGCAGAGCTCTCACCCAAGCCCGCCGCGCAAATAACCGACGCCCCCTGCTGGGTGATCGACGATCCGCACGGTCACGACATCGCCCGCTACACGTCGCCCACGGGCCCCGTCACTTTCCTCGACAAAATCCGGGTCTCGCTCGTGCTCACCTTCGCGAGCTGGCTCGCTCTAGCAGCCATCGCGGCTGGGCCCTTCCTGCGTCGCCGACGCAGCCTCGACGTGCGCGCGGGTTGAGCTCGGAGTCGGTGGGTCGCGCTTTTGTCCCCCACGCGAAAATAGCCCGGCTCGATCGCGGGCTGGTCGATCGCACCATGGTGCGCGTCACTCGTCGGCAGAGCGGCGCGAAAGTGGTTCGGCAACCGTCGGACTCGATTTCACGAGTGGAAAGTTACCGCATCGAGGCGCGGCATTAGAGACCTTTTAAAAACAATTCCAGCGCACCCAAACTTGGGTGACGTACGACAGCGAATGGACGGACACCCCGACTATCAGGTGCAGCTCTTTTGGCTGAACGCCATCAATTGGCTGACCGCGGCCGGCGAGTCTCAGCTCGCCATCCCGCCAAATCCGCCGAAGTGATCGCCGGGCGAGCCACGAGTCGGTCATACAGAAGCCTGAGCGGGCGCCGCATGCTAGCGTGCCCTGGGTGACGCGCGAAAAGCTAAAAAAACTGCTCGAAGTCTACGGCCGCGTCGCGCTCGTCGTCTATTTCGGGATCTTCATCGCCACACTGGCTGGCTTCGCAATTGCGATTCACTTGGGGCTCGCGGTCGAGAGCGCCAAGGGCGGAGCCGGACTGCTCATGGCCTCTTGGCTCGCAACGAAGCTCACGCAACCACTCCGCATCGCGGGGACGTTGGCCCTGACGCCGCTCGTCGCAAGCGCAATGCAGAAGCTTCGAAGAGCACCGAGCGAGCCGCCCCTTGCCGTCAAGCCGTCGGAAGCCCCCCGCGCCATTGATCCGTGAACGCCACTGATCCGTGAACGCCACTGATCCGTGAACGCCACTGTCGCGCGCGAGCGAAATGGGCTCGCGTACTCGGCCAGGCGACACCCGGCGGCGCGTGTGCTTTGCTCCCGGCATGCGCCAACCCAGTCCTTCTCGAAAGCTCTTGATCGCATCGGTCGGCGTAGCGACGATCAACTACGTGGCAGCTTGCGTGCATGAGCCGGTAACCTCGGGCAATTTGGTAGCGCCCCCACCGAGCAGCGCGGGCGCGGAGAATGGCGGCGTTCTCGTCGCGGGTGGCGCACCGGGTTCAGGCGGCGAAGTCGCAGTCCCGCCCACTTCTGGCAACTTGGTGGCGCCCCCACCAATCGCTCCCCCGCCCACGAGCACACCGCCCACCTCGGGCAACTTGATGCCTCCTCCGCCCACGAGCACTCCACCCACCTCAGGCAATTTGGTTCCTCCGCCAAAGCCACTGCCAACGGGCGGCGTAAAGCCTCCCAAAGCACACTGAACTGGGTCTCCCTACTAGCTAAGCCGTGAGCGGTAGCCAGTGCTCGATGGCTCGCGCTTGTTCGAGTGAAACCGGACTCGACGTGAGTGTCTCAGGGATTGTTCAAACTGCGCGCTCGAAACCAACTGCAACTCGACTTCCCCAATGCGCGGCTCATTTGGGTCCGTGCACCAGAAGAGCAGATCGAAGCGCGCTTGGCCGCGCGCACGGGCCACGTCGCCTCGACTGCCTACGCGCGGCTCGTGAACGGCGGATTCGAACCACCATCCCCCATCGGCGACGTGCTGGAGAACGACGGCAATCGCACCCGCGTCGTCGAACAGCTGCGCACCTATCTACAGTAGCCTCGGTGTGAAAATCCCGACCGGCTGCGCGCGCAGTCGCTGAACGTCAATGCACGAACGGACCACAGTGCGTCTGCGACCAGCACGTGTACTGGTCGGGCTGTGGGCATTGCGCGGCCGTCGAACAAGCGCAGCGATCGACCTTCACGCACTCGCCGTAGCAGCCATCCACGACTCGCGGTACTTCGCCAAACACGCACTGGGGCGCGGTCCGCTTGCACAGCACCTTGCTCGGGTCGCACTCGAGCAGATCCGTGCTCGTGCCAGCCGAACCCGCGCTGAGCGTCCCCGCGCTGCCCGCGGCGCCGGCGTCCTCGCCGCTTTTGGCACAAGCAGGCGCGAGGCAAAGCAGGGCGCTCCCGATGAGGAAGCTGGTTACTGCCGCGCGCATGGCCCTCAGCCTACACGAATCGTCCCCCGCGACGTCGGCTCGGTTGCCAAAAAAACGTATGCTCGCGCATGGCGTTCTTCGAAGACTTCAAGAAGTTTGCGTTCAAGGGCAACGTCGTCGACTTGGCCGTCGGCGTCATCATCGGCGGCGCGTTCGGCAAGATCGTGACCGCCTTGGTCGCCGATCTAGTAATGCCCCTCGTATCGCTGGTGCTGCCGAGTGGCGATTGGCGGATGAGCGGCACCGTGCTGCGCACCGCAACTGATCCCAAAGACAACGTGGTCTTGAAGTATGGCGACTTCGTAGGGGCTGTACTCGACTTCTTCGTCGTAGCTCTGGCGCTGTACGTCGTCGTCAGCAAGCTCGTCAAAGCGGCTGAAGAGAGATTGGTGCATCACCATGACCCGGCCGCTCCCCCGCCCGCGATCAAAGAATGCCCCTACTGCCTAGAGACCATCCCCGCCAAGGCAACGCGCTGCAAATCATGCACCGCCCAACAACCGCCGTTGGAGCAAGCAACGGCTTGATGTCGTCCACTTGCGATGTCTCCAGGCGCAGAGCCCGGTCGAGTTCCGCGCGAATTTACGGTCAAGCCGCTGGGCTGCCAAAGTGGCTGCTTGGGACGGCTTCAGCGTCGACGGCAAAGGCGACGACCTGGCCCGCAAAGTCGACGGCGAGGGTCCGAAGAATCGTCTGAGCGAGCCCGGCGTCCACCAGCGTATCAATGCGCACGTTCGCGCCGTCGAGGAATCCCGCTCGACGGCTACCGTGCGCACCCCAGCCGTCGGCTTTCGAGCGTGTGTAACCGCTCACGCCGAGCGCGCGCAATTGACTGGCAATGCGGTCCCCCAGGTGGAACGAGCCAATCACGCTCACGAGCTTCACTTTCGTCGTCTCGATGCTGTCGGTCATGAGTGAAATCCTTGTTGCCGAGAGAACCGAGATGGCGCCACGCGACCCCGTAGCTTTAGCAGCAACTGGCGAACCTACCCGTCGTAGTGCTGCAGACGCCGACATCATTCGCCTTCCGAGCGAATCCGCGCGGGGGTAGGCGACCAGCCACCGTCGGTTGCGCGCGGGATGCGTCCTGTGGAAACCTCCCTGTCATGCGCATGGTTCGCACGCGGTTCGGGGCAGATCTCGTCGTTGGCGTCGGTCTCGCGCTCGCAGGCGCGGTCGCTTGCGGCGTCGACTCCAAGGGAGCCGAGTCCGGCTCTGGGGGCACCGGCACGGCAAGCGCGGGCAGCAGCGCGGCGGGGGGCCCGAGCGGCGCTTCCGGATCGGGTGGAGTTCAGGCGGGAACGATTGCAACGGCCGGAACCGTTGGCAGCTCGACTGCCGGCGGCGGCAACGCAGCTTCCACAGCCGGCGCAGGCAGTGGGGGCAGCGCGGGTAGCGGGCCGGGCGGTGCGGGCGGAGGCAACGCACCCGGCGGCGGCGGATCCGCAGGGACGAGTGGAACCGCGGGTGGAGGCGGCGCGGGCGCGGGCGGAGGAAGCAGCGAGCCGCGAAGCTGTTTGGCAAGCGGCCCGGGGCTCACGACGTGCGGCGCGAGTGGTAACGAGAGCTGCTGCATCAGCCCGTTAGTCGCGGGCGGCCCATTCAGTCGCACGTACCAGAACACAGGAAGCGGCGCGACCGGCAAAGCAGACCCGGCCACGGTCAGCGCGTTTCGCCTCGACAAGTACGAGATCACCGTGGGCCGCTTCCGGCAGTACGTGAAGTACTTGAGCGACGGCGGCTCACCGCCCGCGGCAGGCAGCGGGAAGCACACTCACTTGAACGGCGGCAAAGGGCTCGCGGACAGCGGAAACTCGGGCGCGTTCGAACCGGGGTGGGACGCAACGTGGAACAGCAAGATCCCGAGCGGCGCCAGCGCCGCCGCGCAATGGAACGGCCAGCTCAAGTGCAACAAATACGGGACGTGGACCGACGACCCCGGAGCCAACGAGCTCCTTCCGCTCACCTGCTTGAATTGGTGGGAGTCCCACGCCTTCTGCATCTGGGACGGCGGCTTTCTACCGAGCGAAGCCGAATGGAAGTTCGCCGCCGCAGGAGGCGACGAACACCGCACGTATCCGTGGGGTTCGATGAACCCCGGTGCCGATAGCCAATACGCGATCTACGACTGCTGCTACCCCGATAAGCAGTGCAAGGCGACGGGAGGCCCCGAATGCCCGGGCTTCATCAACGCCGCCCCCGTCGGCTTCGCGACACTCGGAGCCGGCCGCTACGGGCAACTCGACCTGGTTGGAAACGTGTTCGAATGGCTGGTCGATCGTTACGCGAACTATGTGAGCCCGTGCGTCGACTGCGCATACTTCGGCGCAAGCTCGACCAACCGCGTCTTGCCAGGCGGCGGCTTTCGCACGACGCTCATGCCCTATCTGCAATCATCGAACCGCAGCGCCGTCTCGTACGCAGAGACCTTCCGCGGTGACTTCGCAGTCGGCGCACGCTGCGGCCGCGCGCCCTGAGCCGGCGGGCGGGGAGCCGGGCTCTGGTGAGCGCCGCCTTCTTTTGGCTGGCGTGGCACTCCTCCATGGATTCTGCACATTGTCTTGGTAGCGTCCGGCTTGGCATGAGTCGGTCGTGGTGGAGTGAACGGCGCTGGGTCACATTCGGAGCGTATGTGGCGGTGGTGTTCGTCACCGTGCCGTTTACGAGGCAGGTCGTGTTGGCGCTACGCAACACGGACCTGTTGGGTGCGACGGTGACGGGCTCGTACGCGCTCGCGGTGGCGGGGGTCGTGTACTACGTGCTGTTCAATCGGCGCCTTGCAGATTGGATTGCGTTCGCGGTCGTGGCGGCGCTGCTGTGCGTCGTCACGGTGCTCTTGCTCGGGCTCTCGATTCCGGAAGAGCGCGTGCACTTCCTGCAGTACGGCTCGATGGCGCTGTTGGCACGCGGCGCGCTGGCGCGAGGCAGGGAGGGTTCGGCGGCGCGCAGCCTGTTGCTGGGCCTGGCCCTCACCGGCACTTTGGGCTTACTCGAGGAGTGCCTGCAGGGCTTGGTGCCGTCGCGCGTATTCGATTGGCGAGACGTGGGGATGAACGCGGGCGCGGCGCTCACGGCATTGCTTTTGGATGAACTGCTCCACGACCGCTTGCGGCTCCGGCAGCGGGAAGAAACGCCGGGAGGAGCGCCGTGACTCGCATCTTGGTGGTCGAGGACGAGCTGGCAGTTGCGGACGTAATCGAGCTTTCGCTGCGCCGCGGCGGCTTCGAGGTGGAGGTGGTGCACGGGCGTCACGCCGCGGAGCTGCGGCTGGAACCGGGGCGATTTGCGGCGGTCATTTTGGACTTGGGGTTGCCGGATGGTGACGGCACGGAGCTGTGTCGTTGGCTGCGCGGGCGCGCGGACGATGCGCTGAACTCCTTGCCCATCGTGATGGTCACGGCGCGCGACGAAGAGCTCGATCGCGTGCTCGGCTTGGAGCAAGGCGCGGACGACTACATGGTCAAGCCTTTCTCTCCGCGCGAGCTAGTGGCGCGCGTGGGGAGCTTGCTGCGCAGAGCCAACGGTCGCTTCGGCAAAGACCCGGAGATCGTCGTCGGCCCGCTGTCGCTCAATCGCGTACGGTTTCGCGCCGCCATCGATGGAATTACGCTGCCCTTGACGAAGACCGAGTTCACGCTGCTCTGGGTCTTGTTCGACGCGCGCGAGCGGGTGTTCACGCGCGAGATCCTCGTCACGCGGGTTTATCAAGGCGCAAGCATCTCGAGTCGTACGGTGGACTCACACATCAAGGCGATCCGGCAAAAGTGCATCGCCCTCAACCCGCATTGGGATCCAATCGAGACCGTTTATGGCGTCGGCTACAAGGCGAGGAGCACGTGAAGGGCAGCGCCATCAGCCGCCGCCTGATGCTGGCGCTCTTTGCCGTCACGCTCGTGCCCATCCTGGGTTGGTCCTTGGTGGTAGATTTGGCGGAGCACCTCACGGCTCGTCAGCATGCGCCCAGCCTGGCAGAGCTGGGCGGAGTCCTGCACGAGACACGACGCCGCTTGGTACTGATTTTGGGGGCGAGCCTGGCAACGTTCGCGGGCGCTCTCATCTATTTGCGGCGCGTGCTGGTGACACCGCTCGAGTCCCTGGCCGAAAAGGCGCGGCGCGCGTCACTCGAATGGGACACACCGCGGGAGTGCGAGCGGGACGACGAAATCGGCGATTTGGGCCGCGCTTTGGACAAAAGCGTGCGCGATTTGGCCGACCGGGCCGACCGCGCGCGACGCTTCTCCTCGGATCTGAGTCACGAGCTGCGCACGCCGTTGGCCGCCATCCGCGGAGCGGCCGAACTGCTATCGGATGGCGCCCTACCAGAGCACGAAGCACGGCGCTTGAACGAGAACGTGCTCAGGGAATCAGAACGCCTTGGACGGCTGGTCGAGGGCATTCTGGATCTCGAGCGCGCAACGCACAGCCCGCACCACGAAGATGCCAGCGCAGATCTCGCGCAGAGCCTGCAGCGCGTCACGGACGGACTCACGGTGCTCGCGGCGCGTCGCGGGCAGCGCTTCCAGCTACAGCTGGACAGCCCCACGGCGTGGGCGCTCGTCGATGCCGATCGTCACGATCGCGTGCTGTACGCGCTACTCGAGAACGCTCTCAAATTCTCGCCCAGCGACGAGGTCATCGAGGTGCGCTTGCTGATCGACACTGATCGGTATCGGGTAACCGTCTCGGATAGGGGTCCGGGCGTGGCCGAAAGCGCGCGGGCGGCTATTTTCGAGCGCCACGTGCAGGGTGAGACGCGCGGGCCCGGACGCGGCGCGGGGCTCGGCCTGGCCATTGCCCGGACCCTGGTCGAAAGCTGGGGCGGGAGCCTGGTGGTTGAGCCGCGTGACGGCGGCGGCACGCGCTTCGGGTACGACGTCAACGCGTTGGGAAGCGCGTAGATTCGGACTTGGCGGCGACGCGGCGAAGCTCCACTAGGTCAACGGCCGCATCACGCAGCTCGGGCAACCGTAACGCGATACTCCAGGCCTGGACCGCCACCGGATCCGAAAGCCATTCCGCGAGCTGAGCGCGCGCAGCGCGCCGATCTCCGAGCTTGAGCTGCGCGACGCAGCGCAACGCCTGACGACGTGCTTCAGTGCGAGCATCCGCGCCCGCCCCGTCACGAGTGCGCTCCAGCACGCCGTACCAATCGCCGCGTGCGGCTGCCAAGCGCGCGAGCCCGAGCTGCCAGGCGGCTGCGTACGGAGGGAAAAGCACCTCTGCGCTGGGCTCGAGGCGCGCGGCCTCGTTGTCGTCTCCGCGTCGACGGCAGTACTCGAGGCGGCCCAAGTATTCGGGCCCGCTTTTCGGGGCCAGCGTCAGCTGACCCAACGCCTCCGGGGTGATGTCGAAATCCTCTCGATAGGCGCGTTCCAACAGCAAGCGCTTGAGAGACATGCCAACCACACCCGCGCGCTCTCGCTCAGGCCGCGCGAGCAAGAAACGAGCGGCGTGCTCGACGTCACTCTCCTGCAGCAGTCGCTCACCGCTGGCCTCGAGCCACGGCTCCGGCAGTGGCTCCGAGGGTGCCAACGCGGGCGAATCACGCAATTGGTCCGCGGCCAGCGCGTCCAGCAGCTCTCGCTCGCTGTCTCGACTCAAGCCACCGACCGCCCGTAGCGACTTCGCCTCGGCTAGCCCGTCTGAGACTCCGTTCGCGCGCAAGGCCGCAACGACTCGTGCGTTGCGCAGCGAGAGAGAGCGCACGCGGAGGCCCGTGCCAGACGTAGCCACCGCCAAGGCCTGCGCGGGGCGGTCCATCCGGAGCCGTAGTTCGACGAGCCGTTCCAACGCGATTTCGTCGAGCGGATCGAAGCTCAGCGCGCGCTCGAGCGTGGCCGCCGCTTCCGGCAGCCTGCCTTCCCGGCTTGCCACCTCCGCATCTGCATGCAACTTGCTGGAAAAACCGGAGCGGCTGCAGCCCGCGCCGAGCACCAGCAGGCAAAGCCAAAGTTTTTTCATCGCGAGCTCAGTAAGTTGTCCAGCAGGTTGCCGCCCATGGCCCGAAACAGCGCAAATTCCAGGCTAGGCGAGCCGATGAACGGCCGCATGCTCCATGCCAGTTGCATACCGACCAGGCCGTACAGCAGGCAGTAGGGCAAAAGCAGCATGAAGCGGCTGGAATGCAGCTCGCTCGAGGTCGCGTTGCGGAAACCGCGCGCAAACCAGAGCATCCCCAGCACGCCCCCGAACGCAGCCACGAAGGTGACCAACAGCTTGGCCGTTACGTAGCTCTCCGAGCTAGCCAAGAACAAGGAACAAGGCAGCGCGACAACGGCCCAAGTCACGCTGATGACCGCGACCGTGCTGGCCTGAAGTAAGCTCGCCGCCCGCAGCGACAACGCGCGCGGTGCGAGCACATATTGCACGACGAAAAAGGTCGGGAAGCAAACCGCGGTCGTGCCCAAAAGCAGCAGCGGCGCCTTCAGGGCCGAGGCCAAAACTTGAGCGAATGTGCAGGCGTACAGCCCTGTCCACGCGCCGAACAGGACCGACCCCAGCAATGCCAACGTCAAGCTTCCCAGCAGAGCCCGCCGAAAGCTCGTCGTCTCGAGGAAAGGCACGACACTCGCAGGGTCACGCAGACCGTTGAGCAACGTAAACAGCCCGACTGAACCACTCTCCGAGGAAGCAATCATGATGCGACGGTACACAGCAATTGTGCAGAACCCGTGGAGAGGCGGAGCAGAGTTCATGGAGAGACGATGGTCGGCCCACGTCTAAGGCTTGCACTTCGGGCGGCGCGCGCCGCTTCGATCCGCGGCCTGGCTTCGTGCATTTGCGTCGAGTGACGGCTCGGAGCGAATCTTTCGTGCGCGTGGCGCTTCGACACGCCCGAAGGAGTGCGGGAGGGAGGGAGCCTGTCGCGAATCGGAAAGTACTGTGCATGCACTCATCGTTCAGCGCAGGCAGGGCGGATTACAGCGTGGAAATAACGCCGTTTTCACCTGCGATTTGAGACTTCCAACGCGCTGTGACACGTGATCAAACGATGAGATGACTGATCCGATCGAGG
>Ga0247757_10000593_pt1 | contig 29368 bp, 32 predicted proteins | sample UWRJL126311R4_FD_180929 | JGI IMG/M metagenome (GOLD analysis project Ga0247757, IMG submission 180929) | Plant litter microbial communities from Arlington Agricultural Research Station in Wisconsin, United States - UWRJ-L126-311R-4 | ecosystem: Environmental > Terrestrial > Plant litter >... | reverse complement strand
ACCGAGACGTTCGGCCGCTGCAGCGCGGGCAGGAACGCGGAGCTGAACAGCACGCGCTTGCAGCCGAACGTGTAGTCGGGCCAGATCCGCCGGCGCAGCTCGCGGTCCTTCAGCTGCCAGCGCATGAACGCGGCCGACCGGGCGCGGCCCACCAGGCCGAGGGTACGCGGGTGGCGGATGAGCGCGGTGAGAAATTCTCCGTAGTGGAAGATGAACCGCCGCCGGAGCGCCTGGACGCCGGGGACGTGGCGGATGGCGGCGGCCACGGCGGGCGGGTACGCGCGGTTGCGTCGCGGCATGAACCAGTTGCCGCTGCGCTGGAACAGCGTGAGGTACCCGGCCTCCTTGGCGACCTCGGGGACGAACTGCACCGCGCTGGCGCCGGAGCCGATCACCGCGACGCGTTGGCCCCGCAGGTCGCGGTCGTGATCCCACTCGGCCGAGTGGAAGGCGTGGCCGGCGAAGGTGTCGAGGCCGGGGACCCGGGGGTAGGCGAGCCGGTGCAGCTGCCCGGTGGCGAGCACGACGGCGTCGGCGTCGTACGTCGTGCCGGTCGCGGTGTCGACGGTCCAGCGGTGCGTGGCGTCGTCCCAGGCGACCGCGGTGACCTCGGTGTCGGGGACGACGAGCCGGTCGACCCCGTGCTCGCGGGCCACGTCGCGCAGGTAGGCGAGGATCTCGTCCTGGGGCGAGCAGAGCCGGGACCAGTCGCGCCGCTGGGCGAACGAGTACGAGTAGAGGTGGCTGGGGACGTCGCACGCCGCGCCCGGGTAGGTGTTGTGCCACCAGGTGCCGCCGAGCTCGCTCGCCCGGTCGAGGATCGTGACGTCCTCGAAGCCGTGGCGGCGCAGCTCGATGGCCGCCGCGATGCCCCCGAACCCCGCTCCGACGATGACGATCTTCGACACGCCGTCAAATCTACCGGCCGGGTCGGGCCGCCGGTGCCCGCCGCGGGCCACCCGTCATGCTCTGCCGATGACCGCGCCGCCCTTCCTGCGCACGCAGGCGCACCGCGAGAAGCACCTCAGCACCCGCTCCAACTGGCTGCGCGCGGCCGTCCTGGGCGCCAACGACGGCATCGTGTCCACCGCGGGCCTGGTCCTCGGCGTGGCCGGCGCCGGCGCGACGCGGGAGGACCTCGTCACCGCGGGCATCGCCGGCCTCGTCGCGGGCGCGCTGTCGATGGCCGCGGGCGAGTACGTGTCGGTCTCCTCCCAGCACGACGCCGAGCAGGCCGACCTGCGCATGGAGGAGCGGGAGCTGGAGCGCAACCCCGAGGGGGAGCTGCACGAGCTGGCGCGGATCTACGAGCAGCGTGGCCTGTCGCCCGAGCTCGCGGAGCAGGTCGCGACCGCGCTGACGGAGAACGACGCGCTGGCCGCGCACTCCCGCGACGAGCTGGGCTTCGACGAGGACCGCCGGGCCCGGCCGCTGCAGGCCGCGGGCGCCTCGGCGGCGGCGTTCTCGGTGGGGGCGCTCGTGCCGCTGCTGGCCATCGCGCTGGCGCCGGCGTCGATCCGCGCGGGCGTCGTGGCCGTGGTCACCGTGCTCGCCCTCGCCGTCCTGGGCTCGACGGGCGCCCGCCTGGGCGGGGCGCCCGCGCTGCCCGCCGCGCTGCGCGTCGTCACCTGGGGCGCGGTGGCGATGGCCGTCACCTACGCCATCGGCGCCCTGGTCGGCGCCGCGACCTAGCGCTCCGGCCGAACGCCAGGGACGTGCTCCACATTCCTCCCACCGGTCGGGAGGAATGTGGAGGACGTCGGGGGGATGGTCAGGCCACCGGCTCCTCGGTGGCGATCGGCTCGATCGCCTTCTTGTCCTGCCGCTCCGGGGAGATGCGCACGACGTCCCACACGAGGCCCAGCTTCTCCAGGCCGCGGATCGTCATGGCGGAGATGTCCAGCTCCCACCAGCGCAGGCCGTGCGCGGCGGAGGTGGGGAACGCGTGGTGGTTGTTGTGCCACGACTCGCCCAGGGTGACGGGGGCCAGCCACGCGAGGTTGCGCGAGTGGTCGGTGGTGGCGAAGCGCCGCTCGCCGAAGTAGTGGCACAGCGAGTTGATGCTGAACGTCGCGTGGTTGAGCACGAAGATGCGTACGACGCCGCCCCACAGGAAGCCGGTGGCCGCGCCCTCCCAGGTGCCGGTGAGCAGCAGGCCGAGCGCCGCGGGGATGGCCAGGCTGAGCAGCAGCCACACGATCATCGTGCGGTCGACGAAGCGCGTCGTCGGATCCTTCATGAGGTCCGGCGCGTAGCGCTCCTTGTTGCCGCGCTGCATGTGCTTGAACGTCCAGCCGAGGTGGGCGTGGGCCAGGCCGCGCAGGGGGCCCATGATCACGCCGTCGTGGTCCACGTGGGGGCTGTGCGGATCGCCCTCGTGGTCGGAGAAGGCGTGGTGCTTGCGGTGGTCGGCGACCCAGGAGATGACCGGGCCCTCGAGCGCCGCCGAGCCGAGCGCGCCGAAGATGAAGCGCATCGTCGGGCTCGTCTTGAAGCTGCGGTGCGTGAACAGGCGGTGGTAGCCGACGGTGATGCCGAGCCCGACCGGGATGTACATGACCACGAAGATCACGATGTCCTGCCAGTGCAGCGCCTTGTTCCACAGCTGCCAGGCCACGAGGAAGAGCAGCAGGAACGGGATGATCGCCGCGGACAGGTTGGTGATCGTGTGGGCCCGCGTGTTGGCGATCGGCTGCATGTCGCCGGCCTCGGGCTTCGGCGGCGCGTCCGGGTGGCGCACGGCGCCGGATTCCGGGGCCGGAGCCGGGGTCTCGGGCCGGACGGGTGCCTGTGTCGGGGTCATGCCCCCATCCTGGCCCTCCCGGGGCCGCGGATCATTGGGGCGGGACACCGTCTCCACGCTGTCCGCCCCCGAGCGGCGGGTGGGGTTATCCCCACCCCGGCGGCGGGGGCGACCCGGCGTCGTGCCGCTCGTCCCCGGCTCACCCGCCCGGAGGGGCCATAATCGGTCGATCTTCCTGATCGACCGCCACGACGCCGTCTCGCCGGCCGACGCGCACGCCGCCGCGGCCTCCGCGACGGCGCGCGGGCGGCGCGGCCTGCGTCGGCGCGACCGCGACAGCGCGCCCCGCCGCCTTGGTCCCGACGGCGCGGCGGTGCTGCAGCTGCACCTTGCCCTCGCGGTCATCTGCGGCATCGCGCTGACGCTCATCTGGGCGGCGACGGGGGCGGGCGCCTACTGGCCGGTGTGGGCGTGGCTCGGCCTGCTCGTGGCGCTCGGGCTGCACGCGGGGATCCGCTACGCGGTGGTGGCCACGGCACCGGGGCGCCGGCGCCGGCTGCTGCTCCACGCGGTGTTCACCGCGGTCGCGGCCGCCGTGCTCGTCGTGGTGTGGCTGCTGGCGGGCATGGGCGGCTTCTGGCCGAACCTGCCGCTGGTCGGGCTCGTCGTCCTCCTCCTGATCGACGCCTCGCTCGTCGCCCTGTGGTCGCGGCTGTCACCCCAGGAGCGGGAGAAGGAGCTGACCGCCCGCGTCGACGTGCTCACCCGCACGCGCACCGGCGCGCTGGACGTCCAGGCCGCCGAGCTGCGGCGGATCGAGCGGGACCTGCACGACGGGGCGCAGGCCCGGCTCGTCGCGCTGAGCATGCAGCTCGGGCGGGCGGAGGCGCGGCTGGCCGACCGCCCCGACGTCGCCGAGCTCGTCCGCCAGGCCCGGGGCGAGGCGGGGGCGGCGATCGCCGAGCTGCGCGACCTGTCGCGGGGCATCTCGCCGCCGGTGCTGTCGGACCGGGGGCTGGCCGCCGCCGCGGAGTCGCTCGGCCGGCGCGCCGCCATCGCGGTCAGCGTCGACGTGACGATGGACCGCCGGCCCGTCCCGGCGCTGGAGACCGCGGCCTACTTCGTGGTCGCCGAGGCGCTGACCAACGCGTCCAAGCACGCCGGGGACGTCAGCGCGCGGGTGCGGATCGACCTGGACCGCGAGCGGCTGACCGTCGAGGTCGCCGACGACGGACCGGGCGGCGCGGATCCGGCGGGCGGCGGGCTCACCGGCCTGCGCCACCGGGTCGAGGCGCTGGACGGCACGCTGACCGTCGTCAGCCCGCTCGGTGGCGGGACCATCATCCGGGCGGAGCTGCCATGCGCGTCGTGATCGCCGAGGACCACGCGCTGCTGCGCGAGGGGATCGTCGCGCTGCTGCGCGAGAACGACGTCGACGTGGTCGGCCAGGCCGAGGACGGCCCGGGCCTGCTGCGCCTGATCGGCGGCCACAAGCCCGATCTGGCGATCGTCGACGTCCGGCTCCCGCCGTCGTTCACCGACGAGGGGGTGCGGGCGGCGATCGAGGCGCGCGGCACCTGCCCGGAGCTGGGCATCCTCATCCTCTCCCAGTACGTGGAGCCGGTGTACACCGCCGAGCTGCTGGCCACCGGGGAGGGCGGCGTCGGCTACCTGCTGAAGGAGCGGGTGGGGGACGTGCCCGCGTTCATGGACGCGATCCGGCGCGTCGCCGGCGGGGGCACCGCGCTGGACCGGGAGGTCGTGGCCGAGCTGGTGCAGGCCCGGGACGCGAGCGGCGACGGGCCGATCGAGTCGCTGTCCCCGCGTGAGCGCGACGTCCTGGGGCTGATGGCCGAGGGCCGCACCAACGCGGCAATCGCCCGGGCGATGGTCGTCACGTCGGGCGCGGTCGAGAAGCACGTCTCGAACATCTTCACGAAGCTCGACCTGCCGGCCACCACGGACGACCACCGCCGCGTGCTCGCCGTGCTGACGTACCTGCGCGCCGCCGACTGACCGCCGGCCGGCTACTGGATCGGGCAGGAGTACGCGCGCTTGCCCTCGAGGAACTTGTGCTTGCGGTGGTCGGCCCGGTGCACGAACCTCATGGTGATCTCGGTGTACGTGCGCTTGTTCGTGCCGCAGATGTCGATCCGGCTGACCGTGAGGCGCACGTCGGCGTGGAACGGGTGCTTGCCGGTGTAGTAGTCGAGCCGGCCGCGCGCCGTCGCGGTGCGCGAGCCCCAGCCCTTCCACTTCAGCTTCTTGTAGTACGCGCTGTTGCGCGCCCACACCTTGGGCGGCTCCACCGAGTAGACCGTGGTCTGCTTGGACACGGGACGGGCCAGGTAGACCTTCTCGCTCGGCTCGACGCACAGGTCGAGGTCCAGCGCGACCTCGTCGGGCACCGCCTTGACCGGGCAGACGCCGAAGATCGGGGCGTCGCGGATCTCGGTGAGCTTGCCACCGACGCGGTGGGCGATCACGGTCCGGTCGGCCTGCGGGCAGCCGTCGGCCCGGGTGCTCTGGAAGTCCAGCCAGTCGGTGTCCGCGGTGGACACGGTGACGTCGAAGCACGCGGCGGGCGCGCCGCCCAGCAGCGCGGCCTCGTCCTGCTCGGCGGAGGTGGCGGGGCGGGAGCCGAGGGCGGACGTCGTCGCCGCCAGGGCGAGGATCGTGGCGAGCGCGAGCGCGGCGGCGAGGCGCGGACGCCGGTGCGGGGAGGGGCCGGACGGGACGGGGGCCATCGTCCCGGTGTACCCGCAAACGCGCGGTCCGACGCGTTCAGGCCAGGGTCGCCACGTACCGCTCCAGCGACGTGGGCGCGCGGCCGGTGAGCCGTTCGACGGCGTCGCTGGATACGTCGAGCTCGCCGCTCGCGATGGCCAGGTAGGAGCTGATCCAGCCCTCGACCTCCCAGTCCGGCGCGCCGTAGGACGCGCGGGACGCCCACGCCTCCTCGACCGTCTCGTCCTCGAAGCGCACGGCCCGGCCGGTGACCCGGGCGATGGTCTGCGCCGCCTCGGCGAGGGAGAACGCCGCCGGGCCCGTCAGGTCGTACGTCCGCCCGTCGTGGCCGCCGGAGGTGAGGATCGCCGCCACCGCCGCGGCGACGTCGTCGCGCAGGATCGCCGACACGCGCCCGTCGCCCGCGGGCCCGCGGATCGCGCCGTCCGCCCCGACCATCGAGGGCACGAAGTCCAGGTAGAGGTTCATCCGGGGGAAGGTGAACGCCACGCCGGCCGCCCGGACGTGGGCCTCGGTCGCCGCGTGGTCGCGGGCCAGGGTGAACGTCGCGTCCGCGCGAGCGCCGAGGAACGAGAGGTAGACGATCCGCGCGACGCCGGCCGCCACCGCGGCGTCGATCGCGGCGACGTGCTGGGCGACCCGGTCCGGGGCCTCGGCCGCGGGGATCAGCAGCAGCGTCTCGACGCCCTCCAAAGCGGCACGGACGCCGTCCACGTCGCCGTAGCCGCCGATCGCCCGGACGTCCGCGCCGGGGAGCCGCGGCGCCCGGGCCGGGTCGCGCACGAGCAGGCGCTGGGTCACGCCGGCGGCGGCGAGCCGGTCGGCGACGCGGCCGCCGACCTGCCCGGTGGAACCGGTGACGGCGATGGGATGGAGCGGGGGCATCGGGGGACCTCGGCGGGGTGGGGTGGTGGTCAGGCGGTCCGCACGACGCGGGCCCGGTGGGCGGGAGCCAGGACGATCCCCCGGCGCACCACGGGCTCGTCGCGGGCCGTCGCCGGCTCCAGCTCCACGGTGCTCAGCACCTCGCGCAGGACGACGCGCATCTCCATCAGCGCGAAGCTCGCGCCCAGGCAGCGGCGCACGCCACCGCCGAACGGCAGCCACGCGTACGTGTCGGGGGTGCGGTCGAGGAAGCGCGCGGGATCGAAGGCCTGGGCGTCGGGGTACAGCGCCTCGTCGAAGTGCACGAGCACGGCGGAGGGCGACAGCTCCGTGCCGGCGGGCAGCAGGTGCCCGTCCAGCGCCCAGGGCTCGGCGAGGATGCGCCCGACGGCGGGGATGATCGGCCGGGTGCGCAGCGTCTCGCGCGTCACCGCCTCCAGCCAGCGGTCGGAGCCGGCGGCGACGTCGGCCGTCGTCCGCGCCAGCGCGTCGGGGTGGCGCAGGAGCCGCTCGAACGCCCAGGCCAGCGAGGTCGCCGTGGTCTCGTGCCCGGCGAGCAGCAGCGTGACCAGCTCGTCGCGGACCTCGCGGTCGGTGAGCGGCGTGCCCTCCTCGTCGGTGGCCCGCAGGAGCATGGCCAGCACGTCGTCGGTCTCGGCCAGGGCCGGGTCGGCGCGGCGGCGGGCGACCTCGGCGTAGACCGCCGCGTCGAGCGCGGCGATGCGGGTGCGGAAGGCCTGGCCGCGGCGGCGGTCCGGAGACCAGCGGCCCGTGAGCGCGGCGAACAGGAGGCGGGCGGGGGAGACCCAGATCGGTGCGAGCGTGGCCCGGGCCAGGTCGCTGAACCGGCGGCGGCGCTCCTCGTCCTCGATCCCCAGGACCGCTCGCAGGATCACCTCCAGCGTGATCTCCTGCATCGCGGGCAGCAGCGCGAACGGCGTGCCGATCGGCCACCCGGCGACGACGCGGCGCGTGGCCTCGGCGGCGATCTCCTCGTAGCGCGCGACGTTGCGCCCGTGGAACGGCGGGAGCAGCAGCTTGCGCTGGCGCAGGTGCTCGGCGCCGTCGAGGAGGAGGACGGAGCGGTCGCCGACCAGCGGCTCCAGGAAGCGGTTGGACTCCCCGGCCCGCAGCACCTCGGGCGGCCCGGTGAACACCGCGCGCAGCAGGGCGGGGTCGCTGATCACGACGCTCGGCGCGCCGAACAGCAGGCGCATCGTGAACGCGCCGCCGTAGCGCCGGCGGCACGCACGCAGGAACCGCTCGGGCGCGGCGAGGATGAGGGCGGCCTGGACCAGGCGGGGCAGCGGCGGCCCGGGCGGGAGCGACGGGACGGCGGCGGGGGCCGCGACGGCGAGCGGGGCGGGGTCGGCGGTGGCGGCCATCAGAGGCGGGCCGCGTGCTCCTCGACGAGGCGGCGCTGGATGGGCGTCAGCGCCGGGAGCGGCTGATCGTCGAGCAGGCGCGCGGCGGCCTGCTCGAGCGTGATGCCCGCGCCGGTGAGCACGCTGCCGACGAGCGGCGGGACGTCGCTGCCGCACAGTCCGGTCTCACAGCCATCGGTCATCCATCGATTGTAGGGAGGGCGGTGTCCCGGCCTGGCGGGACCGACCGACGCGGCGGGGATACTGTCGCCCGTGAGCGAACGCAACGTGCTGGGGGAGGAGCTGCAGCCGTGCGGCGTGGATCCGATGACCGGGTTCTTCCGCGACGGGTGCTGCAGCACGGGGCCGGAGGATCGCGGCAGCCACACGATCTGCGCCGTGGTCACCGACGAGTTCCTCGAACATCAGCGCCGCATCGGCAACGACCTGATCACGCCGCGGCCGCAGTACCGCTTCCCGGGCCTGAAGCCGGGCGACCGCTGGTGCGTCACGGCCGTCAACTGGCTGCGCGCCCACCAGGAGGGCGCGGCCGCGTTCGTGGTGCTCGCGTCGACCAACGAGCGGGCGCTGGAGCTCGTGCCGTTGGAGGCGCTGCGCGAGCACGCCGTCGACGTCCCGTCGGACCCGGGCGCGCTGACCGACTGACGCCGTCCCACCCGGTCGCTGAGGGTCACGAAATGCCGCCCGTGGCGGCATCATGTGACCCTCGGGGTGCGCGTGGCTAGATGTTCTCGAGGATCTCGGTCGCCCGGGACCACTGGTCGGGCGGCACGACGAGGTAGATGTCGCCGCGGCCGAAGCGATCGAGCTCGTGGTCGGCCATGCACGCCGCGTCGACGCCCATCCCGCGCAGCTGATCGCGCCAGGCGACCGCGGTCTGCCGGTCGGTGAACGTCTCGACGGTCTCCCACCCGTCCAGGCGCGGATCGTCGATCGCCACCGCGGGCTCCTTCGGGCTGCCCTTCAGGAATCGCGGGAGGCGCATGGCCCAAGCGTATCCGCCCGTCCCGCTAGCCTGCCGCGGCAGTGTCCGGCATCGGCGTGCTCCGCGAAGGACCCCTGCACGCGGCGATCAAGGCCGCGCTGGCGGAGCCCGGCGACCGCCTGGAGGTGCCGGTCGGCCGGTACGTCATCGACCTCGTCCGGGCCGACGGCGAGCTGGTGGAGATCCAGACCGGCGGCTTCGGGCCGCTGGCGCCGAAGCTCGACCGCCTCCTGGACGAGCACCGCGTGCGGATCGTCTACCCGGTCGCCGCCGAGCGGCGGATCGTGCGGGTGGACGAGCAGGGCGAGGTGCTCTCGTCCCGCCGGTCGCCGCGCCGGGCGACGATGGTCGACGTGTTCGACCGGCTCGTCACGTTCCCGTCGCTGCTGGCCCACCCCAACCTGACGCTCGAGGTCCTCCTCTCCCGCGAGGACCACATCCGCGGGCCCGGCCCGGTGACCACGCGCCGGCGGACCAAGGACCCGGGCGAGCGGCGGCTGGTCGAGGTCCTCGATCGCGTCGTGCTGACGTCGCCCGCGGACGTGCTCGCCGCGCTGCCGCCCCTCCCCGAGGAGCCGTTCAGCACGCGGGAGCTGCGCGCGCTGCTGGGCTGCTCGACCGTGCTGTCCCAGCGCGTCGTCTACTGCCTGCGCCTGATGGAGCTGGTCGAGGCCGCCGGGAGACGGGGACGCACCCCGCTGTACCGTTGCGTCCCATGAGCACCACCGAGCAGTCGCGGGACCACGACGTCGTCATCTTCGGCGCCACCGGATTCGTCGGGAAGCTGACCGCCGAGTACCTGGCCGCGGCCGCGCCGGCGGGCACCCGCATCGCCCTGGCCGGCCGCTCGGCGTCGAAGCTGCGCGACACGCTGGACGCCCTCGGGCCGGCCGCCGCCGACTGGCCGCTGATCGTCGCCGACAGCGCCGACCGCGAGGCGCTCGACGCCCTGGCCCAGTCGACGAAGGTCGTCGCCACCACGGTCGGGCCCTACCACCGTCACGGGCTGCCATTGGTCGAGGCGTGCGCCGCCGCGGGCACCCACTACGCCGACCTCACCGGCGAGGTGCTGTTCATGCGCCGCTCGATCGACGTGGCCGACGCGGCCGCCAAGGCCAGCGGCGCGCGCATCGTCCACACGTGCGGCTTCGACTCGATCCCGTCGGACCTCGGCGTCTTCCTGCTCCACGAGCACGCACAGGCCGAGGGCCTCGGCGACCTGCAGGACACGACGCTCGTGGTGGTCGCCACCCGCGGCGGCGTGAGCGGCGGCACGGTCGACTCGATGCGCGTACAGCTGGACGAGGTCCGGGTCGACAAGGCGAGCCGGAAGCTGATGGTCGATCCCTACGGGCTGAGCCCGGACCGTTCCCGGGAGCCGAGCTTCGGTGACGAGCGCGACCCGATGGGCGTGACGTTCGACCCCGAGCTCGGCGGCTTCCTGGCCCCGTTCGTGATGGGCACGGTGAACACCCGCGTGGTGCGGCGCAGCAACGCGCTGCGGGGGCACGCCTACGGGCGGCGCCTGCGCTACCGCGAGCTGATGCTCGGCGGCGAGCTGCCGCTGGGGCCGGTGAAGGCGGCGGCGATCGCGGGCGGCATCGGCGTGCTCGTCGCCGGCCTGTCCGTGCCGCCGACCCGCAAGCTGCTGGACCGCGTGCTGCCGGCGCCGGGCGAGGGGCCGAGCGAGGCCCAGCGCGAGCAGGGCTTCTTCAAGATCGCCGTGCACGCGGAGACGAGCTCGGGCGCCCGCCTGGTCTGCAAGATCTCCGCGCCGGGCGATCCCGGCTACAAGGCGACCGCCGTGATGCTCGGCGAGGCGGCGCTGGCGCTGGCGTTGGACGAGGAGCGGCTGCCCGCGGCGGCCGGCGTCCTCACGCCCAGCACCGCGCTGGGCACCGTGCTCGCCGACCGCCTCCGCGCGGCCGGCCACACGTACGACGTCGCGCCGGCCTAGCCCGGCCCCCGTTCACCGCCGAGGGTCACCTCTTCCCCCGATACGGGGGATTTGGTGACCCTCGGCGAGCGTGCACCTTGACATGTGACCATTTAGTCACGTAACGTCGTACGGGTGACCGACGACGACCGCGTGTTCAAGGCCCTGGCCGACCCGACGCGGCGCTTCCTGCTCGACCTCCTGTTCGCCCGGGACGGCCGCACGCTGACCGAGCTGGAGTCCGAGCTGGAGATGACCCGCTTCGGCGTGATGAAGCACCTGCGCCTGCTCGAGGACGCCGGCCTCGTCGTCACCCGGCGCGAGGGGCGGGAGAAGCTGCACTTCCTCAACCCCGTGCCGATCCGGTTGGTCCACGACCGGTGGATCGACAAGTACACGGAGCGCCAGGTCACGGCGCTCACGGACCTCAAGAGCCAGTTGGAGGAGAACGCATGACCGCCGCCATCAGCACCGAGACGACCCAGGTCCACCGCGTGTGGATCAAGGCCACGCCGCAGGCGATCTGGGACGCCATCACCCAACCCGAATGGGTCGACCGCTACGGCTACGGGGGCCTGCCCGAGTACGGCGACCTCACGCCGGGGACGTCGTACGTCATCAACGCCGGCACCGGCATGCAGCAGGCCGGCGTGTCCGGCCCGGTGATCGACGGCGAGATCCTCGAGGCCGATCCGCCGCGCCGGCTCGTGCAGACGTGGCGGATGCTCATGGACGAGGAGATGGCGGCCGAGCCCGCCTCGCGCCTGACCTACGAGATCGAGCCGCTCAGCGATGGCGTCACCCGGCTGACCGTGATCCACGAGCTCGAGGGCGCGCCGAAGACGTTCACGCTGGTCAGCGGCGGCCTGGCCGACACCGGTGCGGGCGGTGGCTTCCCGTGGCTGCTCAGCGACCTCAAGTCGCTGCTGGAGACGGGGGAGGGCCTCGGCGCCTGGTAGTCCAAGAGCGCGTACGCGCCAGCTCCGGCGGGTCTGTCGATTCGCCGGAGCGTCGTTCGTCGTCTCCCCAGAACAGGGAATAGGCTCGCCGAGTCGCCCCCGCACCCCGAAGGAGACGCCATGCGCTTCATGATGTTCATCTACCCGTCGATCCCGGACGACCAGACCTGGGAGCCGAACGCCGAGCAGGTCGCGGAGATGTCCAAGTACAACGAGGCGCTCGGCCAGGCCGGCGTGCTGCTCGCCCTCGACGGCCTGCACCCCGACACGGAGGGCGCCCGCGTGCGCAGCGCCGGCGGCACCAAGACGGTGACCGACGGCCCGTTCACCGAGGCCAAGGAGCTCGTCGGCGGCTACTGGACGATCCAGGTGAAGGACAAGGCGGAGGCCGTCCAGTGGGCCTCGCGCTGCCCGCTCGGCGACGGCGACATGATCGAGGTGCGCCGGGTGTACGAGCTGTCGGACTTCCCGGAGGACGTGCAGGCGGCCGCGGAGCTGTCCGAGCGTCCGCCGGAGCAGACGTCGGCCGAGTAGCGCGGCCGGTCCCGGCGAGGACGGCGGCCCGACCGTGACCACCTCCCCGCCCAGCGACGTCCACCGCGCGATCGACGCGGTGTGGCGCATCGAGTCGGCCCGGCTGATCGCCGGGCTGACGCGCATGGTGCGCGACGTCGGGCTGGCGGAGGAGCTGGCCCAGGACGCGCTGGTCGTCGCGCTGGAGCGGTGGCCCGAGTCGGGCATCCCGGACAACCCGGGAGCCTGGCTCATGGCCACGGCCAAGCACCGGGCGATCGACGTGCTCCGCCGCCGCCAGCGGCTGGAGCGCAAGCAGGAGGCGCTGGCCCGCGACCTCGGGCTGCAGCTCGCGATCGACGGCTGGGACCTGGACGCCGCCCTCGACGACGAGCTCGGCGACGACCTGCTCGGGCTCGTCTTCATGACCTGCCATCCGGTGCTGCCGACCGAGGGCCGCATCGCGCTGACGCTGCGGCTGGTCGGCGGGCTGACCACGCCGGAGATCGCCCGGGCGTTCCTCGTCCCCGAGGCGACGCTGGCCCAGCGGATCGTGCGGGCCAAGCGCACCCTGACCGCCGCGAACGTGCCGTTCGAGGTGCCGCGCGGCGCGGCCCTGGCCGAGCGGCTTCCGTCGGTGCTCGAGGTCCTCTACCTGGTGTTCAACGAGGGGTACTCCGCGACGGCCGGGGACGACTGGATGCGCCCCGCCCTGTGCGAGGACGCGCTGCGCCTGGGTCGGATCCTCGCCGAGCTCATGCCGCGCGAGGCCGAGGTCCACGGTCTGGTCGCCCTCATGGAGATCCAGGCCTCGCGCCTGGCGGCGCGGACCGACGCGACGGGCACGCCGGTGCTGCTGCTGGAGCAGGACCGCTCCCGCTGGGATCTGTTGCTGATCGGCCGCGGCCTGCGGGCGCTGGACCGCGCCCAGGCCCTCGGCGGGCCATCGGGGACGTACGCGGTGCAGGCCGCGATCGCCGCCTGCCACGCCCGGGCCCGGACGGCGGAGGCGACGGACTGGGGCCGCATCGCCGCGCTCTACGACGCCCTCTCGCAGCTGGCGCCGTCGCCGGTGGTCGAGCTCAACCGGGCCGTCGCGCTGTCGATGGCCTTCGGGCCGCAGGCGGGCCTGGACCTGCTCGACCAGCTGCGGGAGGACCCCGCGCTGGCCCGCTACCACCTGCTGCCCACGGTGCGGGGCGATCTCCTGGAGCGGCTCGGGCGGCGCGCGGAGGCGCGCGAGGAGTTCCTCGCGGCCGCCGCGCTCACCGCCAACGCCCGCGAGCGCACGCTCCTGGAGGCCCGCGCCCGCGCTACTTCGTGAAGCGCTGCACGAACGTCAGCGCGGTGTCGGCGACGTCCTTCCAGCCCTTGTCGATCGTCAGCGCGTGCCCGCGGCCCTCGATCTCGGCGTACTCGGTCACGCCCTCGTTCTTGGACTGGATCTTGAACGACGCCTTGGCCACGGCCGGGGGGACGGTGTGGTCCTGATCGCCCTCGATGATCAGCAGCGGCCCACGGTCTGCGTTCTTGTGGTCGACCTTGGCCTCGGTCCACGGGTTGAGGTTCGCGGTGGCGGCCTGGAACAGCGGGGCGCCCGGGGCCGGGACGGCGTACGTGTGGTAGAGGTCGATCGCCTCGTCCTCGGGGACCGCGTTGGCGAACGCGTAGCGGAACTGCTCGTAGGTGAGCGGGATCGCCTTGTTGCGGTTGGCCGGGTTGCCGAGCACCGGCTTGGACGACTTCAGCGCGGAGAGGGGGAGGGGCAGCACGCCGCGGAACGGCGCGGGGTCGATCGCCACGGCGGCGACGGCGAGGCCGCGGCCCGCGAGGATCTGGGTGAGCAGGCCGCCGAACGAGTGGCCGACGATGACCGGCTTCTTCTTCAGGGCGCCGATGACCTCCGTGTAGTGGTCGGCGACGTCCTCGATCGTCTTGTGGGCGAAGACCTCGGGATGCGCGTTGGCCTCCTCCACCGTCTCCGGATCGTCGGGCCAGCCGGGCGTGAGCGAGGTGAAGCCGGCCTTGTCGAACAGGCGGGCCCAGCGATCCCAGCTGCTGGGCAGGAGCCAGAGGCCGTGGATGAACACCACGGGCGTCTTCTTGGTCGCGTTGGCCTTGTCGATCTGCTTCTGCTCGTGCGCGGTGATAGCCATGCGGCCATCATCCCAGCGCGCCAACCGCGCGGGGAAGAATTTTGCCGGAGCCCGGACGAACCCCCGGCTCAGGGGACGACGGGTGGCTCCGGGAGCGACCTCAGGACGCGGCGGCCATGCGCTTGGAGAAGCGCGCGCGGGCCTTGGCGGCCTCGACCGCCCGGTCCTTCGGCGGCGCGGTCGTCACCAGCTCGTCGAGCAGGGTGGCGGTGATCCGGGCGACCTCGGCCACGGCGCGGTCGAACGCGGCCTCGTTGGCCTTGGACGGATGGGTCGATCCGCTGACCTTGCGCACGTACTGGAGCGCGGCGGCCTGGACCTCGTCCTCGGACGCGGGTGGCGCGAAGTTGTGGAGGGTGCGAATGTTCCGGCACATGACCCCAGGGTAGCGCGCCCGCCGCGCGCCGCGGCGATGAGTTTCGCGGCCCCGACCGGTCTCATCTGCAGCTCCGTCGCATCCGCCCTCGCCGGCGGATGTCGAGGCGCCGGAGCCCGCTCCGACGTCTCCCTCGACCCCGAACTTCCACCCAAGGTGCTTCTCATGCCGGACCTTCCCGAACCGACCACCTCCTCCCTCAGCGCCACCGACGACCGGCGTCGCTGGATCACCCTGTACGTGCTCTGCACGGGCATGCTGATGATCGTCCTCGACGTCACCGTGGTGAACGTCGCGCTGCCCTCGATCCAGGACGACCTGGACTTCTCCCAGTCCAACCTCGCCTGGGTCGTCAACGCCTATCTCGTCCCGTTCGGCGGCCTCCTGCTGCTGGCCGGGCGCCTCGGCGACCTGCTGGGCCGCACCCGCGTCTTCCTCACCGGCCTGACGGTGTTCGTCGCCGCGTCGCTGCTCTGCGGCATCTCCCAGAACCAGGAGATGCTGGTCGGCGCCCGCTTCCTGCAGGGCATCGGCGGCGCGCTGACGTCCGCGGTGATCCTCGGGATGATCGTGACGATGTTCCCCAAGCCGGCCGAGCAGGCCAAGGCGATCGGGGCGTTCACGTTCGTCGCCGTCGCGGGCGGCACCATCGGCCTGCTGGTCGGCGGCGTCATCACCGAGGCGATCAGCTGGCACTGGATCTTCCTGCTCAACCTGCCGATCGGGATCGTCACCGGGATCATGGCCCGGCGGCTGCTCGACTCCGGTGACCGAGGCGCGGGCCTGGCCGACGGCGCGGACGTGCCCGGCGCGATCCTCATCACGAGCGCGCTGATGCTCGGCGTGTACACGATCGTCGGCGTGGCCGAGGAGGGCTGGACGTCGACCCGCACGCTCGGCCTCGGCACGATCAGCGTCCTGCTCGTCGTGCTCTTCGTGGTGCGCGAGACCCATGCGGCCAAGCCGCTCGTGCCGTTCAGCATCTTCCGCTCGCGCAACGTGACGGGCGCCAACATCATCCAGATGCTGGCGATGGCCGGCCTGTTCGGCATCGGCTTCCTCGGGGCCCTCTACCTGCAGCGGGTGCTGGGGTACACGCCGGTCAAGGTCGGCCTGGCCTTCCTGCCGGCCACGCTGATCATGGGCGTCCTGTCGCTGCGGGTCACCGCGGGGCTCATCGGCCGGTTCGGCTCGCGCAAGGTGCTCATCGTCGGGCTGGTGTTCGTCGCGCTCAGCCTCGTGCTGTTCGCGCGCGTGCCGGTCGACGGCGACTACGTCACCGACGTGCTGCCGATCATGCTGCTGCAGGGCATCGGCCCCGGCCTGGCCTTCCCGGCCCTGATGACGCTGGCGATGTCCGGCGCGACACCGGAGAACGCGGGCGTCACGTCCGGGATCGTGAACACGACGCAGCAGATCGGCGGGGCCATCGGCCTGTCGGTGCTGGCGACGCTGTCCACCACCCGCTCCGAGCACCTGCAGGAGAGCGGCTCGTCGCTCCCCGAGGCGTTGACCGGCGGGTACCACCTGGCGTTCATCGTCGGGGCGGGGTTGGTGGTCGCCGCGCTGATCATCGCCGTCACCGTCCTCCAGCAGCCGCCGGCCGCGCCGGAGCCCGACGAGCCGCTGGCCCACTACGAGCCGGGCCTGGCCGAGATCGTCTAGCCCGCGCCCATCGATGACGCAGGTATGCGCGTACAACACGCATACCTGCGACATCGTGGGGGGGATGTCGAGAACGGGCGGCCGGCTCCGACGTCCCCGGTGAACCCCAACGAGGAGCGATCCCCATGAAGTACATGCTGCTGATCTACAACAACGCCGAGGCGATGGCCGCGATGTCCGACGAGGACCGTCAGGCGATCTTCGGCGACGTCGACACGGTCATGACCGAGCTGCGGGAGACGGGCGAGTACGTGGGAGGCGTGGCGCTCGCCCATCCCTCCAACACGAAGACGGTCACCGTCCGCGACGGCGCCACCGCGATCACCGACGGGCCGTACGCGGAGGGCAAGGAGCAGTTCGCCGGCTACCTGCTGATCGAGACCGAGGACGAGGACCGCGCGCTGGAGATCGCCGCGCGCTGGCCCGACGCGAAGACGTGGCGGATGGAGGTCCGCGCCGTCATGCACCACGACGCCGGCGAGGTGTGATGCGGGCGGGCGACGCCGAGGAGCTGCGCGGGCTGGCCCCGCAGGTCCTCGGCGCGCTCGTGCGCCGCTACGGCCATTTCGACGCGGCAGAGGAGGCGGTCCAGGAGGCGCTCCTGGCCGCCGTCGTCCAGTGGCCGGTCGAGGGCCGGCCGGACGAGCCGCGCGCCTGGCTGATCACCGTGGCCTCGCGGCGGCTCATCGACGCGCTGCGCAGCGAGGAGGCGGCGCGGCGGCGGGAGGACGAGGACGTCGCCAGCGAGCCCGCGGACGCCGCCGTGGTGCCCGCGGTGGGCGAGGCCCCACGGGTGCCCGAGGAGGACGACACGCTCACGCTGCTCTTCCTGTGCTGCCATCCGGCGCTGTCGCCGGCGTCGCAGATCGCGCTGACGCTGCGCGCGGTCGGCGGCCTGACCACGGCGCAGATCGCCGGGGCGTTCCTCGTGCCCGAGGCGACGATGGCCCAGCGCATCAGCCGGGCCAAGCAGCGGATCCGGGCGACCGGCGGGGTGTTCGCGCTGCCGCCGCCCTCCGAGCGCGGGGAGCGGGAGCGGGCGGTGCTCCACGTCCTCTACCTGATCTTCAACGAGGGCTACACGGCCACCTCGGGCGCCGACCTCCTGCGCCGCGACCTGACGCGGGAGGCGATCCGCCTGACCCGGGCGCTGCACGCCCTGCTGCCGGGCGACGGCGAGGTCTCCGGGCTGCTCGCCCTCATGCTCCTGACCGACGCCCGCTGGCCGGCGCGCACGGGCCCGGACGGCGCGCTGATCCCGCTGGCCGAGCAGGACCGCACCCGGTGGCGGCGGGCGGCGATCGAGGAGGGCACGGCGCTGATCGCCGCGACGCTCGCGGCGGGGGAGGTCGGCCCGTACCAGGCGCAGGCGGCGATCGCTGCCGTCCACGACGAGGCGGCCACGGCGCGGGAGACGGACTGGCCGCAGATCCTCGCGCTGTACGGGCTGTTGGAGCGCGTGGGCCCCGGCCCGATGGTGACGCTGAACCGGGCGGTCGCGACCGCGATGGTGCACGGCCCGCGCGCGGGCCTGGAGCTGCTCGCCACGTTGGAGGACGACGACCGGCTCACCGAGCACCACCGCCTGGACGCGGTGCGGGCCCACCTGCTGGAGGAGGACGGCGACGTCGAGGGCGCCCGGGCGGCCTACCGCGCGGCGGCGCGCCGCACGACGAGCGTGCCGGAGCAGCGCTACCTCGAGGCCCGCGCGGCCCGGCTCTAGGGCTTGCGCGCCTTGGACCACTCGGCCTTGTGCACGCGCTTGGCCGCCTGGTACGCGGTGAGCGCCGCGGGCGAGTCGACGTCTCCCAGCGTCGGGTGCCAGGGGACGAGGTCCTGCGCCGCCGCGACGCCGTAGCGGTGGGCCAGGACCGAAGCCAGCGACTTCACCTTCATCTCGCCGAAGCCCGGCAGCGCCGCGATGTTCGCGCGCAGCTCCGCCGAGGTCGCCGCGTCGGTCCACACGCGGGCGGCGTCCCCGTCGTAGCGCTCGAGCAGGTGGACGGCGAGGTCGTGCACGCGCTGGGCCATGGCGCCCGGGAAACGGTGGACGGCCGGCTTCTCCCGGAAGGCGGTCTCCAGGTCGGCGCCGGCGAGCGTGGCGGCATCCAGCGACCCGAGCCGCTCCCTGATCGCCAGCGGCCCGGCGAACGCCTTCTGCACGGTGACCTGTTGGTCGAGCGCGAAGCCGACGAGCAGCGCCATCGGGTCGCTCGCGTTCAGCGCGTTGGCCTCGTCGTCGGCGGTGAAGTACAGGCGATCGGGTGCGGGCATCGTTCGTCTCCTCGTGGTGGCGGCGACCGGCGCTGCTCTCTGTCGTCCGACCTGCTGACTCGTGCGCTACCGGCGCTTACCTCGGACGTTGACCGCCAGCGATCACCCTATCGCCGGGTGGCCGCGTGTCACCACCGAACCGGTCGATCTCAGCCCCGCTCAGCGACGCTGACATCGACCGATTCGCAACGGGGCGACGGCGCGGGATGGACCTTCACGGGGCCGACGAATTCCTTACCGTTTCCACACGACTGGGCCGCACCATGGAGATCGCTGCGGAAGCGCTCTCAGCCACCCAGCGTCGCGGAAGCGCTCTCGACGCTGGGTTACGCATGTTCGGGGTGGTACCGCGTCTGGACGGCCCGCCATCCGGTACATAGACTGTCTCTCATGAGCGACGAGCCGGCGGAACAGCGGACGTCGGTGGAGGAGCTGCCGCGCCTCTCACTGCGCGGGATGCGGGCGCGATGGAAGCTGCGGGGGGTGCGCAACCGCTCCCTCGGCGCGGCGCGCGACCACGGTGACGGCGGGCTCACCCAGATCGGCGACAACCACTTCCGCAACCCCGACGGCACGTGGATCCACAGCGGCTCCCGTCAGGGCGGCGGCGGAGCCGGGGGCGTCTGAGCCCCGCCGTCAGCGCAGGAGGTCGGCCACGGCGACGATGCCGTCGCGGATCTGGCGTTCGGTGAGGTTGCCGAAGCCCAGGACGAGCCGGGCCGGCGCGGCTTCCTCGGACCAGCGGTGCACGGCCATCGGTCGCAGCCCGACCGAGCGGCCGCGGGCCGCCGCGACGATCGCCGCCTCGTCCGCGCCGGCGGGCAGCTCGGCGACGGCGTGGAACCCGGCGCTGAGCCCGCTCAGGCCCACGGCCGGCGCGTGCGCGCGGAGCATCTCGACGAGGACGCGCCGCCGGCCCGCGTAGACGCCGCGCATCGCTCGCAGGTGCCGGTCGTAGCGCCCGGACTGCAGCAGCGCGGCGAGGGCGAGCTGGTCGAGCGTCGGGCTGCCCCGGTCGTGCAGCTCCTTCTCGCGGGCGACGGCCCCGACGAGCGCGGCCGGGCAGACCACCCAGCCCAGGCGCAGGCCGGGGGCCAGCGACTTGCTGACCGACCCGACGGACGCGACCCGCTCCGGGGCCAGGCCCTGGAGGGAGCCGACCGGGTCGCGGTCGTAGCGGAACTCGGCGTCGTAGTCGTCCTCCACCACGGTCGCGCCGTGCGCGTGCGCCCACGCCAGCAGCGCCCGCCGCCGCGCGGGAGCGAGCACCACGCCGGTCGGCGCCTGGTGCGCCGGGGTGACGATGACCGCCCGCGCACCCGTCCGGGCCAGCGCCGCGACATCGATGCCGTCCGCGTCGACCGGGATCGGCACGGCGCTCAGCCCGGCCCGGCGGGCGTCCTCGCCGAGGTGCGGGTCGCCCGGATCCTCGCAGCCCACGTGCCGGACGCCGCCGGCGGCCAGCGCGCGCAGCACGAGGCTGAGCCCCTGCGCGAAGCCGGTGCAGACCACGATGCGCTCCGGGTCGACGGCCATGCCGCGCACGCGCCGCAGGTATCCGGCGAGCACGTCGCGCAGCGCCGCGCTGCCGCGCGGGTCGCCGTAGCCGAGCTCGGTGGCGGAGGCGGTGCGGCACGCCTCCCGCAGGGCCCACGCCCAGTCGCGCCGGGGGAACGTGCCGAGGTCGGGCAGGCCGGGGCGGAAGTCGATGCGCGGTCCGTCCGCCGTCTCGGCCGGGTCGGCGCGCGGCGGAGGCTCGCCGGCGATCGCGGTCGACGCGCCGGCGGGCTCGCGGTCCTCGCCGGCCGCACCGGCGGCCACGCGCGTGGCCGAGCCGGCCCGTGCGGTCAGGTAGCCCTCGGCCTGCAGCTGGGCGTAGGCCTCGAGCACGAGTCCGCGGGAGATCCTCAGCTCGGAGGCCAGGACGCGGGAGGACGGCAGCCGCTCCCCGGCCCGCAGCCGCTCCGTGCGGATCGCCTCGCGCAGGCCGCGCTCGAGCTGGGCGCGCAGCGGCTCGGCCTGCGACCGGTCCAGCGGCAGCAGCAGTCCCGGTCCCAAACCGGCCCAGTCAAACGACATGGAATTGGACCTTAACGGTGAGCCGGTCGTGGCGTACCTTGTGCCCCATGAACGCCCGTGCCTGGGCCCTCTTCGCCGCGGTGTCCGTGGTGTGGGGCGTGCCGTACTTCTTCATCAAGGTCGCGCTGGACGAGGGCGTGCCGCCCACGTTCGTCGCCTGGTCCCGCATCGCCCTGGGCGCGCTCGTGCTGCTGCCGCTGGCCGTCCGCGCCGGGGCCCTGCGCGGGCTGCGGGGGCGGGGCCTGGCCATCCTCGGCTACGCGGCGTGCGAGATCGCCGTCCCGTTCACGCTCATCACGCTGGGCGAGGAGCGGGTGTCCTCGTCGCTCACGGCGATCCTCATCGCCTCGATGCCGCTGATCGTCGCGCTGCTGGCCTTCCGCCTCACGCCGCTGGACCGGCCCGGCCCGCTGCGGATCCTCGGCCTCGTGGTCGGGCTCGGCGGCGTGGTCGCGCTGCTCGGCGTCGACGTGGCCGGTCAGTCGGACGAGCTGATCGGCGCGGCGATGATCCTCGTCGCGACGGTCTCGTACGCGATCGCGCCGTTCATCATCGACCGGAAGCTGGCCGACGTCGACCCGTTGGGCCCGGTCACGGCGAGCCTGTGCGTCGCCGCCGTCGCCCTGCTGCCCCTGGCGATCGCGGCCCCGCCCGATGCCGTGCCGTCGCTCCAGGCCTTCGGGGCGATCGCGATGCTCGGGGTGGTCTGCACCGCGCTCGGGCTGGTGCTGTTCTTCATGCTCATCGCCACGGCCGGCCCGAGCCGCGCGAGCGTGATCACCTACGTGAACCCGCTGGTGGCGGTGGCGCTGGGCGCCGCCGTCCTGGACGAGCAGCTCACGGTGGCCACCGGCGTCGGCTTGGTGCTGATCCTCCTCGGCTCGTGGCTCTCGACGCTGCGCCGTCGCGGGCCCGAGCCGGCGCCCGTCCCCGCCTAGTCCGGTGGGCCCGCGCGGGCGAGGATGCGGTCCTCGTCGAACGACTCGGGCAGGGACGCCGGGAGCCCGAAGGCCGGGAAGATCGCCGGCTCGACGAAGCCGCAGATCTCCTGGATCCGCTCGCCGTGCAACGTGAGGACCTGCAGGACGGTGGGCAGGAACGCCCCGCGTTCGGGGACCCAGCTGTAGGTGCCGAAGGCGAGCTGCCCGCTGGCGATCGTGGGCACGGTGCGCACGCGCCGGCGGCCCTCGGAGTCGTAGACCTTCCCCGAGAACGCCCAGTCCCGCAGGAACACGACGATGCCGTCGCCGCGGTACCAGGTCGGCATCGGCGGCATGGTCAGCGCGGCGTCCTCGGTGAGCATGGAGACCACGGCGTCGACGTCCCCGCGCTCCCACGCGTCGACGTAGCCCGCCACGATGGCCTCGACCGCGGCATCGCCGAGCTGGCGCAACGTCTGCTGCTGGCTGCGGTCCGGGAGGCGGTCCTCCAGCGTCTTGCGCGCCCGCTGCAGCGCGCTGTTGACGCCCGCGGTGGTGGTGTCGAGGATCTCGCTCGTCTCCCGGGCCGAGAACCCGAGCACCTCGCGGAGGATGAGCACCGCGCGCTGACTGGCGGGCAGGTGCTGCAGGGCGGCGACGAACGCCAGCTCGACGCTCTCGCGGGCCTCGTAGCGCGCCTCCGGGCCGGCCAGCCCGCTCACGACGCCCAGCGGGCCGTCGGGGAACGGCTCGATCCACACGGACTCGACCAGCGGCGTGCCCGGACCGAGGTGCGGGTCGGCCTCCGGGCTGTGGTCCAGCGGCACCACGCGCTTGGGCCGCTTGCCCATGAGATCCAGGCAGGTGTTGGTGGCGATGCGGTACAGCCAGCCGCGCAGCGAGCTGCGGCCGGCGAAGCGGGGGAGGGCGCGCCACGCCCGCAGCAGCGCGTCCTGGAGGGCGTCCTCGGCATCGTGGAGCGAGCCGAGCATCCGGTAGCAGTGGGCCTGGAGCTCGCCCCGCAGCGGCTCCACGAGCTGCTGGTAGGCGAGCTCGTCGCCCGCGCGGGCGGCGTCGAGGAGGATGCGCTCGCGGGCGCTGGTGACGACGGCGGCCATGGGCCGACGATAGCTCGTCGGCCGGCCGGGGCGACCGCGAACGGGCGCGCGGGCCGTCGTCCGAAGGTCGCACGGCCGGCGACCTCGGGATGACGCCGGGCGACCTCCCCGGACGTACCGTCGGGCGTCGCCGTCCCCGACCCAGGAGTCCCTCCCGCATGACCCCGCCCCTGCGCCGCCTGCTGCCCGTCCTCGTCCCGCTGCTGCTGGGTGCCGCGTTGCCCGCGACCGCGCCGGCGGCCGGCAGCGTGTCCACGGACGGCGCCACGCTGCGCGTCGTCGAGGCGGTCGCCGGGGAGGTCAACGCGACCACGGTGGCGGTGCAGGAGGAGGGGACGGTCGAGGTCTCGGACTTCGGCACGGTCGTCCCCGGCCCGGGCTGCACGGCGAGCGAGCGCGAGCCGGCCGTCGCCCTGTGCCCGCGGCCGACCGGCGGGATCGTGGTGGCGCTCGGCGGCGGGGACGACACGTTCGGCACCTACCTCTCCCCGGTGATCGCGCCCTTCCCCGACGGGTTCCTGCGTGTCGAGCTGGGGGACGGCCGCGACGCGTTCCACGGGGGTGACGCGGCCGAGGTCGTGGACGGCGGGCCGGGAATCGACACGCTGGACGGGCAGGGCGGAGCGGACGTGCTGGACGGCGGACCCGGCGACGACGCGCTCGACGGCGGTGAGGGGGGCGACGTGCTGCGCGGCGGCGACGGCGACGACGCGATCCGGGCCGACCCCTACAGCGACCGCGGGGTCTTCGCCGATTTCATCGACGGTGGGCCGGGCGTCGACGTCCTGGACGACTACAAGAGCGCCGGCGGCGAGGGCAGCGCGCCGCCGATCTCGGTGCTCCTCGACGGGCTGGCCAACGACGGGCGAGCCGGCGAGAACGACGACGTGCGGGGCATCGAGCGCATCGTGTCCTCGAGCGCCGGCACGTTCGTGGGCGACGACGGCCCCAACGCGTTCGTCGCGCCCGAGGTCGGCCTGGCCGGTCGCTACTCCGGCGCGGGCGGTGACGACCGGCTGCTCGCGGGCGACGCCTCGGGGGACGTGCTCGACGGCGGGGCCGGCGACGACGACCTCTCCGGCGGCTTCGGTGACGACACGCTGACCGGCGGCCCGGGGCGCGACGTGATCGCCGGAGACCGGCCGGCCCGCTGCAACGAGTACCACTGCGACGTCGGCGGCGGCTACGGCAACGACGTGATCGAGGCCCGGGACGGCGAGGTCGACAGCATCGGCTGCGGGCCGGGGAACGACGCCGTGCGGGCCGACGCGGCGGACGTGGTGGCGGCGGACTGCGAGCGGGTCGAGCGGGCCGCGGCGCCGGATCAGCACGTCCCCGACGACCACCAGCCGACCCGCAAGCCGGTTGCCGCGCTGTCGGGATCCACGCGCCTGCGGGCGGTGCTGAAGGCCGGGGCGACCGTGAAGGTGACCGGGGCGAAGGCGGGGAGCCGGGTGAGCGTCTCGTTCGTCCTCTCGGCCGCGACGGCCCGCAAGCACGGCCTCACGCGGGGCAGGAAGGCGATCGCCGTCGCCACCGGCAGCGCGAAGGCGACGAAGGCGGGGACGGCCACGGTGCGGGTGCGCTTCACCCGGAGCGCGCGGACGCGGCTGGCCAGGGCGAAGGCCGTCGCGGTGTCGGTGAAGGCGACCGGGGCCAGGACGCGGACCGTGACGTTCCGGCGCTAGGAGCTCGGCCTACCTGCCTCGGCCGGCGCGGCCACGCCGTCCAGCAGCAGCGCGACGACGGCCGGGCCCGCCTGCTCCGGCGGCCAGCCGTGACCCACGCGCATGTGCCGGTAGGTCCAGCCCACCGCGTTGAACAGCAGGGTGGCGGTGGTGGGCGCGTCCTCGACGCGGAGCGTCCCGTCCCGGGCTCCGTCGGCGAGGATCCGGCACAGCCCGTCGGTGAAGGCGCCCCGGGTGAGGACCGGGCCGTCGCCCTGCTCGTGGAACACGCGGTCGGTGGCGTCGGCCAGCGCGTCGAGCAGCGTCAGGTACCGCTCGTTCACGTCGCACAGCCCCCGGAGGGCCAGGGCGAGGCGCTCGCGGCCGGTGCCGGCATGGCTCAGCGCGGGGAGCACCGCGTCGCGGTGGGCGTCCTCGAGCACGGTGGCGAGCCCGGCCAGCACCTCGTCCCGGCCGATGCCCCGCCGGTGCAGCGTCATGCGGGTCACGCCGGCCGCGCGGGCCAGCTCGTCGGTCGTCACGTCCGGCCAGCGCCGCAGGCGCAGCGCGTCGCGGACCCGCTCCAGCTCGGCCGGCGACAGGCCGGGCTCAGGCATCGATGGTCACCGCGGCGGCCCAGCGGCCGTTGCGCCGCGACACCTTCACGGGCAGGTCGAAGCAGGTGGACACCGCCGTGGAGGTGAGCACGTCGGCGATCGGGCCCTGGGCGAGCACGCCGCCGCCGGCGAGCAGGAGCGCGTGGGTGGACGACGGCGGGATCTCCTCGAGGTGGTGGGTGACCGTCACCGTCGCCAGGTCGGGGCGGTCGCGGGCCAGCGCGCTGAGCGCCAGCACCAGGCGCTCCCGGGAGGGGAGGTCCAGCCCGGAGGTCGGCTCGTCGAGCAGCAGGAGGTCCGGGTCGCTCATCAGCGCCCGCGCGAGGAGGACGCGCTGGCGTTCGCCCTGCGAGCAGTCCTCGAAGCGGCGGTCGGCCAGCGCCTGGGCTCCGACGAGCTCCAGCAGCGCTCGGGCCCGTTCCTCGTGGCGGGGTTCCAGCCGGCGGCGCTGCAGCGCGATGCTCGAGAACGCGCCGGTGAGCACGGTGGCCAGGACCGTGTGGGTGCCGCGCAGCGCCCGGGCCACGCGCGCGTCGACGAAGCCGATGCGCTCACGCAGGTCGCGCGTGTCCACCGCCCCGAGCCGGTGGCCGAGCACGTCCACGGTGCCGGCCGAGGGGTGGGCCATCGCACCGGCCAGGTGCAGCAGCGTGGTCTTGCCGGCGCCGTTGGGACCCAGGACGACCCAGTGCTCACGGGGGCCGACGGTCCAGTCCACGCCGTCCAGGAGCAGCAGCGGACGGCCGAGCGCCTCGGACCACCGCCGGACGGTCACCCCGGCGGCGACGATCGCCGGCGCGGGCGGCGGCCCGGGCGGCGCGGCGTGCAGGGCGTCGCCGAGCGGGGAGGAGAAGGCAGACGTATCGTTCACGTTACGCCAACGTATCACGTGCCCCGGCCGACTCCGCCGCCGGTCAGGTGATGCCGATGCCGCCGTCCTGCGGCCCGGAGCGCCGCCGGGCCAGGATCGTGCCGACGAGGACGGCCGCCGCGAGGAGCAGCCCGGCCCCGAGGACGATCAGCGGGCCCACGAAGAGGCCGATCAGGTCGTCGAAGAGGTCGAGGCCGACGGCGATCTGGCCGTCCGGGTTGGTCATCTCCACGCGGTAGGGGCCCTTGGCGGCGGCGGTGAACTTCCCCACCGCGCGGCCGGAGTGGCCCGACGTGTCGTACGTGACGTCGCCGCCCCCGTACCCGTAGACCGGCACCGCCGCGCCATCGGGGGCGGCGACGTGGACCTTGAGCTGGTAGAGCGGCAGCTGCGCGCCCTCGGTGTAGACGACCCGCTCGCCGGGATGGTCGACCTGCAGGAAGCCGGGGGTGGCGGCGGTCACGCGGACGTAGTCGCCCGGCTGGCTGAGCGTGTCGACGAACCGGACGATGCCGAGCGCGACCGCCGCGACGACGGCGACGGTCGCGATGCCGCCCGCGAGCCAGAAGCCCACCTGGAATCGCCGTTCGGGCGGGGCGCCGAACGCGGCGCCGCTGGCCTGGATGCTCATGTCCTCGTCCCCATGCGGCGACCCTATCCGCGAAAGCTCGCCGTGTGCGTCCGGCGGCCTGGGATACTGCCCACGTGACAGACTATACGCTGTGTGCAGACGAGCTCTCCGCCCCCACGATGGCGGCGGGCTCCGCCACGCTCCGCGCGCTCGTGGGTGGCCTGATCGCGGTCGACGCGCTGGCCCCGGCGCGGGTCGTCGTGGACGCGGGGGAGGCCCGCGCCGCGGCGGACGGGGACATCGTGGCCGCCATGGCCCTGCGCTGCGCCCGCGCGCAGATCAGCCATCACGAGGGCCGGCTGGACGACGCCGACGGGGACGTCGCGCCGCTGCTCGGCCCCGATCGCCCCGCCGGCCTGGAGGTGCTCGAGCCGCTGGCGCGCCGCACCCGCACGCTGCTGCTCCAGGCCCGCGGCGACGTCGGCGGCGCGACCCGCGCGTTCGCGCCCCTGCGCCCGCTGATCGGCCGGCAGCCGTTGCTGCGGGGCCAGGCGGCCGGACTGCTCCTGGACGCCGGCCGCGACGCGGATGCGGCCGACGCGTTCCTGCTCGCCCTCGACGAGGACGAGGCGCACGGCATCGACAACCCGGCCATCGCACCGTGGCGCTCCGGCGCCGCTCGCGCGCTCGCCCGCCTGGGCGAGCGGGACCGAGCGGTGGCCCTCGCCGAGGAGGAGGTCGCCCGGACGCGGTCGCTGGGGATCGCCCGGCCGTTGGGCCGGGCTCTCTCGGCGCTGGGCGGCGCGCGGGGCGGGGAGGCCGGACTGCCGATCCACGCGGAGGCCGTCCGGATCCTGGAGCGCTCGCCCGCGCGGATCTGGCTGCCGTACGCGCTGCTCGACCAGGGCGTCGCGCTGCGGGCGGCGAGCCGCCGGGCGGAGGCGCGCCGACCCCTCGCACGGGCGGGGCAACTGGCGCAGGAGCTGGGGCTGGCCGGCGTGCACACCGCGGTGGAGGTCGAGCTGGAGGCCGCCGGCGGCCGGGCCCGCCGCCCGATCCGCCGGGGCGTGGCCGCCCTCACTCCCGCGGAGCGGCGCATCGCCGTGCTCGTGGCCGAGGGACGGACCAGCCCGGAGGTGGCCGCCCGGCTGGGGATCGGCCGGCGCACCGTGGAGACGAGCCTGGAGAAGGTCTTCCGCAAGCTCGACATCCACGCCCGCACCGAGCTGCGCGACGCGATGGCGGCGGACGACCGCTGAGCCTCGGCCGCCCCGACCATCGCGCGTGCGTCAGGCGTCGCCGCCGTACACGTGCAGCGGCGCGGTGGCGTTGTAGTCCGTGCGCAGCCGGCGGGCGCCCGAGGCGACGAAGTCGTAGTGGACCTCGTTGCGGCTCGCGGTGAACGACGGCATCGCGTCGAGCGGCACCTGCAGCTCGAACGGGAACTCCTGGCGGCTGCCGCCCTCGACCTCGGTCTTGCCGCTGACCGTCAGGCCGGCGATCGTCTCGTCGTCGTGAAGGCCGTCCTGGTCACGGCGGTGGGACTGGATCTCCACGCGGATGTCGGTGAACTTCACGGTCTTGCCCGGCTTGACGACGAGGACGCCGGACACCGTCTCGCCCGGCCGGACGTGGCGGTCCGACAGCGTGATCTCCAGCTGCTCGTCCACGTCGGGCGCGGCGGCGGCGCGGGCGGCACCGCTCTCCCGGGTGGAGGCCACGACCACGCGGGCCTCGGCCGTCGCGTCCCCGGCGAGCTTGCGGTCGATGACCGCGCGGACCTTCCAGCGCACGAGCGGCCCGGCGGTGGGCGGTGCGTCCTCGGGCACCCAGAGCTGCACGGCGCGCTCGCCGACGATGGAGGGCGTGGTGTCCAGCGGGTAGTTGACCGTCTGCACCACGACGTCCTCGGTGGTCGTCTCCACGATCGTGCGGGTGGTGTTGGAGCCGGAGGACGAGCCGGAGTGGTGGTCGGTCTCCCGGCGCTCGTACCGGTACTCGTTGACGTAGAGGAGCTCGACGCGCAGGCCGCGCACCTTCTCGTCCATCTCGCCGGACACGACGACGGTGACGTCGAGGGATCCTCCGGTGACGGTGGAGGGCTCGGCGACGGAGACGGCGACCCGCGGGCCGCCGGGGGAGGAGGGGGACATGCGGCGATTCTCGCAGCGGCGGGCGGCCGGACTCGATGCGGCGCACCGCCGCTCGCGTCAGACACGCGAACGACCTCCACCGCACGCTGCCGCAGCCCCTAAGCTCGGCGTCCGATGACCGCGCTCCCGTCCCGCACCCGCCGGCTCGCCGTCGCCCTCGCCGCCACCGCGGCCGCCGCCGCGGCCGCCGCCGCGGCGATCGCCGGCCCCGCCGCCGCGGCCTACGACCCGGCCGATCCCGCCCAGGCCGCGGCGTACGCCGGCGCGCTGCGGGCCGGCGCGGCCGCGTACCAGTTCGGCATCCCGCTCCTGACGATGCAGCGGACGTTCGCCACCGCCACCAGCGCGACCGTGCCCAACGGCCGCGGCGCCGGGCCCGTCAACCGGTTCAGCCACTTCGCCAAGCTCGCGGACGCCAAGGACCGCACGGTGGTGGCGCCGAACGCCGACACGCTCTACTCCAACCTGTGGCTCGACCTGCGCACGCAGCCGCAGGTGATCCACACGGTCAGGGGCGTCAAGCGGTTCCACGTCATCCCGCTGCTCTCACCGTACGAGGAGAACTTCGCCAACATCGGCTCGCCGGCCGGCGCCCACCCGGACGGCGACTACCTGATCACCGGTCCCGGCTACCGCGGCCGTACGCCGAAGGGGCTCACCCGCATCCGGTCGCCGTACGACCGCGTGTGGATCGTCGGACGCACCGAGATCGACGGGCCGAGCGACCTGAAGGCGACGCGGAAGGTG